>Ga0265293_10001860_pt1 | contig 44557 bp, 39 predicted proteins | sample Munlanlewell138R_FD_192505 | JGI IMG/M metagenome (GOLD analysis project Ga0265293, IMG submission 192505) | Leachate microbial communities from a municipal landfill in Southern Ontario, Canada - Leachate well 138R | ecosystem: Engineered > Solid waste > Landfill > Unclassified | place: Canada... | reverse complement strand
GCACCAACAACACGAATTAACACCAAAATCTTACAAAAAGAAAAACAGTACAAATACGAATATCTGTACTGTTTAATAAAAAGTTTTATTTGTTTAATCCTGTATCATTTTTTCAGGACGTTACATTAGTAGCGTACACAATATTGTAACTCCATTTGTAAACCGTTATATATATCATGAAATACTTGTTGTTTGTTGGGTCTGTTTTATTGAAAGCAATATTTATAATTATTCTACTCGGTACGTTTTAATTATTTATTTTCGATAAATTACAATGTTTTTTATTAAGTATTAGGCTGGTATAATATTAATTACTAAATTTGCCGAACTTTTTAGCTGGAGTTCGGTTTTGGGCTAAAGTATTGAGATGTAAATAATAACAACTTCTGTGGAAACTTCTTAATCAAACCGTGAGAACAGAATACAAATTAAATAAATCAGATATGTCTGAACAAACACAAAACGCACAGGAATTCTTAGAATCTTTTAACTGGGATCGTTATGAAAACGGTATTGATTCAGTAGATGAAACAAATCTTAAAGAATTCGAAGAATTAGTTGAAAAAACGTTCATTTCTACAAACGATGAAGAAGTAGTAGAAGGTGTAGTTGTAAGAATCACTGACAGAGATGCTATCGTTGACATCAACGCTAAATCTGAAGGTGTGATTTCATTGAACGAATTCCGTTACAACCCTAACTTAGCCGTAGGTGACAAAGTAGAAGTTTTAATCGACGTAAGAGAAGATAAAAACGGACAATTGGTTTTGTCTCACCGTAAAGCTCGTATCATCAAAGCATGGGATCGTGTAATTGCTGCTCATGACACAGGTGAAATCGTTAATGGATTTGTTAAATGCAGAACTAAAGGTGGTATGATTGTAGATGTATTTGGAATTGAAGCATTCTTGCCAGGTTCTCAAATCGACGTGAAACCAATTCGCGACTACGATCAGTATGTAAACAAAACTATGGAGTTCAAAGTTGTTAAGATCAACCACGAATTCAAAAACGTAGTAGTATCTCACAAAGCTTTGATCGAAGCTGATATCGAAGAACAGAAAAAAGAAATCATCGGTCAATTAGAAAAAGGACAAGTTTTAGAAGGTGTAGTGAAAAACATCACTTCTTACGGGGTATTTATCGACCTTGGAGGTGTTGATGGTCTTATCCACATCACTGATTTGTCTTGGTCTCGTATCAATCACCCATCTGAGGTATTGGAATTAGATCAAAAATTAAACGTTGTTATCTTAGACTTTGATGATGAGAAAACACGTATTCAATTAGGTTTAAAACAATTGCATGCTCACCCATGGGATGCTTTAGATGCTAACTTAAACGTTGGTGATAAAGTAAAAGGTAAAGTAGTTGTTTTGGCTGATTACGGTGCTTTCATCGAAGTTTCTGAAGGTGTAGAAGGATTGATCCACGTTTCTGAAATGTCATGGTCAACTCACTTACGTTCTGCTCAAGACTTTGTAAAAGTTGGAGATGAAATCGAAGCAGTTATCTTGACTTTAGATCGTGAAGATCGTAAAATGTCTCTAGGTATCAAACAATTAACTAATGACCCTTGGACTGATATTACTGTTAAATACCCTATAGGTTCTAAACACACTGGTATCGTTCGTAACTTTACTAACTTCGGGATTTTCGTAGAATTGGAAGAAGGAATCGATGGTTTAATTTATATTTCTGACCTTTCTTGGACTAAGAAAATCAAACACCCATCTGAATTTGTAAATGTAGGAGATCAGTTAGACGTAATTGTTTTAGAATTAGATGTTGAAGGACGTAAATTATCTTTAGGTCACAAACAAACTACTGAAAACCCTTGGGATGCTCATGAAAAAACTTACGGTGTAGCAACAGTTCACAACGGAGTTATTGCAGACATGAACGATAAAGGTGCTACAATTAATCTTGAAGAAGATGTAGTTGCTTTTATCCCAACTCGTTACTTAGAAAAAGAAGACGGAAGTAAATTGAAAAAAGGAGATACTGCTGATTTCAAAATCATTGAATTCAACAAAGAATTCAAAAGAGTTGTAGCTTCTCATACTGCTACTTTCCGTGATGAAGAAGAGAAAAACGTTAAAGGAGCTGAAGAGAAATCTGCTGCTTCTGAGAAAACAACTTTAGGAGATATCGACGCTTTAGCTGAATTGAAAGCTAAAATGGAAGGTAAAAACTAATCAAAGGTTTTTCTAAACATTATAAAATCTCGATAGACTTATCTATCGAGATTTTTTTTATAAATTAAACTCCAACCTTTTATAAATATTTAACGCTTTTCGAATCCCTAATTACTAAATTTGCTTAAATTTATTTATGATGAGAAAGTTAATATACGGTTACAGATATTTATTTATAACATTAGCCGTTTTGTCTGCAATTATTTTGACCTTGTTTTACAATGCTTTGAAACCTCAAAAACAATTACCAATTTACACTCCGGCTATGGTCAACCCTGAATTAGTCGATACTTTGGTGCAGCATCAAAACAACAAGTTGAAACATGTGATTGCTGATTTCTCTTTCCAAAATCAAAATAACGAAACTATTACACAAGAGGATTACAAAGATGTAATTTATGTGGCCGATTTCTTTTTTACTACTTGTCCTACAATTTGTCCAATCATGAAAGATAATATGGTTTGGCTTCAAGATAAAATTAAAGATTTTCCAGATGTAAAGTTACTTTCCTTCTCTGTTACACCCGAAATTGATACGCCCGAAGTGCTTCATGAATACGCTAAAGAAAAAGGTGTGATTGATGAAAAATGGAACATGCTTACTGGCGATAAAAAAGAAATTTATTACTTAGCAAGACAATCTTTTCTCGCAGTAAAAACAGGAAGTCCTGAAGAATTGTATGATATGGTTCATACAGAAAATTTTATCTTGGTTGATAAGAATGGACGAATTAGAGGTTTTTACGACGGTACCCTTTTGAATGAAGAAAGTGAAGATTCTAAAAACGTTGAACAGCTTTTGGAAGACATCCTTTGGCTACGCGAGCAATAATAATTTTTCAAACTTCTAAATAGCTTCATTTCAAATTTTATTTCCAAATTAACACGCTATTAGTATCGAAAGTTTCCTATTTCCTTTTAAAATGTCTAGATTTGCAATCTGTATTGAATCTAATTAAAAGAATATGACTCTTGATCAATTACCAAAGAGCCAACCTGCTGTGATTAAAACAATCAACACCGAGCATGTGCCCTTAAAATTAATAGAAATGGGATGTATATCCGGTTCTATCATCGAAATATTGCAAATTGCACCTTTTGCAGATCCAATTTATATTAAAGTGAACGATTCTTTTTTAAGTATAAGAAGAGATCTGGCACAACAAATAGAGGTTGAACTAATTTAAATTTTCTATGAATTCATTAAAAGTTGCATTAGTCGGAAACCCTAATGTAGGAAAAACATCTGTCTTCAATTCTTTGACTGGATTGAATCAGCACGTTGGAAATTATCCTGGAATCACCGTTGAACGTAAAGCAGGAAAAACCCAACTATCTAAAGAGGTTAATGCTACCGTAGTCGATTTGCCGGGAACTTATTCAGTATACCCAAATTCTATTGATGAAAAGATTGCTTTACAAGCGCTTTTTGATACAAACAATAAAGATTTTCCTGATGTTGTTGTGGTTGTTGCTGATGTTGAAAATCTGAAAAGAAATTTATTGATTTTTTCACAGGTTAAAGACCTCGGATTCCCTACGATTTTAGCTTTGAATATGGCTGATCAGATGGAACAAAAAGGCATCAATATAGATATTGCCGCTTTAGAAAATAAATTGCAAACACGAATTGTTTTATTATCTGCCCGAAAAAATAAAGGCATAGAAGATTTAAAACAAAGTATCCTTCAATACAAAGAGCTTTCAGTTGAAAAATTATTTGACTTAAAAGAAATCGATTCAGAGTATTTTGAAACACTCGAGTCTTTATATCCAACACAAAATCCATATAAAGTTTGGCTTACCCAAACCAAAACGTTTGCTTTTGATGGAATTAGCCCATTGGTTTCTAGCAACACAGCGTTACAAAAGCAAGAAAGCGAACTTAAACGAATGTTGCACAGAGAAACAATCAAGCGTTATCAGTTGCTTGGCGACATTTTAAAGGAAGTTTACAGTGTTGATGCAAGTAAAGCAAAGGATTTAAGGATGCGATTTGACCGTATATTGACTCATAAATTCTGGGGTTACGTAATATTCTTATTCGTCTTGTTGCTTATATATGGTTCTATTTTTGAACTAGCCGCATATCCGATGGATTTTGTTGATGGTCTTTTTGGTGATTTATCTACATGGGCCGCAGCAACATTGCCAGAAGGTAAATTAACAGAGTTAATTACAGATGGTATCCTGCCAGGATTGGGAGGTGTATTAATGTTTGTACCTCAAATTGCTATATTGTTTTTTCTGATTTCCATTTTAGAAGAAACCGGATATATGAGTAGAGTGGTCTTTTTGATGGATCGCATTATGAAACCATTTGGATTGAGTGGAAAATCTGTTGTTCCTTTGGTTTCAGGTACTGCTTGTGCTATTCCTGCAATCATGGCGGCAAGAAATATCGAAAATCCAAAAGAAAGATTAATTACCATGTTGGTAACACCTTTTACCACTTGTTCGGCTCGAATTCCTGTATATATCATCATCATTTCACTTATCATTCCTCAGACTTATTTACTTGGGTTTATTCCGTTGCAAGCTTTGGTAATGACCGGAATGTATCTTTTAGGATTCCTCGCAGCTATTGGCGCTGGTTGGGTTTTAAAAAAGTTTATAAAAGCCGATATAAAATCATACTTTATCATTGAAATGCCAGAATATAAATTACCTATTTTGAAAAATGTGCTACTTAATATGTACGAGAAATCCTTGTCGTATGTTGTAGGAGCTGGTAAGATAATTTTGGCGCTTTCTGTTGTTATTTGGTTTTTGGGTGCTCATGGTCCGGCCGATACTTTTGGAAACGCAGAGGAAATTGTTAAGGAACGATACACTTCTTATAGCGAAGACGAATTAGAAAATGTAATCGCCGAATATCAATTAGAAAGTTCTTATATCGGGATGATTGGTCGCGCAATTGAACCAGTTTTTAAACCTTTGGGTTACGATTGGAAAATAAGTATCGCTGTTTTAACTTCTTTTGCAGCTCGCGAGGTTTTTGTAGGAAACTTAGCTGTTTTGTATAATCTGGGAGCAGATCTTGATGTGGAAGAAGACAGTGGCACAATTCTAACAACTTTATCAAATGAGAAGCGTCCAGATGGAACTCCGGTTTATACATTTGCAACTGGCATGTCACTTCTAATGTTCTATGCTTTTGCTATGCAATGTTTGTCTACAGTCGGGGTTATGAAAAAAGAAACCAATTCATGGAAATGGACTGTGTTTCAGATGGTATTCATGACCGGATTTGCCTATGTAGTTTCTTTGTTGGTTTATCAATTTTTGAAATAAATGCAAACCATTATTGTATATATACTTGTAGCGGCAGCTGTTTTTTACTTGTTGAGAAAGTTTGTTTTCAAGAAGAAGAAGGATGGTTGTAATAATGATTGTAATTGTGGATGATGTAATTTTAATATGTTTAAATTCAAACAATTTATAGTTCATCAAAGTCGTTGCGCCATGAAAGTCGGGACCGACGGAGTGTTATTGGGTGCTTGGGCTCCGTTGTACAACAAGCCTAATCGTATTTTAGATATCGGTGCTGGAACTGGACTAATCGCTTTGATGCTAGCACAACGTTCAAATGCCGATCAAATTGATGCAGTTGAAATCGATGAGGAAGCATTTATTCAAAGTGTCGAAAATTTCGAAAATAGTCCTTGGGCAGATCGTTTGTATTGCTACAACGCGTCGTTAGAAGAATTTACCGAAGAATTTTTTGAAGAAATTACTTACGATTTAATTGTATCCAATCCACCATTTTATTCAGAAGATTATATTTCGGATGATGAACAAAGAAGCAAAGCCCGTTCAACTTTATCTCTCTCTTTTGAAGAATTAATTTCTTGCGTGGAAGGTTTATTAAATGAACACGGTATTTTTTCTGTGATTATTCCATATAAAGAAGAACAAGTTTTTATAGAATTGGCTGCTGAGTACGGACTTTTTCCATTCAAAATTTGTAGGATTCAAGGTACGCCCACAACAGCAATTAAGCGATCTATGCTTGCTTTAACTAGAATTCCAGCAGAAATTTCAATAGACAATTTGATAATCGAAACACAACGCCATCAGTATACAGAAGAATATACAGCACTTACAAAAGATTTTTATTTAAAAATGTAAAATAAAAAAGGACAGTCTGTGAAGAGCTGTCCTTTTTTCAGAAAAGAATTAGTAATTAACTTATTTGTTTTCGATCATTTGAAGTTCGATATTCAATTTTACTTCTTCACCAACCAAAACACCTGCGGTTTCTAAAGCAGCGTTGTAAGTTAGTCCAAAATCTCTACGATTAATTGCCCCTTCCAAAGTTAGCCCGATACGGTTGTTTCCCCAAGGATCTTTTAAAACTCCACTGAATTCGCCTTTTAAAGTTACAGGAAGTGTAGTTTCTCTAATAGTCAAATCACCTTTAATTTGATAATCTGAGCCATTTCTTTGTACTTCCGTTGATTTAAATTTTAATTCAGGAAATTCTTCCACATTAAAGAAATCTCCACTTCTTAAGTGATTATCTCTTTCGCTGTTGTTAGTGTCGATTGAATTTACATTTGCATTAAATTCAAAAGTTGCGTTATCAAAAGCATCGTCAAACGCAATGTCTGCATTGTATTCATTAAACTTTCCTTTTACGTTTGTAAACATCATGTGTTTAATTCTAAATCCAATTTCAGTGTGACTAGGGTCAAGATTCCATTTTTTCATAATAATACAATTTTTTTATTTGTTAGTTTAAATTCATTGGAATTTCTATAATTAAGAATTCACTTTTATCATTGATTTTTATATTGATTTCTTTGGTCTCCCAAACACCAATTGCATCTCTTTTATCTAATTTTTTTCCGTCAACTTCTAATGAACCGCTGATTACAAATAAGTATAAGCCGTTGTTTTCTGCATCTTCTACCGAAACAGAAAGTTTTTTTTCTGCATCAAATTTACCAAGCTTAAACCAAGTGTTTTGTTGAAGGCTTAATTTTCCTTCTTCAGTTTCTGGCTGAATTAAAGTTTTTAATTCATTGTCTTTAAGTTCGTATTCGAGTTGACCATAACGTGGACTAATGTTTAATTTGTTTGGAATAATCCATATTTGTAAAAGATTTGTCCAATCGGTTGGGCTAGGATTTCTTTCACTGTGAAAAACGCCTGTCCCAGCACTCATTATTTGTATTTCGCCTTTTTCAATCACGCCTTCTCCGCCTGTGCTGTCTGCATGAGCCAATTTTCCTTCTAATGGAATCGATACAATTTCCATGTTTTCATGTGGATGTTCTCCGAATCCTCTAGCCGGACCAATTAAGTCGTCGTTTAAAACTCTAAGTGCACCAAAATGTACTCGTTCTGGATTGAAATATCCTGCAAACGAAAAACTGTGATTTGCTTTTAACCAACCGTGGTCTGCATAGCCTCGAGAGTCTGCTGTATGTATGATGTGTTTTGCCATAATTTTTTGATTTTTTGATATGACAAAGTTAGCGCGATTATATTCAAATCAAGATAATGTAGATTAAGAAATAAATCTCATCAATGTTGTTAAATTAAAAGAAATACTTTTTCTTTTCTCTTCACTTAATAGCTGTTGTTGGTATCTTAAGTTATATATTGAAAAATCCTCAATTCAAAATAACTGTTTTTTATGATTTATTTCCTATCCTATTTCTATTTCTTCCGCAACATTCTGGCTTTCATTTTACTGAAAAACTCAGGCGTTACACCAATGTAAGACGCAATGTATTTTTGTGGTAGACAATGAACCGTTTCGGGATAATTTTGCACGAATTTTTCGTAACGTTCTTCGGCGGTTAATGCCATTTTATCTAGCACACGTTGCTGATGTGCAATTAGGCTGTTTTCTGTTAGAATCCTAAAGAAGCGTTCTAAAGCTGGAATATTGAGATACAAATCTTCTACATCTTCCTTTCGAATCATTAATATTTCGCACTCTTCAGTCACATCCACATACATGTTTGCTTGTTTCATAGTTAGGTAACTGTACATGTCTGCAACCCACCATCCGGCAGTAGCGAAACTTAATATATGCTCCACACCATTTCGATCAATAATATAACTTCTCAAAATTCCTTTTAAAACAAAAAAAGCAAAATGTGCATCGTCTCCAGGTTGAACAAGCAAGGTCTTTGCTTTATGTGTTTGACGTTCAAAACGATTTAGGATTTCTTGTTCTTCTTCTGGAGATAATTCAATTTTGCTACGAATGTTGTCTAATAAAAGCTGTTCCATGCGGTAAAATTTTTTGAAAATGACGTTCAAGTTGTCGCCTTTTTTGATCAAATAAAGATAAGTATTTATTACTTTTGAATCCGCAATTTGCAGAGATAAATTAAAAAAAACAGAAATGATACAGATAAAAAAATGTACGCCAGATGATGCGATCGACTTAAGACACGAGGTTTTGAGAAATGATATGCCTAGACAAGAAAGTGTTTTTGATGGTGATTATGATGAAGGAGCGCTGCATTTGGGTGCATACATTAATGGAGAATTGGTGGGTGTAGTGACGTTTCATCATAAAGTTACTAATAATTTTAAAGTACATCCAGTCTACAGGTTAACTGGTTTGGCTGTTTTGGAGGATTTTAGAAACAGAGGAATCGGTGAGAAATTGATTACTAAAGGAATTGATCGATTAGGAAAAGGAGATTCCATTTTTATATGGTGTTTTGCCCGTGATTTCGCATTGAAGTTTTATGAAAAAATGGGGTTTCTGTTAAAAGTACAACAAGTTATCATACCAAACATTGGCTCTCATAGAATTGTTTTTAAATTTGTAGCTAAAGATAATTAGCTACAGAAGAAATGAAAAGTTGGGGAAAAGTTGTTTGTTTATTGTTGATTTTAATTGCTTGTGATAGGCCGGAACTTCCTGTTGAACGACCGAGAAATTCCGAGAAAATTATTAGGGTTCATCAAGTTGATTTATTTGGAAAAAAACCAGAAGTTCGAGAAGTATATGTAAATAATGAGATGAGTACAATTTGGAAAGACAGTGCCAATCGTTCCGAATTGATCTCTGCTATTATCGATAGTCGTTGGGATGGTGTTTTGCCAGAAAAATATCCATTAGGTGAATTGGTTTTTGCCCATCAGCATTATGAAAATCTGCGTACTTTCGAATTGATTCAAGCTGATTTAAAGTTTTCTGAAACTTTTTTTAGAATTGCCAAACAGTTGACTTTTGGAAAAGTTAATCCCAAAAAACTTTATGGTGATTGGGAACCCTTTGTCCCAAAAACTAAAGAACCAGAAGTTTTGCTAAATGAAGCTTTGAAAGATAAAATGGTTTATCAGACCTTAGTGGATTTGAAACCACAGAATTTACACTATCAAAAATATAAAAAAGCTTTTGAACAATTTGTTCCGGTTGTAAACAGAGATACTTTGACTGCAGATGGAAAATTATTTCAAAAAATCCTGGTCAATTTAGAACGAAGTAAATGGTTGCCAGACGATCTAGGTACACACTACGTTTGGGTTAATATTCCCGAAAGTCGCTTGTATTTCGTTAAAAACGGTAATCTTGAGGCAGTACACAAAGTTATTGTCGGAAAAAAAGAGCGAAGAACACCAGTGCTTTCTTCAGCTTTTAATGGAATTATATTGAATCCGAAATGGACCGTTCCGCCTACTATTTTAAAAAAAGATGTGGTGCCAAAAGCTACTAATGATCGAAGTTATTTTGAATCAAATCGTTTGACTATTTTCGATAAAAAAACAGGTAAAATAGTTGATTCTGAAGATTGGGATCCTGAAAATTATAACTCTTATCGTTATGTTCAAAAAACAGGACGATTGAATTCTTTGGGGCAAATAAAATTTGATTTTCCCAATAATCATATGGTTTATTTACACGATACGAATAATCGTGCCATGTTTAATCGAAACAACAGAGCTTTAAGTTCGGGTTGCATACGAGTAGAATCGCCTTTTGATTTGGCAGAAGAGATTTTTGAAATAGAAAAAGTAAATGTATCAAGAAGTGAAATCGACACCTTGGTGCATTATGAAACAACCAAAAGTTTTAAGTTAAATCAAAAAGTAAATGTACATCAAGTGTATTTTACTGCAGTGATTGATACTCTTGGCAATATTCAGGTCTTTGACGATATTTATTCTTTAGACGGGTTGCTTTATAAAGAATTACTGAACTAATTCTGATTTTTTAAAGTAATCTTTCTGACCTTCGTGATAGATAAACAAGCAACTTTCCTCTTTTATCAAGTTGATAATATCGTGGGCAACATCTTTCGGTAAAGCAGGACAACCTAAGCTGCGGCCTAAGTAACCTTGTTTTTTACCTAAATTCTCGTTGGCATAATCGGCAGCGTGAATAACTATGTGACGCATACGTGCATTGTGATTAATGCCGTGTTCAAGGCCGTCGAGACGTAATGAAAGTCCGTGTTTTCCGAAGTAAGTTTCGGCTGTGCTGTAAAAACCCAAGCTACTTTTGTTAGATTCAGGTACATTTGAAAAGTCTGTGGCAAACTCCATTCCACTTTTTCTTCCGTGAGAAACCACCGTATGATGTAGTATTTTTTGGTTTTCCATATCGATCACCCACATTCTACGATCGGTTGAAGATTTAGAAAAATCTATAATTGTAAGTAAATCTTTCTTGATTTTTCCCTCTTGTTTTAGTTTGTAGAACCCTTTATACGCGGCTTTAAAACTTTCCAATTCCGGTTTTAAAAAAACGTCTTCATCTAAGTCTAAATATTCAGATAATACCATTTTATCAAAAATACTTAGGTTGCTTTCTTCAGCAAAACTTGAATTTGTATGAGTTACAGCGGCAATTTCTTTGGTTTCTAAGCTACTGCTTTTTTTTACCACTGTAATCTTTTTTTCAGTTTTCTTACCCTTTTCACTTCCATCGTTGTTGCCATTTGAATCGTTTAGAATCAACGGTTTAAAAGACAACAAACCAACCATCATTATTGGCAATACTTTCAAATTCATTTGTTCTTAAATAAGTTTAATTTTTAAAAAACGAATCGTAAAGATATAAACTTTATTGTAATTCATTCTATAAAATAAACAACTAACTTTTATTTTTAACATTTGTTTAGATAACAATGTTAAAGAACGATGGTAAAATCTAAAAAAATATTACTTCTTCATTATTTTCTTTACCGCTATTCCTTCGTTAGTTTTGATGTGTAAAAAATAAAGTCCGCTTGTCAAAGTTTCAATGTTTAGTTGTACTTCATTTTCCATTATGTAACTTTTTGATTTCACTTTTTTGCCACTTATGTCGTATATATCTATATAATCTACAACAATATTTTCGTTATTTGAAATGGTAAATACATTTGTAACCGGATTAGGGAAAACATTAAATTTTAACGATAGTATTTTATCTAAAGCTAATTTAGGTAAGTAGTTGACTGCCGATATTTCAATGTTGTCAAACTTCAAAATATTTGGAAATACACTACGAATAATCTCTGAATTAGCACCTAATACTATGGCATCTACCATTCCGTCATCGGTGTTGTTTACTAAAGCGGGATTAGAGTAAGTACTTCTTACTGCATAGTTTAGAGTGGGTATTTCCACATAAACATAGCCAGTAGTGTAATCTATATATATTGCAAAATGAACCCAAGTAGCGATAGGTATTGTCCGTTCTATATCAGTAGCTAAATAATGACCGCTAAGTTTTAGGGAGTCATTATACCCTCTTTCAGCTATGTTAGCAATATAGTCTGCCAATCCAAAACGTAATTGAATTTTTGGGTTTTTTTTACGAACCTCAAAGAATGTTCTAAATATAGATATTCTATCATTGGGAATGCATATATCGTAACTGATCTTTAAAATGTCATTGCCAGTCGTTCTTTGATTCCACGGAAGGTTTAATTCTTTTTTAAAAACGTCCACGTGAAAAAAAGTACCGATGGGAAGACCGGGTATAGAATCTGTAGGAATGTCTTCTATTTCCAAAACTTTACCTCTATTAGATTCTGGGACAATACGAACCGTAAAATTCGGTGCGGATGTATACAATATACTCTCCGCTATCTACCAATCATTTTGTCCGGGCACTAAATTAGCTCCGTAATTACCCCAGTTGGTGCTGGAATTGATAAACCCCAAATCTCCAGTATTGAAGTTGTCAAAGTTTTCTGAATACAAAACCTGAGCAAATGTTGCGTTACTTATAAACAATAAAAAGATTATATGTTGAAAGATTTTTTTCATATTTATTAATTAAAGTTAGTCTAAGAGTACACTAAGGTATAAAAAATATTTAATAACTCGCTTTAAATTAAAGAATTAATAAAAGTTGTTGTTTAAATCGAATATCATTATAATATTTTTAACTATAAAAACATTCGCAAAAGCAAATTAAATGCAAACTGCCAACTGCCAATCATTTTTAGAAGTATTGAGTGTAGTACTATAGCTGAACTTCTAACTTGATGGATTTAGAATAGATGAGCCTTTTTCTAACTATTGATTTATAAGTTTTTGTAAAAAAAGGTGTCTTTTTGTTCAAACCTTTGTAACAAGGAAACGTAGAATAAAATGAGATGCTTATAATCGTTGCAAACGTAGATGAGTTAGCAATATCAATGATTTATGAAGAAAAATAGCGAGAAGTTTTATAAATTTAAAATCGATAACGAATCAATTTTACTTCAATAAAACACCTCGTTGGTTAATGCAAGGAACATCAGAGAGTGCCTTGGTGTTAATACTATTAGTTTTAAAAATAAATTTTTTCTCGAAGAGTTGGTTGTTTAGAAAATAGGTAACTGCAAATGCATTATTCAATTGCAAAACGTTGTTTTCTAATAATTCAATTTTCACGAAACCATTTGCAGGAATCTCTTTAAATGCATGGCGGAATGTAGCTGTTTTTCGTTGTTCTCCATTGATAGATCCATAAGCGTTAGAAACAACAAGAGCCATTTCTAAAGGTTCAGAGTGGGTGTTGATTAGGTAAGCATACCAGCTATTTTCTTGAAAATTATCGTTCCATTGTTGAACTGCAGCTAAGTAAACTCCTGTGCTTTTTGGAAAATGTATGTCTTTTTTCACGTTCTTTTTTTTGGCAAAGTTACATTAAAATATCATTTTGTTTTTTAAAACGTGTAATATTGCATTGAATTTTATATTTTTACACATTATTCAAGAAAATTTTTTTCGATGATGACCGAAAAGAGTAATGAAGAATTAATCTAAAAATAAACAAAATAAGCGTTGAAAACAGCTAATTTTCATAAAACCATAGTATTGTTTATCCTTGTTGTATTGGCAGCGTGTTCTACCGATAAGGCGGGGTTTATGAACAAGAGGTTCCATGCTACTACCACTAAATATAATGTTTTATATAACGGTACCACTTCTTATGAAAGGGGAGTGAATGAGATAAAGAAAAATTATGTAGATGACTTTACGAACATCATCACATTAGAACCCATTCAGAAAGATGAAAAAGCATTGATTATTACGGGTTCAGCAGAAAAAAATCCTCATTTTCAACGGGCAGAAGACAAAGCTATTAAAGCTGCGCAGAAACACTCTATCTACGTAGCTGGGAAAGAACACAATCCACAAATTGATGAAGTGTATATGTTGCTTGGAAAAGCACGTTATCACGACCTTAGGTTTGTCCCTGCAATTGAAGCTTTTAATTATATTATTTTGAAATACCCAGACAGTGATCTGTTTTATGAAGCACTGGTTTGGAAAGAGAAAACCAATATAAAGCTAGAGTATCATGCAATGGCGATTCAAAATTTGAAAAAAATACTTCGCGATAATGAAGAACTTCTGAAAGACCAACTTAAAGCTGATATCTATGCAACGATGGCTCAGGGATACATCAATCTAGAACACTTAGATTCAGCACGAATTCCACTTCAAAAAGCGATAGAATTGACCAAAGATGTAGACGAAAGTGCTCGTTATACTTATATTGTGGGTCAACTTAATAGCCGTGCAGGAAATAAAGCAGAAGCAGTAAAGAATTTCCAAGATGTAATCGATTACAATCGTAGAATTTCAAGAGCCTTGGTTATTAATGCGCATGCAGAAAAATTTGCCAATCAAGATTTACAAACAATAGATACAACAGCTTTTTTTAAACAATATCTTTCTCTTTTAAACGATAGAGAAAACAGGCCTTATGCTGATATTATTTTTCATCAATTAGGAGTGATGCATGAAGCTTATGGCGTCGAAAAGCAAGCTATAAGAGATTATAATATGTCGTTAAAAGTTAATAAAGATAACGACTATATCAAAGTTGCAAATTACAACAAGTTAGCTAATATTTATTATCAGGATAAGCAATTTGAAACTGCTGGAAAATATTACGACAGCACCATGGTGCATATGAATCCAATGTCAAGAGAATATATTCAAGTGCGTAGAATGCGGAATAATCTGGTTGATATTGTTAGATATGAAGGAATTGCAAGAGTAAACGATAGTATTTTGAACTTGGCATTTATGGATGAAAGTCAACAAAAAGTGATTATCGATCAGTTGATTGAAGAGTTGAAAGAAGAAGATCGAAGAGCGGAACAGGCTGCAAATCAACCGTCGGCTTCTTCAGGTAGCGCTCCGGCAATTGGAGCTTCTTCTACTTTTTACTTTTACAATACCTCTACGGTTCTGCAAGGTAAAAATGAATTTAATCGTAAGTGGGGCAATCGCCCTTTGACTGATAACTGGCGATGGTCAGCATTGGCTGCTATGAATGCTGGATTAGCCGACGGTTCCCAACAGACAGGAACAGATACTTTGGCTTCAACAATCGACTATGGAGAGGTACTCGACCCTCGTTATGATCCGCAGTTCTATTTGGCGCAAATTCCAACAGATGAAGAGGAATTAAAACGTTTGAAAGTAGATAGAGATAATGCTTATTATCAATTGGGAATCTTGTATAGCGAACGACTGGAAGAATACGAAGTTGCGATTGAAAAATTAGAACACTTATTAAAAATTGACCCAGAAGAAGGATTAATTCCTCCTGCCAAATATCATTTGTACAAAACTTATCTAAAAACCGATCCTGCAAAAGCGCAACTTGTTCTCGAGGATATGAAAACAAATCATCCCGACTCTCGTTATACTCAAGTAGCGATGAATCCAAATACAGTGGTTTCGGCAGAAGGCACGCCTTTAGAAGATTATAATAATATTTATAGATTATATGCAAATGGTGCTTTTTACGAAACTTTACAAGAGTTAGATGCTAAAATTCCAACAGTGATTGGCGACGGACTTGTGAGTAAATTTGAACTTTTAAAAGCCATGACCATTGGAAAGCTGAGAGGATTAGATGAGTTTAAAGAGGCCTTAGAATATGTAGCAATTACTTACCCAACTACTACGGAAGGTAAAGAGGCAGAGCGCATTATTACCAAAGATTTGCCGAAGTTGCAAAACTTGACATTCAAACGCGAATTGTCGAAAAACATTAAAATGGTTTACGAAATCTCGTATCCTTTAGATGAAGAGGGACAAGAAGTGAAAAGAAAATTAGAACAATACGCAAACGATCGCCGTCATACTGGGTTGATTTTGAGTGCAGACATGTACAATGATAATACCATTTTCTTGGTGTTGCATGGCGTGAAATCTGGAAATATAGCTAAGTCTGCACAAATGTATTTAGAGTTAGATTCTGAATACGGATTGTCTCAAACACCAGTATTAATTAGTACAGATGACTATGCCGTGGTTTTGATTAAAAAGAATTGGGAAGAATATAAATCCGAAAATTAATTAGAGCAGAAAAGAAGTTAGAAGCTTTTGATGAAAAGATGCAAAAAGAACCACAGCTATTTTTAAAAAATATACGTGTAGTTTTTAAGTAATTTCTAACGATTGGGATAAACAAAAATTGTACCTTTGCATGAAATTTTGAGACGGATGTTTAATCGTCAGCTCTCTAAAAGAAAAATAAATGAATAAAGCATTTGTATTTATAGGTCAGTTGCTGTTGTTAGGAATAGTATTCTTAGGGTTGCATTTTTTGATTCAATCCATCAGCGAGCAATTAGCTTTTTGGGATACAGCCTACATGCATTTGTGGCAAATATATGCTCTGCAATTTCTGTTGTCGGTAGTAGTAATATTAGCAACCGTTGGTATAGGAAATTCAATGCCTCAAAGTTTAGGATATGTGTTTTTAGGGTTTTTAACCTTAAAAATTGTAGTTACTTATTGGGTAGCGATTCCCGTGTTAGAGCAAGATACAGATGTGGATTTTTTCAAATATAATTATCTAGGAGTTTTTTTTCTGTTCATGTTTTTTGATGTGTATGTAGCTTATCGTCTTTTAAATCAGCTTTATCCGTCAAATAACTCAAGTGAAAAAAAAAGTTGAAATACTTCAGCTAGTAAAGGATAATTATTGTATTTTTGCACAAAATTTTTCAATCATAATAATTAAAATCATAGTATGGTGGCCATTAAAAAATCACTTCACTTATTTGTAGCATTTGTTTTTGCGTTGTTGCCTCTAGTCTCAAACGCGACAACAGTGGAGGATTCTCAAGAAACTCTGCAAGGAGCGGTAACAGAGAATGTTCATGATTCAGGAGTTGCATTGGATCCAAGTTCTCAAGAGTTTGTAGATCAATTTACACAACACCACTTGATGGATGATCACTTTTATTCATTTTATGCAGATGCCGAGAAAAATAAACATTACGGTTTTCCTTTGCCGGTTATTTTGATTGATAATGGCTTGAAGGCGTTCTTGTCGACCGAAGATTTTGTTTATAACGGAGAAGTTATAGAAAAAGGTGGACAACACTACAAATATTACCACGGAAAGATTTATAAAACAGACGCAGCGGGAACTATTACTTATAACGAAAAAGGTTTCCCAAGCAACGAAAAGCCAATGGATTTCTCTATCACCAAAAACGTTTTTGGATTGGTTTTAGCTACAGTTCTACTGTTTTTAGGTTTTACTTCTTTGGCAAAAACTTACAAAAACTCACCAAATAATCTTCCTAAAGGAATAGCGCGCGCTTTAGAACCGCTAGTTATTTATGTTCGCGACGAAATGGCTCGCCCAAATATCGGAGATAAGAGATACAAAAAATACATGCCTTATTTATTGTCTGTGTTTTTCTTGATTTTCTTATTAAACTTAATGGGATTAACGCCGCTAGGATTAAACGTTACAGGAAATATAGCAGTAACTTGTTGTTTGGCTGTATTCACGTTCGTAATCACCACTTTTTCTGGAAATAAAGATTATTGGAAACACATTTTCTGGATGCCAGGAGTACCAGTTCCAATGAAAATAGTATTAGCTCCAATTGAAGTAATTGGAATGATAACAAAACCGTTCTCATTGATGATTCGTTTGTTTGCAAATATTACTGCGGGTCACTCAATCGTTATGGGAATTATTGCGGTAGTTTTCGTGATGAAACAAAGCATGGGTGTAATCGGAGCTACGGGAATTTCGTTAGCATTAGGGATCTTCATTACCTTTTTGGAATTGTTGATTGCCTTCTTGCAAGCATTTATTTTCACCATGTTGTCGTCTTTGTTTATCGGGATGGCAGTTCAAGAACACGATGAACATTAATTATTTTAGTAAAGAGTATTAAAAATTTTGTTTAATTATATTTAATTCATTTATCATGACAATTCCAACATTAGTAGGTGCAGGATTAATCGTAATCGGAGCTGGTTACGGTTTAGGAAAAATTGGTTCTTCAGCAATGGACGCTATCGCTCGTCAACCAGAAGCAGCCGGAAAAATCCAAACTGCAATGATTATTATTGGTGCATTATTGGAAGGATTAGCTCTTGCAGCTATTTTCTTCGGAAAGTAATCACAAACAAGACAACAATATCTGTAACGGTTGGTTACAGATATTGTTTGATTAAACAAAAAACAAAGAGAACTTAATTATATAATAGAGATAATGGAAAAGTTAATTAACGATTTTAGTTTTGGTCTGTTCTTTTGGCAAGCAATTATTTTATTGATTGTGATTTTCTTGCTTGGAAAATACGCCTGGAAACCAATTGTAAACGCTTTAGAAGCACGTGAAGAAGGTATTGCCGACGCTTTGGCAGCAGCTGATAATGCAAAAAGAGAATTGTCTAATTTAAAAGCAGACAATGAAAGACTTTTAGCTGAAGCTCGTGCAGAACGTGACGAAATGCTTAAAGAAGCTCGCGTGATGAAAGACAAAATGATCGCTGAAGCTAAAGAAGAAGCTCAGGTAGCAGGTGCGCAAATGATTGCACAAGCTCAGGCTTCAATTCAAAGCGAGAAAAATGCTGCAATGGCCGATATTAAAAATCAAGTGTCGTCTCTATCTATTGATATTGCCGAAAAATTGTTGAAAGGTCAGTTAGAAAACAAACAAGCCCAAGAGCAATTAGTAGGTTCATTATTAAACGAAATTAAATTAAACTAAGCATACAATGACAGGAACAAGAGCAGCCTTGAGATATGCTAAAGCGATTCTGGACGTGTCTAAAGAAAATGGAAACGCAGAATTGGTGAGTCACGATATGAAAAGCATTAGTAATGCAATATCACAAAGTGATGAGTTGAAAGTTTTTTTGCAAAACCCAATTATTAAAGGGGAAGCTAAACTGGCAGCTTTAAACGAAATTTTCGCAACAGCAAACGGTGATACTAAAAAATTGTTTTCAGTTTTGTTAGAAAACAAAAGGCTCAATATACTTGAAGCGATTGCCGCTAAATATGCAGTGTTGTTCGATGAGATGAAAGGTGTTCAAGTGGCACATGTTACCACAGCAACTCCAATAACTCCAGAATTAGAAGCTCAGATTATGGCGAAAATAAAAGAAATTTCAGATAAAGAAATTTCCATCGTAAACGAGGTGAACAAAGAAATCATCGGAGGATTCATCATTCGTTTAGGAGATATGCAGTTCAATGCTTCAATTGCTAATAAATTAAGTCAATTAAAAAGAGAATTTAATAATTAAAATCACACACGTTTAACGTGATAAAATAAATAAAAATGGCAGACATTAATCCTGCTGAAATTTCAGCAATTTTAAAGAAACAATTATCAGGATTTGGAACCGAAACCTCTGTGGAAGAAGTAGGAACCGTTTTGGAAATAGGTGACGGTATTGCACGCGTTCACGGTTTGGCTAATGCACAATATGGTGAATTAGTTCAATTCGAGAATGGATTGGAAGCAATGGTACAAAACTTGGAAGAAGATAATGTAGGTATCGTTTTATTTGGTTCATCAACACGTGTAAGCGAAGGTGCTGTTGTGAAAAGAACAGGTCGTATTGCTTCTATCAAAGTTGGTGAAGGTATGTTAGGACGTGTGGTAGATACCTTAGGAAATCCTATTGATGGTAAAGGAGCTATCGAAGGAGATCTTTATGAAATGCCAATCGAGCGTAAAGCTCCAGGTGTTATCTATCGTCAGCCGGTTACTGAACCGTTACAAACTGGAATTAAAGCGATTGACGCAATGATCCCAGTTGGACGTGGACAACGTGAGTTGGTTATTGGTGACCGTCAAACTGGAAAAACTACGGTTTGTATCGATACCATCTTAAACCAAAAAGAATTTTACGACGCTGGAAAACCAGTATATTGTATTTACGTAGCTGTAGGTCAAAAAGCTTCTACAGTTGCTAATATCGCTAAAACGTTAGAAGAAAAAGGAGCTTTGGCTTATTCTATCATCGTGGCAGCAAATGCTTCAGATCCTGCTCCAATGCAGGTATATGCTCCAATGGCAGGTGCGGCAATCGGCGAGTTTTTCCGTGACACAGGTCGTCCGGCATTGATTGTTTATGATGATTTATCTAAACAAGCTGTAGCATACCGCGAGATGTCATTGATTCTTCGTCGTCCACCAGGTCGTGAGGCTTATCCAGGTGACGTTTTCTACCTTCACTCTCGTTTGTTAGAGCGTGCAGCAAAAGTAATCGCTGATGATGAAATTGCTAAAACTATGAACGATTTACCAGAGTCATTAAAGTCTGTTGTAAAAGGTGGTGGTTCATTAACTGCGTTGCCAATTATCGAAACTCAAGCAGGTGACGTATCAGCATATATTCCAACAAACGTAATTTCAATTACTGATGGACAGATTTTCTTGGAATCAGATTTGTTTAATTCAGGTGTTCGTCCAGCGATTAACGTAGGTATTTCTGTATCACGTGTTGGAGGTAATGCTCAGATTAAATCAATGAAAAAAGTTGCTGGTACATTGAAATTAGACCAAGCACAATTCCGTGAATTGGAAGCTTTCGCTAAGTTTGGTTCTGATTTGGATGCTGCAACAATGAACGTTATCGAAAAAGGTAAAAGAAACGTTGAAATATTGAAACAAACAGTAAATGATCCGTATACTGTAGAAGATCAAATTGCAATCATTTACGCTGGTTCAAAAAACTTGTTGCGTAATGTACCTGTTGAAAAAGTAAAAGAATTTGAAAATGAATTCTTAGAAGTGTTGAATTTATCTCACCGCGATACTTTAAATGCATTGAAAGCAGGTAACTTGTCTGATGAAGCTACAGCTACATTAGAAAAAGTTGCAAAAGAAGTGTCGTCTAAATACTAATAAAGATTTTGGGTATTAAGTATCGGGTGTTTAATGTCTTGATACTTAATGCTTTTGTCTTAATACAATTATAATGGCAAACTTAAAAGAAATACGTAATAGAATCAATTCGGTATCATCAACAATGCAGATTACTTCTGCGATGAAGATGGTTTCTGCTGCTAAATTAAAAAAAGCACAAGATGCTATTACTGCAATGCGTCCTTATGCAGAAAAATTGACCGAGTTAATTCAAAATATCAGTTCTACTTTAGAAGGTGACGCAGCTGGAGTATTTGCCGAACAAAGAGAAGTAAACAAAGTTTTGGTGGTTGTAATTACATCTAATAGAGGTTTGTGTGGCGCTTTTAATGCAAATGCTATCAAAGCAACACGTAACTTGATTGATGTAACTTATGCTGGAAAACAAGTTGAAGTTATAACTGTCGGTAAAAAAGGATACGATATTTTAAGTAAATCAGAAGTGATTTTAGAAAATAGAAGTGATTTGTTTGACGCCTTAACTTTTGCAAATGTAGAGGTAATTGCACAAAAAATCATGGACGCTTTCATAAATGAAACTTATGATAGAGTAGAAATTGTTTACAATCAATTTAAAAACGCGGGTACACAAGTGGTACAAGTGGAACAGTTTTTGCCTTTGAAGCCAATTGAACAAACTTCAACCGCTTCTGTAGATTATATTTATGAACCTTCGAAAGAAGAGATTATCCAAAACTTGATTCCAACATCTTTAAAAACTCAAATGTTTAAAGCTGTTTTGGATTCAAATGCTGCAGAACACGGAGCTCGAATGACCGCTATGCATAAAGCAACTGATAATGCTACTGAGTTGAGAGATCAATTAAAATTGACATATAACAAAGCACGTCAGGCTGCAATTACTAACGAGATTCTTGAAATTGTTGGTGGAGCTGAAGCTCTAAATGGCTAATTATATTTCTAATGATACTTATAACGAACCCTCATCTTCCCGATGGGGGTTTTGTTTATTTAAACAATTCGTAGATGATTTGGATGTGTTTAAAACTATGGTGTCATATAAAGAATAGTCGTTTCTAATGCTTATTTTTTTTCAATAATTGATGTTTATAATACTTTCAAGATCAAAGTAAAAGTTGTTTTAAATTACTGATTGAAGTCGTTATTTTGTTTGAAAGTTGAGTTTGATTTTTTACAAATCTAAAAATCTATCCGTACATTTGAAAAGAATTAAATCTTATGAATAAAAAAGTACTTTTAATGATTTTAGATGGATGGGGAAAATCTCCCGATCCTAGAGTATCTGCAATCGATCAAGCAAATACTCCTTTTATTGACAGCCTCTATAAAAAATACCCACATGCTCAGTTAAGAACCGACGGTCTGAATGTTGGGTTGCCAGAAGGCCAAATGGGCAATTCCGAAGTTGGACATATGAACCTCGGTGCAGGTCGTATTGTTTATCAAGATTTGGCAAAGATCAATCTTGCAGTAGAAAATAGAACTTTTGGTGTTGAACCAGTTTTGAAATCTGCTTTCAACTTTGCAAAGAAAAACAATAAACCAGTTCACTTATTAGGATTGGTTTCTGATGGAGGAGTCCATTCTCATATCAATCATTTATATGGTTTGTTAGATGCAGCTAAAGATTTTGGATTAGAAGATGTTTTTGTACATGCGTTTACAGATGGTAGAGATGTTGATCCTAAATCAGGTGCAGGTCATATCAATTCTTTAGTGAAATTCATGGAAGATAGCGTTGGGAAACTAGCAAGTGTTGTTGGACGTTACTATGCTATGGATCGTGATAATCGATGGGAGCGAGTTAAAAAAGCATATGATTTATTGACTAAAGGAATCGGAATGCCGTCGCACAACGCACTTTTGAGTATTGCTGATAATTATGCAAATCATATCACGGATGAATTTCTTGAACCTATTATTATGGTTGATGATAATGAACAAGCAATTGCTACTATTAAGGAAGGTGATGTAGTGATTTTCTTCAATTTTAGAACCGATCGTGGCCGTCAATTGACGAATGTTTTGACACAAAATGATTTGTTGGAATACGGAATGAAAAAAATGGATCTGTATTATGTAACCATGACAAATTACGATGAAAGCTTCGAAAACATACATGTGGTTTATAATAAAGACAATATTACAATGACCTTAGGTGAGGTTTTGGAAAAAGCAGGAAAAAAACAAATCAGAATAGCTGAAACTGAAAAATATCCACATGTGACTTTTTTCTTCTCCGGAGGTAGAGAAGAGCCTTTTGAAGGCGAATCCAGAATTCTTTGTCCATCGCCAAAGGTTGCAACTTATGATCTTCAACCAGAGATGAGTGCTTTTGATTTAAAAGACGCATTGATTCCTGAGTTGAACAAAAGAGAGGCAGATTTTGTATGTCTAAATTTTGCGAATGGCGATATGGTTGGGCATACTGGCAGTATGAGTGCAGCAATTAAAGCTTGTGAAGCCGTAGATGTTTGTGCCCAACTAGTAATAGAAGCTGCTATCGAAAACAATTATTCAGTATTGGTTCTTGCAGATCACGGTAATTGTGAAACAATGTTCAATGAAGACGGAAGTCCGCACACGGCTCATACCACTAATCCAGTTCCTTTAATTTTGATTGATTCAGATCGTAAACAAATTGAAAATGGGGTTTTGGGTGATGTGGCGCCAACAATTTTAACGCTCTTAGGTATTGAAAAACCTAATTTAATGACTGGAAAGTGTTTGATTTCAAAATAATATTCAAATTTTGTTGTGGATATGTAAAAATGTTTTCTTACCTTTAACCCAATACTAACTTAAATTTTATTTAAAATGAAAAGAAAATTACATGTATTATTGGCAGCATTAGGGTTGTTTATTGGAAATAGCGTAAATGCACAGACGATTTCTCAAACTAATAATCAGGCTCCAACAGCGGGTACTGTTGCTTGTTCAGAAACAAATCAGCAGACTCAACAATTTATACGCATGATGGATAATGCCTATTCTAGAGCTTATACGATGACTTCAGCAGTTAGTATTTCTGCTGTAAGAATTGGAGTAGGAACTGTAAATGGGAATTTCCCAATTACAGTTAAACTTTATGAAAGTAATGGTGCGTATCCAGCGTCTTATCCTACAGGTTTAACGCAATTAGCAACAGCTACATACACTTTAACATCTAATGATGACCTAACTTTAGTAGATATTCCTTTTTCTAGTGCAGTTTCGGTAGCTTCAGGTGATATTATTGTAGCCGAAATTAGTCATCCTGAGGGAGTTGCGAACGATGGGTTGAGATTCTATATGGGTATAGCAACAAGTCAGACTACATCTGGTTACTTAAGATCTAATGGTTGTCAAATAGCTACGCCAACTGATATGATAACGATTAATGCAACAGCAAGACCTATTATTGATTTATTCACTGGTACGGTTTCATCAGAAGATTTCTTTAAAGATCAATTCACAATGTATCCGAACCCTGTGACGGATGTTTTAAACATTACTTCAGTTAATGGGTTAAATGCCAATGAAATCAGAATAATGGATTTAACTGGTAAAGTAATCAAAGTGCAAAACAATGCTTCTTCTGTTAATGTTGCAGATTTGGCAGCAGGGGCATACCTTATTGAAGTTGCTACTGACGAAGGTAAAGCTACTTCTAAATTTATCAAAAAATAATTTTCATCAATTTTTATATTATTATAAAACCGATCACTATTTGATCGGTTTTTTGTGTTTTAAAAGGAAAGCTTTCTCTTTCTTAATTATTAAAAACTCTTCTTTGAAGACTCGTTTTATAATGTTTTCATGAAAATAAATCCGTAAATTTGCATTGTAAATAAAATATAATATAATGATTGTTGTAAAAACAAGAGAAGAAATAGAAATCATGCGTCAAGCAGCTCTTTTGGTTTCAAAAACATTGGGAATGCTTGCTACTGAAATTAAACCTGGAATTACTACTTTGCAATTAGATACTATGGCAGAAGCATACATTAGAGACCATGGCGGTATCCCTGGATTCTTAGGATTATATGGCTGTCCTTGTACTTTGCTTACCTCTGTAAACGAGCAAGTAGTTCACGGTTTGCCGACGAATCGTCCTTTAGAGGATGGTGATGTGGTTTCTTGTGATTTGGGAGCGATCGTGAATCAGTTTTACGGGGATCATTGTTATACTTTCGAAGTTGGTGAAGTAGCGCCAGAAACAAAAAAGTTGTTGCAAATCACTAAAGAATCACTCTACCACGGAATCAAAGAATTTAGAATTGGTAATAGAGTTGAGGATGTAGGTTATGCAATCCAAAAACATGCTGAAAGCAACGGATATTCTGTGGTGAGAGAGTTAGTTGGTCACGGAATTGGTAAGAAAATGCACGAAGCTCCTGAAATGCCTAATTACGGAAAAAGAGGAAAAGGAAAACTTTTTATTGAAGGAATGACAGTTGCTATTGAGCCGATGATTAACATGGGAACTAAAAATATTAAACTGTTAAAAGATGGTTGGACTTATGCAACTCGCGACTCAAAACCATCAGCGCATTTTGAGCATAACGTTGCTTTGGTCGATGGAAAACCTGAGTTGTTGTCAACCTTCGCGTATATCTACAAAGCTTTGGGAATCGAGTCTGATGAGGAATTTGCTTTCCGTAAAGAACCATTGGTGATTTAATGATAAAAAAAGTATTTAAAACAATATTGAATATCATTCCGCGGCCGATTTTAATCAGGTCAAGTTATGTGGTTCGACCTGTTTTGGCTTTTGTTTTAAAAGGTGATCGTTTTATAGATCCAATAGATGGGAAGTCGTTTAGAACTTTCTTGCCTTATGGCTATGGTGTCCAGAGAAGCAATGTACTTTCACCAAGTACACTTTCATTGGAACGCCACAGATTATTATGGTTGTTTTTAAAAGAAGAAACCGACTTTTTTACTTCTCATAAAAAAGTTTTGCATTTCGCTCCCGAACAAGCCTTTTATAAACGGTTTAGAAATCAAAAAAACCTAGACTACATTACAACTGATTTAGAATCGCCATTAGCAGATGTAAAAGCTGATATTTGTAATCTTCCTTTTGAAGATAACGAGTTTGATGTGATTTTGTGCAATCATGTCTTAGAGCATATTCCCGATGATACAAAGGCGATGCAAGAGTTGTTTCGTGTTTTAAATCCAGGTGGAATGGCTATATTACAAATTCCTCAAGATCTAAAAAGAGCAACTACCTTTGAAGATGATTCCATTGTAGATAAGAAAGAGCGAGCAAGGATTTTTGGTCAATATGATCACGTTAGAGTCTACGGAAGGGATTATTTCGATAAATTACGTGCAATTGGTTTTAAGGTTCATGAGGTTGATTATACAAAGAAATTAACTGCTGAAGAGATCGAAAAATATTGTTTGAGTAATGGGGAGATCATCCCAGTTTGTTATAAATAATTAGTGGTCCAAAATAAAAAAATCCCAATGTTTTACATTGGGATTTTTATTGTTTAAATCAAGTATTATTGCTTACTCGTTTCTGGTTTCCAAACAGCAATAATGCGGTTTTTGTTCAGGTATTTGTTAGCAACGTCTTGCACATCTTTAGCAGTAAGTGCATTTAAGTTTTTCTCAAATTCTAATGCTTTAGATGGATCTTCTTCGTTGCTGAATGCATTTAGAAGAACACCAAGCCAATAGCGATTTTCTTTTAAGTTCTTAGTGTAATCTGTCATTTCACCTTCTTTAAACTTAACCAAGTCACCAGCTTCAGGTCCATTTTTCTGAATTTTTTCGATTTCCAGTAAAGTCAAATCGATTAATTTATCAGCGTCAGCCGGGTTGGTTGGGAAGCTTACTGAAAAGCTATAAGATCCGTAAGGAAGTTTATTTAATCGGCCACTTGCGCTAGCACCATAAACACCACCTTCTTTTTCGCGAAGCTCTTCAATAAGTTTGATTGTCAAAATCTCGCCCAATGCTTGCATAGCTAAGTTTTCTTTCTTAGAATAAGTTGTTTCTCCACTGAAAGTGATGTTTACAGAAGCTCTGTCATCATTTCCTTTAAAAACTTCTTTTTTATGAACTCCTGTTTTCGCACGATAGCCAGTATCTACATAAGTTTCTTTTCTATTTAAAGATGGTAATGAAGCTAAATAGGTTTCTGAAAACTCTTTCATTTGTGCGTCTGTTACGTTACCAACGAAGAAGAATTCAAAATCACTAGCGTCTGCAAATCGTTCTTTAAAAATTTCAAATGCTTTTTTGTAATCTGTGTTGTTCCAATCTTCAGTTGTAGGAATTGGAGATGTATAACGTTCGTTGTGTCCGTAAATAAAATCAGAAACTTCGATTTGGTAAAACACTTCTGGCATTGCCATTAGGTTCGTTAAATACGATATCATTTTGTTTTTCTCTGATTCGTAAGCCTTTTCATCATAATTCAAATCGGTGAAATAGGCGTGAACTGATTGGAATAAATATTCCAAGTCTTTTGGTGTAGCATTTCCAGAAAACCCTTCGGTTGTTGATCCTACATATGGAGAAACTCTGTAAAGTTTTCCTGAATTGAAACGAGTCAATGCATTTTGATCCATTCCAGCGATTCCAGCTTGTGGAACTGCGCTAACTGCGTTATGAGTACGTTTATAGGTTTCAGTATCCCACAAGTTCGTTCCTCCGAAACTTCTTGCTCCGAACAAAATTTCATCGTTTTTGAAATCTGTTTTCTTGTAGGTAACTTTTGCACCGTTGGAAAGTTCCAAAGTAGTGGTTCCTAATTTTTCGTTCTGAGTAGTTTTTACTACTTTACCAGGTGTAATGTTTGAACGGATTAATGATTCTGCTACTTCAGCATCTTCATAAGGTGTGATCTCAACTTTTGATACGTCTAAAGCTTCCAAAACATCTTTTTCAGTAGGAGGCGTTAAACCTTCTTTTTCAGGACCTGTTAAGATAATTACTTGGTTGTCTTCTTTGATATAGTTGTGGATCAATTTATTCACATCTTCCAAAGTGATGGTAGGCATCAATTCCTTAGTTAAATTGTAAGAATATTCGATTGATGGAATGGCATCACCTTGTGTGAAATGATTTTGGTATCTTCCTAAATAAGTAGAAGAATTGTTTTTGTCTCTATCATTGTATGCTTTTTCGTAATATGCTAAAGTTTCATTTTTAGCACGCTCTAATTCTGATTTTGTAAAACCGAATCTTCTAGCACGCTCATTTTCAATAGCTAATACTCTTAAAGCTTCAATTTGTTTGTCTTCGGCAGTCATCGCCATAGATTGGAAAGCTTCTTTTCCACGTCCTAGCATACTTCCGTGGAAACTATAACCATATACAAATGGAGGTGTAGCTTCGTTTGTGTATTCTTCCAAGCGATTATTAAGCATAGAAGAGAACAAATTGTCGATAATGTCGTTTTTGTAATCTCCTACAGTTAAAGTAGGTTTTGTGTTTTCGTAATCTTTGTAATAGATTTGAACGTTTGCAGAACTTGCTTCTTTATCAGTGTTGATAGAGATAAAGTTTTCTTTGTGGTTTGGAATGTCAAATTTTGTACGAGGTTTTTCGTTGGAAGGGTTTTTGTATTTACCAAAATGATTTTTGATTTTAGCTTCCATTTCATTTACGTCGATATCTCCAACTACAATAACAGCCATTAGGTTTGGACGATACCAATCTTTATAAAACTGACGAACTTCTTTGTGTTCAAAAGTTTCTAGGTTTTCTTTTGTTCCAATTGGTAAACGGTTGGCATATTGTGAATTGTGTAAAAGTTTAGGTAAGTACTTTTCCATCATTCGGTTACCAGCTCCAAGACGTGTGCGGTATTCTTCAATAACTACACCTCTTTCATCATCAATATCTTTACCATCTAAAGTAGCATTAAAAGCCCAATCTTCTAAAATCTGGAAACCTTTGTCAAGCTTCTCAGCATCGTCTGAAGGAAGTGGTAAAAAATAAACAGTTTCATCAAAGCTTGTGTAAGCATTTAAGTGTTGTCCGAATTTAACACCGATACTTTGTAGATAATTAATTAATTCGTTTTTAGGGAATGTTTTAGTTCCGTTAAAAACCATATGCTCTAAAAAGTGAGCAAGTCCAACTTGTTTGTCAGTTTCTAAGATAGAACCTGCGTTGATAACAAGTCGTAGATCAACTTTTTTCTCTGGTCTTTCATTGTGACGGATGTAATAGGTCAACCCATTGTCCAGTTTTCCGATACGAACGTTCGGGTCGTTTGGCAACTGCTGATTAAGATCAGTAACCTGTGCCCACAGCGAAGCAGGAAGCACTAGTAATGCCAAGGCAAATCTCTTTAAATTCATTCTAAACTTATTTTATGATTACAAAAGTAATTGGTTTTTGATTAATTTTAAAGTAAAAAAGAATAATAATTTTTGTTGTGAATATTATAATAAAGTTAAACCATTAGTAATCAAGTATGCCACTTCAGGTCTTTGTGATTTAACAGTTAATAGATGTTGTAATGCTGATTCGTACAGTGAATTTTGTTCTTTTTTAGATAACTCAATAATTTCTAGTGGCAGCAACCAATCTTGCGAATGGTTATTTTTTAAATCTAGAAGTATTTCTTCAAGGTTTTCGGTGCTTTTTTGCTCTCTATGATTCCTTACTCTTTCATATAACTTTTCCAAAGCTTCTCTTTTCGGTGTCTTCTTTGCTTTGATAGTTTTTGTAGTCGGAACGTGTGTAAGCATGTCAAAGCTATGAATGTCTGCAGGTCCAGAAAAAGCCGAGATTATTTTTTTACCTACTGCCATATCATAAATGCCCCATTCTGGCTGAAACAGTACTTTGTCGTTATGAGTTACAGTACAGTTTTTGAAGCTTATAAGGATGATTTCTCCTTGTAGGTTTCGTGCACCTGTGATGATTTCTCCAGCAACTTTTACACCACCCTCGAATTCTAATTCCACATGCTTGCCTTCGTAAATATCATAAGCTTGTAAATCTCTAGGACTCATGTCTTCGATCGCAAGGTTAATACCTTTAAGTCTTCCGATGGGGCTACCGAATCCTTCTGAATGATAATCAACACCGTGATTTACCAATTCTTTTTCTCTATAAGCTAAAGCAGTTTTTCCTGTAGATTGTATGTAGATTGGTTTGCCTTCGTGTTCTATTACATTAGTGAAAACACCCGAGATTTGTAAACCAGTAGAAAGCTCAAGGGTTCCTAACGCTTTAGATTCAATGAGTTTTTTTACTCCACTTAAACCTCCTGTTCTCAAAGCCATTTTATTAGCAAATTCTTCTAAAACTCTATTTAAAAGAGCAAAGTTCGGTGTAACGTAAAGTTGAGGTTGAGGTTTGGTGATATCAAAACCTTGGTAGGCAGCTTCAATTGTATAAGGCAGTTTTTTGACTTGATCGGTCATACACCACTCACTTTCGCCAATGGATGATAACAATCCAGCTCCATATATTTTGGGGTCTTCTACCGTTCCGATTAAACCGTATTCAACCGTCCACCAATGGAGGTTTCGGATCAACGCCATTTCAGAAGGTTCGTTTTCTCTTGTTTGAAGTTCATCCACTCTGTTTCTTATCCGCTTTAAATCTTCCTCAGGTGTGCCTTCAGCTTCTTCTAAGATCGATAATTCACGTATAGCTTCATATACTTCGTAATCATGAGCAGAAGAAATAGCTTTGCAACCAATAGCTCCAAATCTTCGAAGGTATTCTGCATATTCTGGGTTGGCAATAATTGGAGCGTGTCCGGCTCCTTCGTGTATAATGTCGGGCGCGGGAGTATATTCTATATTTTCTAGTTGGCGAATGTCTGAAGCGATGACCAATACATTGTAGGCCTGAAATTCCATAAAAGCGTTGGGAGGAATAAAACCGTCAACCGCTACAGCGGCCCAACCAATTTCTTTAAGAATCCGATTCATCCCATACATACTTGGAATAGATTCTATAGAAATACCTGTCTTTTTTAGGCCTTCTAAGTAAGAAGCATGTGCTACCTTTGAAAGATAGTCTACATTTTTACGCATCACATAGCGCCACACCGCCTGATTTATCGGAGTGTATTCTTCATAGTTTTGTGGCTTAATGAACTGTTTCAAGTGTTTTGGCAAACGCACAATCAATGGGTTGCTTTCAAAATGCTCGTTCATGGTTGTTGATTTTTTTAATTCAGATTCCGTTCAAAAATAAGGTTTATTATTGAAATGTTCGAAAGATTTTTGAACTAAAAGTTTTTTAATGAATGAAAAAAGCAGGAAAAAAACTTGTTCATTAAAAAATTATGTCTAATTTAGCCCTTGTAAATTAACAATAAAATAATATAAATCTATTATGAAAAGAATTTTTTTATCTTTGGCAACAATTGCATTTGTTGCAGCGGGATCAATGACTGTAACGTCTTGTGGAAGTGATGATTCAACAACTCCAGTAGTTGATGATACACCAGGAACTGACGATACACCAGGAACTGACGATACACCAGGAACTGACGATACACCAGGAACTGACGATACACAGCCTACAACTCACTTTTTTACGTGGGAAGGTGTAGATTATGCTATTGATCAAACAACTACTGGAGTAATTGTAAATGATAAAAGTGAAATCCGTTCATTTAATGTTGATCTAGATGGAGACGGTGTTGGAGATGTGATTTGTACACGTTGGATTATAGCTTCACACGATACAGACAATTGGTTGCAAACAGCAACTACAGGTGTTGATTTTGGATTATTTATTCCAGTGGATGTGGCTAATAATCAGGCGTTATGGCCTCATGAAGCTGATGATATTTATTTGAGAGATTCACAAGTTTATGAAAATGGCCAAGTTTTAGGTGATACTGGTATCACTACTTTCGGAATTGTTTTTAATGTTTGGGACGAAGATGCTGAAACAATCAACTATGAGGCAGGTGCAGTATATTCTACAGGAACTGTTGCAATTAGCTATGATGGTTACATGGATGGTCCTAAAGGATTTACTTTGTCATCTGGAAAAGGTGTTGACTCAAAACCAGTAAGTTCAATTAAGTTGACTAATATGAAACTTGATATGACTAACATTGAAACTGTTTCACTTAAATAGTTAATAACTTAAATAGTTTTTTAAATAGGTTACCCGAAAGGTGTAACCTATTTTTTTTCCAAAAATGACTACATGAGTTTCTGATTGCAATTTAAATGCAATAAAAAAACCGAACTCTTTTTTGAGTTCGGTTATATAATATTAGTGATTTTGTAATTAATTGCTTTTAATAACACCACCGGTTTCAAGTTTTGCTTTCTCTTTGCTCAAGGTTTTGTCAATGTTGTTTTTAGCCTCTTTTTTCGTGCCTTCCAACTCATTGGTTACTTTGTCTGTAGCTTTTATGACGCTTTGTTCAACTTTATTTGCTGCATCTTTAGCAGCTTCAGTTGCTTTTTTAGTCGCTGTGTTAGCTGCATTAGTCGCTTCTGCTTTTACCTCTTCAGCTGTAGAAATTGCTTCGCCTTTCAAAGTTGCTAAAGCTGCTTTTGCTTCGTTAAGCTTTTTAGTAGCTGCTTGTTTTGCGTCTACAGTCACTGCATTGTTTAGCTCTTCTTCAGCCTCTTTAATTTGTGCTTCTAAAGATTCAATAGTAGCTTCTGCTTCTTCTTTAATTTCTTCTAATGCATTTTCAGTTTCTTCTTGGATATTTTCCAAAGTATTGTCAAGGTTTTCTTGATTACTATCTTTTTTACAAGAAGTAAATACCAATCCTCCAACAATTGCTAATGATAAAACGATTTTTTTCATAACTTATGATTTTATTAAAATAAAAATTAACTATGCAAAGTAAAGCATTTTTGATGAAATCATCACCATTAGCTCTGAAATTATTTGTTTTTTGACAATCTAATCACCTATGTTACTTTCTTATATGGGAATTCTTTGCTAAATTTACCAGACGAAAATCAAGTACTTATGAGTAAAAACTTATTGCTATTCATCGTTTTACTGATCACTTCTAGCTGTTTTGCTAACTCAGATCCATATTTTATTAAATCAGTAGCATTTCATCAAGGTGGGCAGTCGGTGGTGCCAATTTTTAAAACGAGTGAACGTTTTTTGTTTTCCTTTGATGATCTGATTGGAGATGAATCGGATTATTATTACAAAATTGTCCATTGTAAAGAAGATTGGGAAGTTTCAGATTTACAGATTACCGAATATTTAAATGGTATACAGTACACGAGAATTCAATCTCTAAATCCTTCCTTTAATACTTTTCAGCCTTTTGTGAATTACTCAATTTCATTTCCAAATCAAGATACACAGATTTTGATTTCAGGGAATTATCTAATTCAAGTATTTAATCAAGATAACGAAATGCTTATTGAGCGTCGTTTCGTACTTTACGAAGATTTGGCAGCAGTTGGTATGGAAGTAAAGCGTCCAAGAAACTTAAACTTTTCCGATGTAAAGCAAAATATTTATCTTACGGTTGATTTTGGATCTGAACTTCTACAAAACCCAAGTAAAAATGTACAAGTGGTGTTGCTGCAAAATGGTCAGTGGTACAATGCAATTACAGGTTTGAAACCTCAATATATCTTAGGTAATAAGTTTCAATATCAGTATGATAACGAAACAAGTTTTTGGGCAGGAAATGAATTTTTGTTTTTTGATAATAGTGATCTAAGAAGGGTGAATAATTCAGTTAGTAAAATTAGAAGAGATGAATTATACGAAGTGTATCTTTATCCTCGTTCGCCATCAAAAGATAATAATACCTATATTTATTATCAGGACATCAATGGTGCTTTTGTGCCAAGAAATAGATATCGAGAGAATCCAGTTACAGAAGCAGATTATACGTGGGTTTATTTTACTTATCATCTAGAACAATTGCCTCAAGACCAGAAGTTGTATGTGGTTGGAATGTTCAATGATTATCAATTAAATCAAGTCTATGAAATGAAATTTGATAGTGAACTGAACCTCTACAAAAATGCCTTGTTCCTAAAACAAGGATTTACTAATTATAAATATGTGATTACTTCAAATAATGGTGAAGTCTTAGAAGAACTCAATCCTGAAGGAAATTTTGTAGAGACCGAGAACCAATATAATGCTCTAATTTATTATAAAGGTGATGCGGATAGATATACTCGGGTAATCGGCTTGGGGAAAGCCGACAGTAAATTGATTACAAATTAAAAAAATATTCGTAAATTTGAATAAATTTTTAAAAAAATGGTTTCACAAATTACTAATGGAGTAAAAATTACGGTAACACCTCATTATTCGAGTACTAAGCCGCATTTCTCGGGTTTGTTGAACTATTTTAATTATGAAATAAAGATAGAAAACATAAGTAGTAGCGAAGTGCAATTGCTTCGCCGTTTTTGGTTGATCAAAGATACTCTAAATTATGAAGAAAGAGTCGATGGTGAAGGCGTTATTGGGGAAATTCCAAGAATAAAACCAATGGAAAATTTCACCTATACGTCGGGGTCTTTTATTAAAGGCGATTTAGGGAGTATGCAAGGTTTTTACACAATGATGAATCTGGATACTAAAGAACTATTTCATGTTCACATACCTTTATTTTGTTTAAATGTACCAAGTATTTTCAATTAATAAATAACATCAGAAAGTTATGTCTAAAGGATTTTTTAATGTTCCGACGGCTGTAAATGAGCCAGTAAAAACTTATGCGCCGGGAACTCCCGAACGCGAAGAAGTGTTAAAAACATTTAAAGAACTATATCAGAATACCGTTGATATTCCACTTTATATTGGAAGTGAGGAGATCAGAACGGGAAACACAAAAAAATTATTCCCTCCATTTGATCACCAACATCATTTAGGTGTTTATCACACTGCAGATGAGGTTTTGGTAAAAAAAGCGATTGAAACAGCATTAAAGGCTAGAAAAAAATGGTCGCAAATGGCATGGGAACACCGTGCTTCAATTTTCTTAAAAGCTGCTGAATTAATTGCAGGGCCTTATCGTGCAAAAATCAATGCAGCAACAATGATTGCTCAAGGTAAAACAATTCATCAAGCAGAAATTGATGCTGCGTGTGAGTTGATTGATTTCTTGAGATTCAACGTTCAATACATGACAGAAATCTACAAACAACAGCCTATTTCTTCTAAAGGAATTTGGAATAGAGTAGAGCAACGTCCTTTGGAAGGTTTTGTATACGCGATTACACCGTTTAATTTTACAGCTATTTCTGCTAATTTACCTTCAAGTGTTGCTATGATGGGTAATGTGGTAGTTTGGAAACCTGCGGCAACTCAAGTTTTTTCAGCTAATGTTATTATGGAAGTTTTCAAAAAAGCGGGATTGCCAGATGGAGTTATTAATGTGGTGTATGGAAATTCAGCAATGATTACCGATACTATTTTGGATTCAGCTGATTTTGCTGGTATTCACTTTACAGGTTCTACAGGTGTTTTCAATGATTTCTGGAAAACCATTGGTCAAAATATTGGTAAATACAAAACATATCCAAGAATTGTGGGTGAAACAGGAGGTAAAGATTTCGTGTGGGCACACCCTTCTGCAGATGCTAAAGAAGTTGCAACAGCTTTATCGCGCGGAGCCTTTGAATATCAAGGACAAAAATGTTCTGCAGCCTCTCGTGCATACATACCAGCTTCTTTATGGGAAGATGTTAAAAATTATGTGGTAGAAGATGTGAAAACTTTCAAAATGGGTTCACCAGAAGATATGAGTAATTTTATGTCGGCGGTTATTTCTGAATCATCTTTTGACAAATTAGCAAAAGCTATCGACGATGCAAAAGCATCATCAGAAGCAGAGATTGTTGTTGGAGGTGGTTATGATAAATCAAAAGGATGGTTTGTTGAACCTACTGTTATTTTAACTACTAACCCAAATTACGATACTATGGAACGTGAGTTATTTGGTCCAGTATTGACGGTTTATGTTTATGAAGATAATAAATGGGAAGAAAGCTTAAAGTTAGTAGATAGTACTTCTGAATACGCTTTAACTGGAGCAATTTTCTCTGGTTGTCGTTATGCAATCGAAATGGCTACCGTAGCTTTACAAAATGCTGCTGGTAACTTTTATATCAACGACAAGCCAACAGGAGCCGTGGTTGGGCAACAACCGTTTGGTGGCGCTAGAGGCTCGGGAACAAATGATAAAGCAGGTTCAATGATTAACTTATTGCGTTGGGTTTCTCCACGTACAATTAAGGAAACTTTTGTGCCTGATACAGATTATAGATATCCGTTTTTAGGATAATTTAAATAGAAAGAGGTTGCAAAATGCAACCTCTTTCTATATTATTAAAATCAGAATTTTGTCTGCTTTTGAAAAATATCTTGATTAATTTGGTTTATATATTCTAGGATTTCTTCTTTGCCTAAACCTGAGGCGCTCGAAGTAACGAAATACGGAGGCATCTCTTCCCAATTATTTTCTAATAATGATTTTTTATAAGCGTTGACATGTTTGGCAACAGCATTTTTTCCAATCTTATCTGCTTTGGTAAAAATGATTCCAAAAGGGATTCCATTTTCGCCTAGGTAATTAATAAAATCCAAATCAATCTTCTGAGCTTCATGTCGAATGTCTACTAATACAAAGGCGCTGACTAATTGTTCTCTTTGCTCAAAATATTGAGTGATAAATTTCTGAAAAGTAGCTTTAACTGATTTAGAGACTTTAGCGTATCCATAACCAGGTAAATCGACTAAAAACCAATTGTTATTTATCTTAAAATGATTAATCAGTTGTGTTTTTCCAGGCCTAGAAGAAGTCTTTGCTAAGGACTTGTTGTTTGTCAACATGTTGATCAACGAAGATTTGCCTACATTAGAGCGCCCAATGAAAGCGTATTCGGGGATGGGTTCTGTAGGACATTTTTTTACGTCGGAATTACTTACGACAAAAACGGCGCTTTCAATTTTCATTTACGTAATGTTTCTTTTGATTAACCATTCGTCCAATAGTTTATTGAACTCGTCAGGGTGCTCCATCATAGCGGCGTGACCACACTTGTCAATCCAATACAAGTCGGAATCGGGTAAGAGTTCATGGAATTCTTCTGCCACATCTGGTGGCGTTACAATGTCGTTTTTACCCCAAATGATACATGTTGGTATGTCCATTTTTGGTAAATCTTTTGCCATATTATGACGAATCGCACTTTTGGCAATCGTAAGTGTTTTAATTAATTTCATACGGTCATTCACCGTGGCAAAAACGTCGTCAACAATTTCTTTTGTCGCTACTTTTGGGTCGTAAAAAACATCTTCTGCTTTTTTTCTGATGAACTCATAATCGCCTCTTCTTGGATAGGAATCACCCATAGCACTTTCATATAATCCAGAACTACCTGTAATTACTAGAGCTTCAACGAACTCGGGATGTAGTTTAGCATAATACAATGCAATGTGTCCACCGAGCGAATTTCCCAATAAAATTACTTTTTCAAGTTTTTTATGCTTGATAAAATCGTGAAGAAAACGTGCAAATGATTTAACATTGGTTTTAAGGATGCTCAATGTATATATTGGCAATTCAGGCAAAATTATCTTATAGCCTTTTTTAGGAAAATAATCAGCAACTCCGTCAAAGTTGCTTAACCCTCCCATTAATCCATGTAAAATTACAATTGGCTTTCCTTCACCAATTTCTATATATCGGTATTTACCTTCTACTTTTAATATTCGCTCCATACTTGCGATTTCAATTCGTACAAATATACGATATTAATAAAAATTGGTGTAAAATTAAAATAGTTTAATCAATATTTCTTTTTTTGAACTTTGATTTTGTGGACTTTAGATGATTGAATTTCACTTAAAAGTAACATTTAGTTACAAATTTAATAGTGTACCTTATTGATTGTTAAAGGGCTGTGTTTAATAAGAAGTAAAATGAAGTAACGGTCAGTTAACTGCAAAATAACTTTGTGAAAACAGGCGATTTAGCAAAAACCAAGTCTTTTTGAACGTTTGATTTGATGCTAATTGTTGAATATTCCCCAAAAATGTATGGGCTAGTAAGTGGTAACTTTCCTCTAAATTTAATCTTTAAATCACACGATAAATCACTAAATTTGTAATTATGAAAAAAGATTTAATAGAAGGCGTAGATTACTACCTATCGGATCGAGGATTCCGCGTTTTTACAGAAAAATATCTTTTAGATCGCGGATATTGCTGTATGAGTGGTTGTAAACATTGCCCATATGGCTTTAGTAAACTAGTTGATCAAATTCGAAAAAAAACAAAACCTAAAACTATGACATTTCAAGAAGAAATTCTTCAAGGGATTCCGGCGGTTTTACCTCCAAGTGCCCTTTACGATGCTACCATAAATCACGCTCCAAAGCGTAAAGAAATACTTACAGACGAAGAAAAAAAATTAGCGTTACGCAATGCTTTGCGCTATTTCGAACCGCAACATCACGAAACTTTACTTCCAGAATTTAAAGAAGAATTAGAAAAATTTGGACGCATTTATATGTATCGTTTCCGTCCGAAGTACAGAATGTTTGCACGCGACATTAATGAATATCCTGGAAAATCGTTACAAGCCAAAGCGATTCAAATGATGATTCAAAACAATTTAGATTACGCTGTTGCACAACATCCACACGAATTAATTACGTATGGTGGAAACGGAGCCGTTTTTAGCAACTGGGCGCAGTATTTATTAACGATGAAATATTTGGGTGAAATGACCGATGAGCAAACTTTGGTTATGTATTCTGGTCACCCAATGGGATTATTTCCTTCGCATAAAAACGCACCAAGAGTGGTGGTTACCAACGGAATGATGATTCCGAATTATTCAAAACCTGACGATTGGGAAAAATTCAATGCTTTAGGCGTTACACAATACGGACAAATGACAGCCGGATCGTATATGTATATTGGTCCCCAAGGAATTGTTCACGGAACAACGATCACTGTTTTAAACGGATTTAGAAAAATTGGTAAAGAACCAAAAGGAAATTTATTTGTAACTTCTGGTTTAGGCGGAATGAGTGGCGCACAACCAAAAGCAGGAACTATTGCGGGTTGTATCACTGTTTGTGCAGAAGTAAATCCAAAAATTACTAAAATTCGTCACCAACAAGGATGGATTCACGAAGTTATTGAAAACTTAGACGATTTGGTTGCTCGTGTTCGCAAAGCACAAACCAATCAAGAGGTCGTTTCTATCGCTTATTTAGGAAATGTTGTTGATGTTTGGGAAAAATTCGATCAAGAAGATTTACATATCGATTTAGGATCCGATCAAACGTCTTTACACAATCCTTGGGCAGGTGGATATTATCCTGTAGGAATTTCGTTTGAAGATGCGAATAAAATGATGGCCGAAGAACCGGAATTATTCAAAGAAAAAGTTCAAGAAACATTGCGTCGTCATGCAGAAGCGATCAACAAACACACGGCTAAAGGCACGTATTTCTTCGATTATGGAAATGCATTTTTATTGGAAGCTTCTCGAGCTGGAGCCGATGTTATGAATCCAAATCCTACTTTAGGTCGTGAATTCAAATATCCTTCTTACGTACAAGATATTATGGGACCAATGTGTTTCGATTACGGTTTTGGACCTTTCCGTTGGGTTTGTGCATCAAACAATCCAGAAGATTTACAAAAAACCGACAATATCGCTTGTCAGGTTTTAGAAGAAATGATTATAACGTCGCCTGCAGAAATCCAACAACAAATGAAAGATAACATTCAATGGATTCGTGGTGCGCAAGAAAATAAATTAGTTGTAGGTTCTCAAGCACGTATTTTATATGCCGATGCCGAAGGACGTGCAAATATTGCCAAAGCTTTTAACGATGCTATTGCAGCCGGAGAAATTGGACCTGTAGTTTTAGGTCGTGATCATCACGATGTTTCAGGAACCGACTCTCCATACAGAGAAACTTCAAACATTTACGATGGTTCTCGATTCACAGCCGACATGGCCATTCATAACGTAATTGGTGACAGTTTCCGTGGTGCAACTTGGGTTTCTATTCACAACGGCGGTGGCGTTGGATGGGGCGAAGTAATTAACGGTGGTTTTGGAATGCTTCTTGATGGTACTTTAGAAGCAGAACAGCGTTTGAAATCGATGCTTTTCTGGGATGTAAACAACGGAATATCTAGAAGAAGCTGGGCAAGAAATGAAGGTGCAATGTTTGCTATACAAAGAGCTATGGAAGCAGAACCTTTATTAAAAGTAACTTTACCTAATTTAGTAGACGATTCTTTATTAAGCTAAAATTTAACATTACTTAATACAACATACAAAAAAGTGGTATTATCTTTGATTTTAAAGACATTAGACAATTAAACATCAACAGTTATGAAATATATTAAATTTTTACCTGTATTTGCTTTATTACTTTTAGCATCGTGTAGTTCTGTGCAAGTAGCTACAGATTACGACAGTTCTGTAAACTTTAGTCAATTCAAAACCTATGCGTTTATGAAAGACGGAATTGACAAAATCGACATTTCTGATTTAGACAAAAAACGTATCTTAAAAGCAATTGATGAAAACTTAAGCGCGAAAGGATATGTAAAAAGCGAAAATCCAGATTTGTTGATCAATTTATTTACCGACGCCAAACAAGTTGTAAACGTAAATACTTTCCACGGCGGATGGGGTTACGGTTTTTATCGCCCTTGGGGTTGGAATCCTTGGATGATGGGACCAGGTTACCAATCGGTTTCTACTTCTACCGAAGGGATTCTTTTCATTGATGTATTAAATGCACAAAATAAAGAATTGATTTGGCAAGGAAAAGGAACAGGTTATTTAACAAACAAACAAACTAAAAAAGAAGAACGTATCAAAGAATTTACAACGAAAGTTCTAGAGACGTTTCCTTCTAAATAATTTTTCAAAAACTCAAATCGAAAGGTTTGAGTTTTTTATATATTTATGCATGACTGATTTATCAAATATCTTAGAATCCATCTATCCGCTTTCAGCTATTTCGAAAGAAATACTCGTTTCTATTTTTAAAGAAACGCATCACAAAAAAGGGACAATTATTTTAACTCAAGATAAAACAGAAAACTAACCTAAAGACTGTGCGTATTGTACAGTCTTTTTTAAGGCAAATTTTTTAAATACCGTATATGACGCTTGTATGGAAAGAGGAAATCTAATAGCGAAAGCTTTTGCAAACGTTGGCTTTTTGCTTACTTTATTTCTGGTTTATATGCTTTCTTTTATTTTCATAATCAATTTCATATCCTGCGGACCTACTATATTTCTCAATAAATTTCTTGCCTGCATTACTTCAAAAGTGTCGTTTAAAAAGACAAAGTAAGTTCTATTGTTTTATTTACTATAGTTTAATATCTTCCAACTTTCATTTTTTTCTTTAGAAAACCGCCTAAACATCAATTATGACAAAGAGCATTTTTACATTTATAGGGTTTCTTTTTACTCTTTCCTTATCAGCCCAAACAAAATGTACTGGGACAGTAAAGAATGTATATGATGAATACATATCTAACGCTTCGGTTATTATTAAAGATACAGAGGGGCATATTATAAGTTTCGGCTTTACAGACGAGAAAGGATATTATTCGCTAAATGCAGAAAATACAGGAACTTTTACCATAGAAGTGCATAAATCGGGGTTTGTAAAAGAACATCAGGAACTTAACATAGACAAAAGCACCAAAAATTATAAATTGGATTTTGTTTTAGTCGATACAGAAAATGTTTTGGAAGATTTAGTGATTGATATCCCTCCTCCGGTAATGGTAAGCGGTGATACCATTTCATACGATGCAAAAGCTTTTACTACGGGCAGGGAACAGACCGTTGAGGACTTATTAAAAAACATTCCGGGTTTAGATATAGACAGCGAAGGAAATATACAATATGACGGAAAATCTATAGAAAAAGTGATGGTAGATGGCGATGATTTATTCAACAAAGGATATACACTTCTCACAAAAAATATGCCCAACAAACCTTTGGATAAAGTTCAGGTATTAAAAAGATACTCGAATAACAAACTTCTTAAAGGCGTAGAAAATTCAGACAAAGTTGCTCTAAACCTTACTTTGGATGAAGACTATAAAGACCTTTGGTTTGGGGATATATCAGCAGGGTACGGCTTGGTAACGGAAAACAGATATGATGTAACAGGCAACTTAATGAATTTCAGTAAAAATTATAAGGCTTTTCTTAACGTCGGGCTGAATAATGTAGGGATTAACCGGACTGGTTCCATTGACAATATGTTCTACGATAATAATGAAATAGAATCTATCGGAGAAAGACAAGCTTCCCAGCTTATGGGGTTAAGCGGTATACGTCCCAGCCAGCTCAAAGACCATAGGACAAGAATAAATAATGCTGAAAGTGTATCACTAAGTGTTATTGTTCCTGTTTCAGAAAAATTGAAAATTAAAACCGTCGGTTTTTTGAATTTTGATGAAAATTATGTTTTTAATAACCGCTACAGTGTTACCTCCGTGGGCGATACTTATTTTGAAAATACAGAAAAAAACCAGTTTAAAAGCCACTTAAATAAATTTTATGTAAACCTGCAGGCTACTTACGACCTATCCAAAACGCAGATGTTAGAGGTAAGCTCCGTATGGAATCAAGGAACTACCAATAATTACAATGATTTGACATTTAACGGTATCAATACACTGGAACAGCTCAAAACAAGAAATACGTTTATTGACCAGAAAGCAACTTATACGCACCAATGGAAAGGAAAAAATGCCGTATTGCTGAAAGCCCGGTATTTTACTAATAAAATACCGCAGTTATATAATATTAATGATTATTTAATGGGCGACCTGTTTCCGTTTGATGCCGATGCAATGAACAATGATATACAAAGCGAAAAAACCTTTGTAGGGCTGGAAGCCGATTTTAAGCTCCGGCAGAACAACAATGATTTAATCCAGTTTCAAGTCGGTTATAAACACAACGAAGAAGATATGAATGCTGTTTTTCAATTATTTGACAATGGTACTGCTATCCGTCCGTCCGGTTTTGAAACCCAGAGTTCATTTATATTCGGAGATTTATATGCACGAAGCAGTTATACTTGGATATGGAAAAAATTTTTAATTTCCGGAGGGGCTGAAGCACATCAGTTATTTAATAAATTCACATCATTAGAATCTGATAAAACACAAAACCCGTTTTATGTTAATCCGAGAGTAAACTTTAAATGGGATATAACCCCTTTACAAATAATATCCGGTGGATATGCCATTAACTTTATGAATGTATCAGCGGTCAATGTAAACGATACTTACTTGTTACAGTCTTCAAGGTCATTTTCTAAAGGATTAGAGGATTTTGCTTTAACAAATTTTCAAACGGCTAATTTAGCGTATAGTTATAGGCATTACCTTGCACGTTATGGGTTTGGTTTTTCTGTAAATTATTCTAAGCAAAATAATGTTTTATCTTCCCGAAGAGCTTTAGAACAAAACAGCTCTCTTTCTGAATCTATTTTAATTAAAGGCGGGGATACTTACTCTTTTAGAGCTCATTCTAATTTTTTTCTAAGAGAGTTTATGAGAAGTACTTTTAAAATTTCCGGAATATATTCCGCATCTACCTATTTTAATGAAATAAATGATTTAGGATTAAGGAAAAATATTAATTACAGCCAAAGCTATAAGTTTGAATGGGCAACAGCAATGAGAAACAGCATAAATTTTAGGTTCGAAACAGAATGGCAGTTTACTAAAATAAAATCGCCGGACTTAACAAACAGTTATAACAATGTATTCAGCTTCATAGAATCATTTCATCAGATAGGCAAACTTCAATTAAAAGCCGTAACAGAGCATTATTATTTTGGGAACTTAGACAAAGACAACAGAAACCATTATTTTATTGATTTTGAATCATCTTATACGATAAAAGAAAATTATACAATCAGTTTAAGAGCTAATAATATATTAAATAAAAAAGATTTTACAACGTTTAACATAAGCGATATAGGCTACAGTACAATGTCTTATTCGCTGATGAGACGGTATATCCTGCTTTCTTTAAAATTTAGATTTTAAAAAAATCAATAATATTTTTTTGTTTAAAATACTTTTTATAAGTTTAACGAATATTTAAGCATTTATTAATTATTAAATAATGAATATAACCGTACAAAATGTACTAACACGTACCAAATCAATCCATAAATAGAGAATGGCAATGTAGTTGATAAGGATAGTCAAATTTGGTATTGGAAGATACAATTAATTAGATATTAATTGTAAATGAATATCTTAATACTTTGTTTTTAAGATATAGTTCAAAGAGTTTAATTTAAATTTTTATACAAATGAGACAGATTTTTTATCAACACTTTTGTGTTTAGCAGGCTACACGGGAGCTCATGCCTCCAATGAAGTAGTAAATGATTTGGCTATTTCGCAAGAAAGACAGATTATGAACTTTGAAGCGGTTAATATTGATGCCGTAGATAAACTAACAGTTGCACCTAATTGTTTTGTGAAAATAGAAGCATCAGATATGTACGGTGTTCCCTCCTTTTTATCATTTGAAATAGAAGCTGATAACGAAGAGGACTGTCACGATAAAGCCAACCAGTATATCCAAGTGTTTGAATTAATGGGATACACTATTCTTTCGGTGGAAATTGACTTCCCTTAATTTTAGAATATATATTAATGTTTTAGCCCCCTAAAAAGTCGGACAGGATTATAGTTAAATAAATATAATAATTTTGTCAGACATGAAACAAAGAAAATTTACAAACGAAGAAAAGGTTAGGGTTTTAGAGGAAGCCTCAAAAA
>Ga0265293_10001859_pt1 | contig 44571 bp, 48 predicted proteins | sample Munlanlewell138R_FD_192505 | JGI IMG/M metagenome (GOLD analysis project Ga0265293, IMG submission 192505) | Leachate microbial communities from a municipal landfill in Southern Ontario, Canada - Leachate well 138R | ecosystem: Engineered > Solid waste > Landfill > Unclassified | place: Canada... | reverse complement strand
TTTCTTCTGTTATAATTGTTTTCATAGGAAAGATCTCTCCGATACTTGATTGTTGTCGTAAACTTCATTATATCAGAGGTCTTTCCTTTTTTCATCTTTTTTGTCACAAATGTATTATCTCATATCAGATACATTTTTGCTTTCCTAAAAATTTCTGCGGCTGTTAAACACATGTGACGCCAACCTTAAAAAATTTATTTTTTAAAAACCAACCCTGAAAAATGCTTTAACCATAAGCTTTTGAAAGAGTTGCCTATTTATATTACAAAAATGTTACAATAAATGGTTTGACAACTTAAAATATTCTGTGTATAATGTAAAAAACTTATGAAAAGACAAAACAATACCAATTTCAAACCAATGGTTTAATTTGAAATTAGTATAAGGAGTGGTTTGGTGGACTTACTGAAGAAATTTTTGCGGCTTGCACTTATTACCGCGGCGATGACAATTTTATTTGCAATAACGGCAAGCGCGGATACCGGGTTGGTAAGGGCAAGCGGAGGGCTTAATTTACGGACAGGCATGGGAACGAATTATGATATTCTTTGCGTCATACCCAATGGAAGCTTGGTGGAGATAACTGGCTGGGATAACGGTTGGTACAGCGCAATATATAAAGGTTTTGACGGTTTTGTTTCGTCACAGTACATAACTATAAGAAAAGAAACCCTAAGTCGTTCCGGAGGCAGGCTTGAACGAACGGTGCGTTCACAGGGCGAGGAAATTGTTGAATATGCAAAACAGTATTTAGGATATAAATACACCTACGGCGGAAGCTCCCCTTCTACCGGCTTTGACTGCTCCGGCTTTACATCGTATGTGTACAAGCAGTTTGGCTACGCAATCAACAGAACTGCCGCAGGTCAAACACAAAACGGAATCGGTGTTTCATGGGATGAGCTTGAGGCGGGCGACCTGCTTATCTTTTCCAACTCACAGCAAACTTACGGACATGTCGGAATATATATGGGGGACGGATACTTCATACATTCCGTTCAAACCGGAACTCCGGTCAGCATAACGTCTTTATGGGGCAGTAATTACGGAAATCGGCTAAAGGTTGCGCGGCGGATAATATATTAGGCAGCGCAAGGCCGAAGGATTTATAACAAGAGCAAAAAAGCACCTTCCTTATGAGGGTGCTTTTTATTTGTAAATTGCACATTGTTATCATAAATTTGGGGCGAATAAGCGCCAGAAACAATGAATTATCTCTTTGATAATTTACAAGTGCCTATTTGCAAGGCTTTTCAGCGTATTTGTATATCACTTGTAAGTCTTTCACTAATAATTGAACTTATTTGTCTGTTTCAATTCCGGTGTATTCAGTGAACTTTTTTGGACTGATGTAATAAGTGTACCTGTCAGAAGTTTTAATTGCCCAACCAAAAGGTAATATTCCCCTTTGTAGTCCAACTCTAATACATTGAGAATTCACACCCATCAGTTTTGCAGCCTTAATAACACTTAATCTTTCAGGCTTGTCAGATTGACCAAGAATATCATCCCTGACCTTTTCCAAGTATTCTTCAATTTTCATACCGGTTTCAAGTTCAATAATTTGCTTCGTATCTTCCGGTATTGTAAAAGTATATTTCATCATATTCTTAATACCTTTAGTAATTCAACCTTGTTCAATTTTATAATAAAAAACTTTTAGTATTATATCACATAGCAGCAAACATTGCAAGACTTTGATTTTACATTTTTAACCTACATTTTTAAAAAGAAAGATTCAAGTTTTTATACCTTTTTTCCATAGAATCCTTTACTTCATACCAACAATTAATATATTGAACGATTATTCAAGACTGTCCAAATGTTCAAAGGCTTCATCAACTGTTGACATTCGGATTTCTTTATCTTGAACGAGAATCAGAAGGGGAACACCGATAAATGAAACCCCATCTTCATTGTAAATGGGTTCATAAATATCATAACCATTCCACTTGCCAAGAGATTTTGCAGAAATATAACCTTGCTTTTTGGCAAAGTCAATTATCTCATTAAGTTTCATTTTTCAACCCCCTTTATTGATAATCATTTATTATAATATCAGAAACACACAAACAAATCAATGCCCAAGCAGGAAACTGTTGCTGTGTGGTCAGCTGTGGGTGCATTGAAGGTGAACTTCAAATTCTTTTAATGCTACCGGGTATATACTGGTTTGAATATGCTTTTTAGTATAACCAACCGCTGCTGCGACATCATCCCATTTCTTGTTATGTAATAATCGTTCTTTAATAACTTGCTTGTAGTTATCCTTGGAAATAGATTCAATGCATTTGGTGAAAAGTTCCTTTCCCTCATTTAATGATTGTATTTCTATGTTTAGAGAATCCGCATACCCTTTACACTTTTCAAAAGTTTCAGAAGTAATGCAATTCGCTTCTGTTGCTTTTTTTATAAGCCCTGCAAATTGAATCAATTCATTTTCAATACTTTCTTTAGTTTGGTTATAGGTTTTCATAAAATCAATGTTCATATTATTATTCCTTTCGTATTCCAAAGAAATACAAGGCTTCTTTGGTGTTTATTTTCTGTTCAAGGTCTTTTTTGCCCTCGAACTGTTCTTCTTTTTCTTGCCTTCTATATCTTGTAATAGCTTTATGGTATTTATTAGCAAGATACAAAGTAACCGGTGAATTTTTTAGCTTTTCCATTGAAGCCTTTTCTATTTCAGCAACTCTTGTGCCTGAAATATTAAGTTTGGTTGCAATTTTCGATTGCGTGTGTGCGGTGAAACCAATTCCATAACGCATTAAAAGAATTGTTTTTTCCCTTTCTGTAACTACAGCATCTAATAATTCGATTAAATCATTATGTAAAGACTGCATATCACATTGTTCAAATAGTTTATCAAGAACCTGTTCAGTATCTTCATCAGGAATTGCATCTTCATATGTCAGGTCATCTGTTCCGGGTATTACATCAGAAAGACTTACAACAGATACCGGGTCACCCAATGAGTTCTTATATACTTTTTTGGTAAACACTCTATTTAAGTGCCATTCAATTCTTTTAAAAGCATAGGAACAGAAATTACATTCTTTGTCATTTTTATAATCTTTTACCGCAAGCCAAAAAGCAAATTGACATTCAACTTCAAGTTCTTCAACTGTACTTGCACATTTATGAATACTTGTAATCCATTTGTTACGCAAGGTATAAATAATCCCTTTGTTCAATTCAAGCAGTTCTGCCAATGCCTTCTCATTGCCATTTTGAAAATCTTCAACTAATTCCTCATTGGTCATCAGCTTCACCGCCTTTTATATGAAATAAGCTGCACTGCATAGTGTTCAATACAGTGCAGCTTCTGTTCAGAATTTTTCAATGTCTTCCTTGTTAATGTGGTACTTCAACATGATTTTATTCATCATAGATTGCAATTCTAAATTTGCTTTGCCTGCACCATACATTGACACCATCCAAGCAATGAAAATGATAATTGCTACTATCCAACCTAAATTCATCTATATCACCTTTCCTTTCTTTTAAGAATCAAGCCAAGTTCTCTATCAATTTTAGGTGTCAATTTTGCCACCAGTGTTCCATCATCAAGAACAATGCTATGATTCATGTTTTCAGCGAATCCGGGGAAGTATTCAGCAAGTATATCAAGCAGTCTATCAACCTTTTCATTTAATTGATACATTGCTGATGTTTGCTGATGTTGCACTTCCAATGATTGTGCAGGAATAATGCCTTCAAGGTCAGTTTTGGCTTCAAGTGAGAATTCATTAATTTTTTCAGCAACTGTTTTAATCCATCCGGTATTCTTTTCAAGGGGAACAACTGCTTCATCACCATCACCTTCAAGATAACCGGTTTGTCCTTTTTTCAATACACCACCGGTTGCCATTGTCGGAATCTGCGGAACATTAAATGTTTTTATCCAACTGAACGGTGAAACCCCAAGAATACTAATATCACGAATTTTAGCAAGCATTTTGTTTATGGCATTGAACGGAACTGAAATAACCTTGTTTATACCGTTGATGATGCCATTGACCACTGTTTTGAATACATTTGCAATACCGTCTTTTATACCGTCAAATATCTTTCCCCCAGTGCTGAATACATTCTTGACCGCATTCCATGCATTGCTGAATATGTTCTTGAACCAGTCAGTAACCTTGCTGAATGCGTTTTGAATGCCTGACCATATACCGGCAAAGAAATCTGTAACAGGTGCGAAAACAGTTTTTATTGCTTCCCAAGCTGCACTGAATGCTTCGCTGATACTGTTCCATATATCTGAAATAAAGTTCTTTATACCTTCAAATGCTCTTTTTACTATTTCAATCCAAGGGTCAACAACCATGTGAAAGATATTGACAACCCCTTCAAAGATACCCTTGAAGAAATCAATAACTGGTTGAAAGATAGCCTTAATTCCTTCCCAAAGTCTACCGAAAAAGTCACCGACCGGTGCAAATATAGCTTTAATTCCATCCCAAACCATATTGAACAAGGTGCTGTAATAAGTCCACATTGCATTTCCGACTTCACCAAGAATTTGTACTATACCGGTGATGAATTGTGGTAATGCTTGCAACAGTCCGTCAATTATGCTTTGTAAAACAGTTGGTAATGCTTCAATCAGGGCAAGCATGATTTGCGGTAATGCCCGGACTATGCCAATAGCCAACTGAACACATCCATCAATCAATATTGGTAAATTGTTCATTAAGGCATCAACTATATTGATGATGATTTCAGGCAGTTTTTCAATAAGGGTCTGCATGATTCTTGGTAATGCTTGCACAATTCCAACAACTAATTGAATGATACCATCAATCAAAGCCGGTAATACAACCGGAAGTGAAGTTATCAAGGCATCTGTTAATGCTATGAAAACTTCAATCACAGCATCAATTAAATCCGGAAGAATATCCATTAGCATTCCTGATAATTGTGGTAAAATCCCAACAAGGGAATTCAACAAGGCAGTGGCACCATTGATGACCGCCGGAAGCAATGTTGACAATATTTCAGGTATTTTTTCCATTATCTTTGGGGCAAGGGTTGTCATCAAGTTTGCAATACCATCAAGCACAACACTGATTCTTGGAATCAGGTTGTCACCTACGGTCACAATACTGTCAAACAAATTGTTTATCAGTGCATCAAAGTCCTGACTTTCATCTGTCAGACCGGTCAAAAGGTTTTGCCAAGCACCCTTCATGGAAGAAAGTGAACCTTGGATGGTTGTACTTGCTTCCAGTGCAGTTGTACCAGTGATGCCCATTTCAGTCTGAACAACATGGATTGCATCAACTATGTCAGCATAAGAAGAAACATCATACTTGATACCGGATATTTTTTCAGCATCCGCAAGAAGTCTTTCCATTTCTTCTTTTGTGCCACCATAACCAAGTTTCAGGTTATCCAACATGGTATAGTTTTGTTTTGCAAACCCCTGATAAGCATTCTGAATGGTTTCCATTGATGTTCCCATTTTGTTTGCGTTATCTGCCATATCAGTGATTGCCATATCCGCTTTTTCAGCAGCTGCAACGGTGTCATTACCCACACTTTGAAGTAGGGATGCTGAAAAGCCTGTCACCGTTTCCATGTATTCATTTGCTGACATCCCTGCTGTTTTATAAGCGTTTGCAGCATTCTTGATTACAGTATCGGCACTGCCTTTAAAAAGGGTTTCTACACCACCAACCAACTGTTCATAGTCAGCATAAGAAGCAATTGCATCTTTTCCGATTTTGATAACTGCTGCGCCTGCAACCGCAAGACCTACACCAATAGCCTTTCCAACTGCTGCTGCTACTGATGCCATTTTTGAAAGAGCCTTTCCAAGTTTACTTTCTGACTTTTCACCTTCATCAGCTAATTCACCCAAGTCTTTCCCTGCTGATTTAGCTTTATCACCGGTATCATCAATGCTTCTGTTTGCTTCGGCATTATCAACTGCAATTGTTCCAAATAACTTGAATAGTTCCATTTGCTTTTTTTACCCCCCTTTCTGTTAATTTTAAAAATAATTGTTATTTGTGTTTTTTACGGTGCATATATACTTCTGCTGCTACTATCAAACCGACAGCACCAACGAAGACACCGAGAAGAAATAATCCCATTCTGAATCACCCTTTCTGATAATTATTTATTTACCCCTTTGTTATAAAGCAACCTTTGCTTGTATAGAATTTGATATAGTTTCGGATTGCTTTTCAGTAATTGAAGTCTTGCTGTTTCGGTCATGTTCATGAAGTCTTTGAAGCTGACCCCACCATACTTATCTTGCATTGGAAGCACCATTGAGATTTATATATGACTTTACACCAACAAACGGATTCATAAAATCATTAAATTCCGATTCAATCAGAAAAAACAAGTTTTCTTCTTCTTTGCTAATAGAGCCATCCGAATTCATAAGAACATATCTACTGATATAATCATCAGTCATGATGCCATCATAAGCATTGAAGAACCTGATAACCTTAGCTTTCAGACTATTCAAATCATTCACAATATCATCATCAGTGACATAGGTAAATGGTATACCACTGTTTTCAGCGACCTTATTGAGAAGTCTTAATGCCTTATATTTTCCGGCATATTTCTTGGCATAAGCATTTACTTCAAATTCAGAAACTTTCATGTTAGATAACATTTGTAGTTCAGAAATGGTTTCCTGACCAATTTCAGCAGTAATGGAATCTTCAAGTTTTTCATAGATTTCTGCGAATACCGAATTCATTTCTTCTTTACTTTTTGCAATTTGTTCAAGGCGGTCTGCATCATATTTTTCTTTTGCAATTGCATATTCCGAATCCTTGAAAGCAGCTGCATATTGATTGTTTTTTCTTAATTTTTCCCTTGCTTCTGCCAAATCAATTTTCATTCCCTCAATTTGTTTGGCATGATTTACAATAATGGATTTCAACTTTGTAAACATTTTCAATACTCCTTTTTAGTTAATTTTATTTGTCATGATAACAGATGCAGGAAGAAAGGATGAACACCGGCAACTGTTATCATAACAGGTTTCAATTGGTATAAAACAATGAGAATACCCACAACATTTGATACTATAATTGTACCATATATTGTGGGTATTTTCATTGATAAACGCTATATGTTGTAGTTTTTGTCAAAAGTTATGCTATATCTTGTGCTTGTTCATCCTCTGTTCAGCTTCTTCCTTAATGATTTGGTCTATCCTTCCAATAGAAAGACCGTACTTTTTAGCAAGTTTTCTTCTGTCGGCATTGTTGGAATAATAATCATCCATAATTGCCTTGTTTCTGCTCTGAATATTCATGAAAGTCCTTCTAAAATATGTTTTATCACCTGTGAAGGTATCAATCAGCAGCTGCACATTATCTTCACCAATGACTTTTGCAATATCTTCAAGGGGAATATAAGCCATTCTTTGCACCATCCTTTCTTGGAATTATCAGTCTGATAACTGTTAAAGCCTTAAACAATAAGCATTTACAGTTGTTTTGTGTGTCATTTGCGTGTCATACACCGTTATCAAACGGAAAAAAATATCTTTTTAGTTCATTTAAAGAAATATGTTGGATGTATTTGTTTTTACCAGTTTCAACACTTTTGATTGTCCTTGATTTCCATATTTTTTTGAAAAATATACTCTGAAATCTCATGCTTTCAAGTGACTGCATAATTTTCAGATTTCTATTCCACTTTTCAGAGTGCTTACCCTTTGGTTTTGGATGTTTCAAATAGTCAAAGGGATACTCAAATTTACCTATACCACAACGAGTTGCAAATCTTTCCATCTTGTAACCTATATAGGCATCACCGCCCTTTGTTGTGTTTTGAATACCGTTATAAGGCTTTACAGAACAACAATCAATGCATATGAACAGATTACCTTCAAGATATAATTTGGCACGATTCTGACCACATATAGGGCAAATAATGAAGTGTTTAAATCCATATCCAACTTGAATCTTTGAAAAGAATATGCTTTGCTGACCACCGTTCCATTCAATTTTTGCATTGTCTTTACCTTTGATAATTACTTCTTTGAAAAAATTTACATCTATAAAACCGATAAAAATCACCCTCTTTTTTTTACATATATGTAAGTGGATTTAAAACCCTAAATTCATTGATAAAGATTAAACTCTGTTCATGCCTTCACACAGCACCAAAGACCATGTGAAGGCAATTACTGCATCATTTAAAATGCAACTATTTACATAATGCACATATCTTTCCAAGAATACGGTTGGATATAATATCAAGCAATTCTGCATACTGCTCGTATGTAGCAAATCCAACATCAATCCCTGTGTCCATTGACCGAAGATATTCATTACAATAGTGTGTTTCAAAAACTGTGGTAAGCGGTACTTTAACAATTCCACTGCTGAATAGAAATTCAGCACATGGGTTATTCATATCATCTGCCACAAGGCAAACATTCAGTACACAATCAGGGGAATGACCTTTTAAAACATCTTTTAACATAAGTAACTACCTTCCTTTCAAATCAATAAATATATTCCGGTGGTTTCCAACCAGTTATATAAAGAATGTCATTTTCATTTACAAGCTTTTTTCCTTTATAAGGCTTTAAAGCTCGTGCTTTATTTACAATCTTATGAAAATCCTCATGGGTAACAATCCAATTTACATTAGCATCTTCGCCAGTCTGTTTCCATAACTTTTGCAAAGCTAAGTTTATCAAGGTGAATTCCGGTTCTGAATCTCCAAAATCTGTGCAAGGAAGTTTCAGTACAAAACCATTTTCATCTTCAAAACGAACCCAAGAACATTGATATGGGTCATCAATAATTTCATTCCAAGCAACACTTTTTATTGTTCCAAGCTGCTTGATGTCCTTAATGCAATTGCTGAAATGCTCTCTTGTAATCATAATATCAATCCTTTCATTTTTTGATTTGACTGCTTTCTTTGTTTTTGAATGGTTCAGTGTTGCAGCACTAAATTACTAAATTACTGAATTACAGATTTTCCTTATTCTTATATATTTTCATATTCTTAATATGTAGTAGATAAAAAAAGTAATTATATAAGAAGTCAACTATTTCTGTAATTTCTGTAATTTGAGTATTACATCCGCTTAATATCAAGTGTTATTGCAATTACAGAATGAATTACACAAATTACATAAAATCAATTATCTGTAATTTTCACATACATTCTAACGGATTTTTTGTTTATAGTCCGGGGAATACTTTCAACCCCAAACATTGATTTCACAGTTCTTCCGAATTGATTAGAACTTTCTGATAAGTAACCGTTTTGTTTGCAATAATCTGAATAGGCAAGATGTATTTCCTTTGTAGTTGCTCTGTATAGATAATCTTCCTCTTGCTCTTTGAAGAATCCTATAACAGGATTATTAAATTCCTTATATTCTTCAATTTCTTTTTGAACCTTGACAGCGGATGAAAACTTTTTATTTTCCAAGACCCTTTTCAATGCTTCCAGTCCAAGGTTTATCAGGTATTCCATGACTTCCTGTTCTCGTAATTTATAGGTGATTTCAGGGTCATAATCGGAATCAGTATCAGCAAACTTTGCATTAAAGGGAACTATCAACAATCTTCTTAAAACAGCACCGGTCTTGTCTTTTATCCTCGGAATGTTATTGGCACTGAAAATTAGTTTTACATAGGGATTGAATTCAAAAGCATCTTGACCCTTGAATTCTGCTTGAATTCTATCCCCTGAAACAATCTTTTTGAACAAAGAAGGGTCAGGTATAAATTCATCAGAAATGTCATCACCGATATTTGCCAGTTTTTTAAATAAAGATGCCTTTGCAAATCGGTCACCAAGGTTTTTTAAATCCATTGCAGAAATATTTTCTGTTCCAAGAACCCTATGCATCATAGAAATGAATGTTGATTTACCATTTGAACCTTCACCTGTCAGAATGAATGCCTTGCCACCCCCAAGGGTATTTGACCGGTAGAAGCATGACCCTATGCATTCTTCAAGAATGGTTCTGACCTGTTCATCATTACAGGCTATCTTGTCAAGGGTCTTGTCTGCCAGTTCTGAATATGCGTTTGGGTTATAATCCCAAGGAATACGATTTGTAATGACTACATCAGGGGAAAATGGCTTCAATTCGCCGGTATGAACATTGTATATCCCATTGCGGAATGCAATTAAATTGGGTGTTGCCATTTCAGCATCTTCACACATTACAGTGATATATTTCAATACTTCCTTTCGCTTTGCATCCGTCAAAGTAGGAATATCCTTCAACATCTTTTTTTCTATCAAACCGGTATCATATATATAAACACCGTCTTTATATATATGAAGTTTACCTTCAATTTTTTTGATTCTATGTTGTGAAATCAGATAATTGCCAAATAAATTGTGTAGGAAGTTGTTCCCCTTGAAGAAAATAGGTTTCTTGAAGGAATCATCACGCAAAACAACCGCCAGTTCATCATCAGGCAAAGGGTCTTTCAGCACATATTTGTTGATTATTTCAATCGTTTCCCTTGCTTCTTCGACACTGAAATCATTTGATTGCAGGGTCAATATATAATTGAACAAGGCTTGATTTCTTCCATCCCCGGCATTCATGTCAAGAAATTCAGTGCCGGATTTTACCGGGAACAACCACTTTGGAAGTTCCTGATATTCTTCATCTTCAAAGATGTCATATAGCACCGTTCTTTCCTTGCCTTCGATTTTCAAAACCTCATAGCAGTTCTTGAAACCGGACTTAATATCTGCCACCAGTCCACAAGCAAGCCTTGTATTTGTATAGCACTTTTCCACCTTGCTGTTCTTGAATAGAAAGTGCATTCCTGACCGGCTCTGTAAAACTTTGCATCTGATATTTTCAGCATCCACAATATCCAACAACATTTTTGATTGTTCCATATCGTCAGTGTCAATCAGAATGGAATCAGCTGCAAGAATGCCGGCATATTCCGGAAGTGACTGAACATCTTCTAAAGAATAAAGTTCAGAAGAAGGAATATCTTTGAATTTTATTTGACATTTTTTATTCTTTGTTGGTGAATATCCTTTATAAAATGTATCTCTTATCATTGATGTTCCCACTTCCTTTCACTTTTGCTTTTGCTTTTTTCATAGTCAAAATCCTTTCTTAATCTTGATTTACGTTGCTTTCTGAATCCTTACTGGACTGATTGGAAGTTGCAGCTTCCATTTCAAAGAATAATTCTTGGACTGAACTATTCAATGCATCAGCCAATTTCTTCATTACATTGATACTTGGGTTTTTGGCTTTTCCGTTTTCAATATGCATCATGTATTGAGGTGTAATCCCAACAGCAAAAGCCAAATCTTTTTGTTTGATTCCTAATTTGATTCTTTTGATTTTTATCGGTGTAACCAATTCGTCACTTCCCTTCTTTAATTTAACCATTATGGTTGTTATGTTTATTATACTACCAATTCGGTTGTTTGTCAATGGGTTTTAGAAAATATATTGACAATATGGTTGTTTAGTGTTATTATGTTATAAAGGCAGGTGATTAAATGACTGGAAATCTTATTAAAAATGCAAGAAAAACAAAAGGCATGACCCAAGAAGAACTTGGCAATGCAATTGGTATGTCCGGAGTAGCAATTATGCGATATGAAAAAGAACAACGAGAGCCAAGCAAAGATACAATTGAAAAAATAGCAGAAGTTCTTAATGTTCATCCAAATGATTTGGTTGGATGGAAGATAGTCAATGAATTTGAATCCTTTATTACCTATTTGAAGTCGCTTGGTTATTCCGTCTTTGTGCATCAATGTTCTGAAACTTCATATTCAGTAGAAATTCAAAACAATGGAGTTACCGCAGAGTTTGTACAATCAGAATTTGAAGCATTACAGGAAAAGAATAAGGAATCACTTGAAGGACTTATTCTTGTACAAAGTCAGAAAAACAAAAAAGAACCGCCTTCTGCAATAACAGAAAACGGTTCAGACAAACTCAACAATGAAAACACGATTGAATAATATATCACCGTTGCAGTGGTGATAAAGAAGAATCCCCCGGCTGCAACCGAAGGATTCAGAAAGCAACCAAATCAAAAAATGAAAGCGGTCAAGCAATCAAGGATGATTTGATTATATTTATTATATCATTTCTTCCTTGAAAATTCAATAGGAAGGATGATATTTTATGAAATTACCAAATTCATATGGCAGCGTGTATAAACTGCCGGGAACAAGAAGAAGACCTTGGGCAGTCCGTAAAACTGAATCATGGTATATCATTGATGAAGCAACAGGGAAATTGGGCAGGAAGTATAAATATATCGGTTATTATGCGACCAAAGCAGAAGCACTTCAAGCATTGGCAGAATATAACGCTAACCCTTATGACATACCATCTGATATTACCTTTGCAGAAGTATATGATAAATGGTCAGAACGGAAATTTGAAGAAATAAGCCGGTCAAATATAAATGGATATCAGGCATCATATAAGCTGTGCAACGGTATTGAAAGCATCCGGTTTGTTGATATAAAACTTTCGCATCTTCAAGGTGCTGTTGATTCTTCCGGAAAGAATTATCCTACACTAAAGAAGTTGAAAATTCTGTTCAATCAGCTATTTGATTATGCGGTAAAAAATGAAATCATTGGAAAGGATAAACATATTGTTGAATATGTGGATATAGGAAAAGCAGTTAAAAGTGATAAACATTTCCGGTTCACTGATTCTGAAATCAACACCATGTGGGCATGGGCAGAAAAGAATGAATATATTCAAGTAATCCTGATGCTAATATATTCAGGTGTCCGACCCGGTGAAATGTTTAATGTTAAAAAACAAAGTGTCAATTTGGAAGAAAAATCATTTTATATTGAAAAGGGTAAAAATGATAATGCTGTTCGTAAAGTACCGATTCATGACAAGGTTTTTCCCTTCTTTCAGCACTGGATGCAGAAGTCTGATACAGAATACCTTATAACACAGTTGAACGGAAAGAAAATCCTATTTGATACTAATCATGGGCAATACACTGAAACCTACTGGAAACCGCTTCTGACTGATATGGGCATCCTGCAATACAGAAATGCTGTTAATGAAATTAAAGACCACACACCAAATGATACAAGACATACCTTCACCACCATGTGGAAGGAAAAACAGCTTGATGAAGCCATGAGAAGGAAGATTCAAGGTCATAGCGGTAAGGGCATAGGTGAAATGGTCTATACCCATTTTGAATTTGAAAAATTAAGAACCGAACTGAATAAGTTATAAAATTAGGACTGACCAAGGAAAGGTCAGTCCTGCTTTTATCTAATTTTTTGTGTAGCACCTGTAAGTCTTTTGTGTATCACCGTTCTAACCTATGCTGACCCTGTGCGACTTTAAAATTGAACAAATCCCCACAAACCCTTTGTTTGTGGGGATTTGACTGTGTTGAAATATTGAACTTTTCTATCTTTTTGAGAATTGCGGTGCACGCCTTGCGCCTTTGAGCCCATACTTTTTGCGCTCCTTCATTCGTGGGTCACGAGTCAACAAGCCTTTTGATTTTAAGATAGGACGAAACTCGCCGTCAACCTCTAACAAAGCGCGAGCAATGCCAAGACGGATTGCGCCTGCCTGCCCTGTAACCCCGCCGCCCGTTACCGTTGATATAACATCAAATTTGCCGGTTGTTTGTGTTGCTTCAAGCGGCTGGCGTGTTATAAGCTTTAGCGTATCAAGACCAAAAAAGTCGTCAATATCACGCTTGTTTATTGTAATTATTCCGGTTCCCGGAACAAGGCGAACTCTTGCTATGGATTTTTTACGCCTGCCTGTGCCGTAATATGAAACTGCTGCCATTTATATCACCCTTCTTTAATTATTTAATTTCGCGTTCCCACATAACAGGCTGCTGTGCCTGATGTTCATGTTTGTCGTTTTTATACACCCTAAGCTTTCGTAAAGCCGACCTGCCCAAGCTGTTATGCGGAAGCATTCCCTCCACCGCAAGCATCATTGCCTTATCCGACCTTGTTGCCATTAAACTTCGATATTTTACCGATTTTAAACCGCCAACATAACCGGTGTGACGATGCCACATTTTTTGATCAAGTTTGTTACCTGTTAAAACTGCCTTGTCGGTGTTAATAATTATGACAAAATCCCCGCAATCAACATTTGGCGTGTATGTCGGTTTGTGCTTGCCGCGCAAAATTACGGCGGCTGTTACAGCAACCCTGCCCAATGGTTTGCCGGCGGCATCAATTATATACCACTTCTTGTCAGCGTTTTGAGCCTTTTCCATAAAAGTTTTCACTTTTTTACCTCCCTGTTTAAATATGCCTTTACACCTATTTGAATTAAAACCCTATTATAGTTTAATTGAAAATAGCATTTCATATTTTAATATAAAGTTAAGGTAATGTCAAGCACTTTTTTTAATTATTTTAATTTGCATTTTCGTTTCTGCGTTTTTCGCGTTATTCTGCCCGTATGCTCCTTATTACAGCATTATCATTTTATCTTTTTATGTGTTACAATTTAATTTATGAAAAACATAGAAGGCGTCGTGCGGCGCGCAATAAACGATTATGATATGATTCAAGACGGAGACAGCATTGCGGTGGGTCTTTCAGGCGGAAAGGACAGCATTGCGGCGCTTTCGGTGCTCTCATCAATGCAAAAATATCTGCCATGCCGCTTTACGCTCAAAGCGATAACGGTTGATATGGGTTTTGAAGGTGCAAATTTTGATGCAATAGCAAGGTATTGCGATAAGTTAGGCGTTGAATATATAACGCATAAAACCAGCATTGCAAATGTGTTGTTTAAAACACGCAACGAAAAGAACCCTTGTTCTCTTTGCGCAAATCTCAGAAGGGGAGCGCTTAACAAGCTTGCTGTTGAAAACGGATGCAAAAAGGTTGCGTTGGGGCATCACTTTGATGACGCCATCGAAACATTTTTCTTATCCCTTTTTTACGAGGCAAGGCTGTATTGCTTTTCACCCGTCACCTATCTTGACAGAATGGATTTAACTGTTATACGCCCCCTTATTTATATTGAAGAAAAGCCCATTGCAAGGTTTGCAAAAAATAAAAACCTGCCTGTTTTGCATAATCCTTGCCCTGCAAACGGTAATACAAAAAGGGAGTTTATTAAAAATCTGTTTTTATCGTTGGAAAAAGAAAACAGCAATATAAGGCGGATGGTTTTTAATGCCATTAAAACCGGCTTACTTAACAAAAATGTGTGAAAAATGTCCTTCTGCCATGGCTTCCTTGCTTGTCGAACCGAATTAGGGCAATTTATAATGAATATTTACAAGTTTTGCTTTACATTTACTCATCCTTTTGATAGAATAATACCAAAATGGGAAGTTATGTTCTTTTAGATAGTATCAAAATTAAGCAGCGTAGGGGGTAATTTGCAATTATGCCTAAATATAACAGGGTGATTTTAAAAATAAGCGGTGAAGCTTTGGCAGGTGCAAAAGGGTTCGGTATCGACCCGGACACTATAAACTCCATATCGGATGAAATTAAAATTTGCACCGATATTGGGGTTAAAATCGGCATTGTCTGCGGCGGCGGGAACTTTTGGCGCGGCAGGACGGGCAAAAACATGGACAGAACAAGGGCGGACCACATGGGCATGCTTGCAACCGTTATAAATGCGCTTGCGTTGCAAGACGCATTGGAGCACCGGGGCGTGCCCACACGAGTGCAAACGGCAATAGAAATGCGTGCCATTGCAGAGCCGTACATCAGGAACAAGGCAATCAGACATTTGGAAAAGGAGCGTGTTGTAATTTTCGCATGCGGTACGGGCAACCCTTATTTCACAACTGACACCGCAGCGGCGCTTCGCGCAGCGGAAATGGATGCAGATGTAATTTTGCTTGCCAAAAAAGTTGACGGCGTGTATGACAGTGACCCGAACGAAAACAAAGAGGCAGTGAAATTCGATTATATTAAATATCTTGATGTGCTAAACAAAGGCTTGGGCGTTATGGATTCTACCGCCGCATCACTTTGCATGGATAATAACATTCCCATTTTGGTTTTCGGGATAGAGCAGCCGGGCAACATAACCAAAGCGATAAAAGGTGAAATAATAGGCACCTTGATTAAATAAAATATCAAATTTTAATTAAAAATTAGGAGGTTTAGTCTGACATGTTATCAGAGTTTGAACAAAAGATGGACAAATCAATTGAGGCATATGCCGATGACATTGCAACAATAAGAGCGGGAAGAGCAAACCCTGCTGTTTTAGACAAAATCACCGTTGAGTATTACGGCACACCCACCCCCATCCCGCAAGTGGGCAATGTTTCAATCCCCGAGGCGCATTTAATGGTAATTCAGCCTTGGGACGCCACGCTTTTGCCTGAAATTGAAAGGGCAATATTAAAATCCGACTTAGGCATTAACCCGCAAAATGACGGCAAATTAATTCGTCTTAATTTCCCTACCCCCACCGAGGAACGGCGAAAAGAGCTTGTTAAGGGTCTGTTTAAAAAATGTGAAGGCGCAAAGGTGCAAATAAGGGCAATAAGGCGAGAGGCAATTGACTATTTTAAAAATTTAAAGAAAAAATCCGAAATAACGGAAGATGACCTGCGAGTTTTTGAGACGGACATTCAAAAGCTTACCGATGCAAAAATAAAAGAATTAGACAATGTCACAGAAGCAAAGGAAAAGGACATTCTTGAGGTTTAAAAGTATGAAGTTTTGGAATAAACCAAAAGTTAAAATCGAAAGCGAAAACCTGCCGCGGCATATCGGAATTATTATGGACGGTAACGGAAGGTGGGCTAAAAAGCGTGGTTTGCCGCGCATGGCAGGGCATCGATATGGCGCCGAGGCGTTGAAAAAGGTTGCATTGCTTTGCGAGGAGATTGGCATAAACACCGTGACGGTGTATGCTTTTTCAACAGAAAACTGGAGGCGCCCCAAAGATGAGGTCGATAATTTAATGCTGTTGCTTTTGGAATATCTTTCAAGGGCTCAAAAAGAGCTGGGCGATAAAAACATCATTTTAAAGGCAATTGGGAACCTTTCCCCCTTTTCGGCAGAAATTAAAGAAAAAATAGCGCAAACCGAAGCTTTTACCGCAAATAACACCGGAATGACACTTAACATTGCCCTAAATTACGGGGCAAGAGATGAGATTTTGCATGCAATTAAAAGCATCGTAAAAAGCCAAGTAAGCGCAGATGACATAGATGAGCAAACAATTGAGCGGCACTTATATACAAAAGACAGCCCGCCGCTTGATTTAATTATTCGCCCCAGCGGCGAACTTCGCTTATCAAACTTTTTACTTTGGCAATGTGCATATTCCGAGCTTTGGTTTTCAAATGTTTTGTGGCCGGATTTTGATAAAAAACATTTGCTGGGCGCAATTGCCGACTTTCAAAGCAGAAACAGACGATATGGGGGCGTTTAATTTTGAAAACACGCATAGTTTCGGGCATTATCGGTGCGGCGATGCTGGTTGCCATTTTACTATCCGATAAAATTATTTTAAACATCGGGGTGGCAATCGTCAGTTTTCTTGCATTGCTTGAAATGTGCGATGCGGTAGGGTTGGCAAAATCCCTTCCGCTTAAATTGCTTGGGCTTGTTGCGGCATTTTCTTTTACATTCGCATATTCTTTCGATAAAACACTATTGGTTTCGATAATATTTTTTTATTCAATGGCACTTTTTGTGCTTTACATGAGAAAGAATAGCTCCATTGGGCTTCAAGACATATCAAAAATGTTCTTTCTTACCGTTATAATATGTTTCTTTTTAGTACATATTGTGTTTATACGAAGGCTTCCATTTGGAAAATATTTGGTATGGACCGTTTTTATTGGCGCGTTTTTAACCGACACATTTGCCTATCTTTCGGGAAGGTTTTTTGGAAAGCGCAAAATGCTGCCCCATATCAGCCCCAAAAAAACGATAGAGGGCAGCATTGGAGGGTTTGTCGGAAGCTGTGTCGGAATGCTCGTTTATGGCTTTTTGGTGCAGTTTTTCAGCAGATATAATGTGAACTATTTAAATGTTTTGGGCTTGGGTCTTATTTGTTCTGCCGTTGCGCAATTCGGTGACTTTGCCGCCTCTCGAATTAAAAGAGAGTACGGCATTAAAGATTACGGAAACATTATGCCGGGGCACGGCGGCGTGATGGACCGTTTTGACAGCGTTATTTTTACCGCCCCGGCAGTATATTTGTTTGTGTCGAATGTGGCTTTGTTTACAATATAAAATGCATATAAGGCTTTTTTGCAAACGGCGGGCTTGCCTTTGCTTTCTAAATTAAAAGGGGCTTATTTTGATGAAAAAAATTTCAATACTGGGCAGCACGGGCTCTATCGGGCGGCAAGCGCTTGATGTTATTGATAAGTTAGACGATATAAGCGTGGCGGCGATTTCTACTAACACAAACATTTCGCTTTTGGAAATGCAAATTCGAAAATACAAACCGCAAATTGCGGCGGTTGCAGACGAAGCGTCCGCGGCTAAGCTTAAAATCGCGGTTGCCGACACATCCGCAAAGGTTGTTTCAGGCGTTCGCGGGATATGCGAAGCTGCAACGGCAGAAGGCGCAAACGCTGTGCTGACATCGATTGTCGGCATTGCGGGGCTTATACCAACCCTTTGCGCAATAAAAAGCAAAAAAGACATACTGCTTGCCAACAAAGAAACGCTTGTTGCGGCAGGTGATATAATAATAAATGCCGCAAAAGACAATAATGTTAATATCATTCCGGTCGATAGCGAGCATAGCGCAATTTTTCAATGCTTGCAATGCGGCGCAAACGCAGAAAAAATAATTTTAACGGCGTCCGGCGGCGCTTTTTACGGAAAGAAACGAGAAGAATTAAAGAATGTAACTGCGGCGCAAGCGCTTTCACACCCCAACTGGGTTATGGGAAATAAAATTACGATTGACAGCGCAACGCTTATGAACAAGGGGCTTGAGGTTATCGAGGCGCATTTTCTTTTTGGCGTTCCATATGAAAATATTGAGGTTGTGGTGCATCGCCAAAGCATAATTCATTCGATGGTCGAATTCTCCGATAACAGCATTTTAGCCCAGATGGGAATGCCTGATATGCGTCTGCCGATACAATACGCTATTACCTTCCCCAAAAGAACAAAACAAATAGCCCAAAAACTAAACCTTGCCGATTTATGCTTGTCTTTTTCGCCTCCCGACACCGATTCCTTTCGGTTACTGCCGCTTGCTGTTGAAGCCGGTAAAAAAGGGGGCACCGCCCCGGCAGCGCTAAATGCGGCAAATGAAGCGGCGGTCGGTTTGTTTTTAAAAGGCAGTATAAATTTCTTAGACATTGAAAATATTGTGGAAAGCTATCTTAACAAGCATTATTTTATAAAAAACCCTTCGCTTAGGGATATTATAAACACAGACCGTCAAATTAAAAACGAGATACGCCTTTCCAAAAAAAAGGCTTAAAGGAGATTATTATATGATAACTGCAATTTCCGCCGTAGTGATTTTTTTGCTTTTGATATTAGTTCATGAGTTTGGGCATTTCGCAACGGCAAAGCTTGTCGGGATAAAAGTGACCGAGTTTTCCATCGGAATGGGCCCGGCAATAATTAAAAAACAAAAAGGTGAAACGCTTTATTCCGTGCGGGCGCTGCCAATCGGCGGTTTTTGCAACATGGAGGGCGAAGACAGCGAAAGCGAGGATGAGCGGGCGTTTTCAAACAAAAGCATTTTAAGCCGCTTTGTCGTGCTTGTGTCGGGCGCCTTTATGAATATACTGACAGGTTTTTTAATTTTTATAATTATAATGTTCACCCAACAACAGGCATATACGCCAACCGTTAGCACGGTGCTTGAGAATTCGCCCGCACAGCATGCGGGGTTAATGCCGGGTGATAAAATAACACGCATCAACGGCGCAAAAATACACATTCAAAACGACTTTGCATTTGAAATGTCGCGCTATCGCGGGGGTGAAATAAAAATCGGATACCTGCGCGACGGAAAAAAGCAAAACACAATTTTAGTTCCGGAACAAAACGACGAGGGACGGTATATAATCGGCATAAATAATTCAATAAAACAACTGACCTTTACATCCAAAATTGCCGACTCGTTTTATATGACCGTTTTTACATCAAAGGCGGTGATTGTATCGCTTGCCGACCTCCTTGCAGGGCGTCACAGCTATAAAGATATGTCGGGGCCGGTGGGAATAATACAGCACATCGGCGTTGCCGCAAAGGAGGGTATCCTGGATTTAATCGGGCTGACCGCTTTTATAACGATTAACCTTGGCGTGTTCAACCTTTTGCCCATCCCCGCTCTTGACGGCGGAAGGCTGATGTTTTTGATTGTTGAAGCGGTGCGCCGCAAAAAAATTCCGCCCGAAAAAGAGGGGCTTGTGCATTTTATAGGCTTTGCCCTTTTGATACTGCTGATGATTTTTGCAACCACCAACGACATAGGGCGATTTTTCAAAAAATAAAGGAATGAATTATTCGATGTGTAAAAGAGAGAATACAAAACCTGTCTATGCGGGCAAGGTTAAAATAGGCGGCGGGGGAGTATCAATACAAAGTATGTGCAACACCGACACTATCGATGTTGATAAAACAGCGCGGCAAATAAACCAACTTGCCGCTGAAGGCTGCGAAATAGCGCGTCTTGCCGTCAACAATGCCGATGCTGCAAAGGCGTTTGCGGAAATTCGCAAAAAAACACACATTCCTTTGGTTGCCGACATTCATTTTGATTACAGGCTTGCCCTTTTGTGCGTTGAAAACGGGGCGGATAAAATCCGCATTAATCCGGGCAACATTGGTGAAAAAAGCAATGTTTTACAAGTGGCAAAAGCGTGCAAAAGCCGTAATATACCCATCAGAATCGGCGTTAATATGGGGTCGATGGAAGCAGAGGTTGTAAAAAGGTTCGGAAAAACAGCGCAAGCCATGGTGGAAAGCGCCCTTTATAATGTGGGGCTGCTAAATGAATGTGATTTTGACGATATTGTAATTTCGCTAAAGGCGTCAAGCGTTAAGGTGACGGTGGACGCATACCGGTTGATAAGCAAAAGGGTTGGCTACCCCCTGCATATTGGGGTTACCGAATCGGGCACATTGCACTCGGGAATGATAAAATCGTCAATCGGAATCGGCGCATTGTTGCTTGACGGCATAGGCGATACAATAAGGGTGTCGCTCACCGCCGACCCAATTGAGGAAGTGCGAGCTGCCAAAAGTATTTTAAGGGCAACGGGGCTTTTGCACAGCGGCGCGGAGCTTATTTCATGCCCGTCATGCGGGCGGTGCAAAATAGACCAGATAAAAATTGCAAACGAGGTAGAAAAGGCGCTTGGCAAAATAAACAAAAATGTGAAGGTTGCGGTGATGGGCTGCGTGGTGAACGGCCCGGGCGAGGCAAGCGATGCCGATATAGGCATTGCGGGCGGTGACGGATGCGCCATTTTATTTAAAAAGGGCAAGATTGTTAGAAAAATAAAAGAATGCGAAATTATTGACACGCTACTTAAAGAAATAGGAGATATGTAACAAATGAAGATGTGCTTGGCTGATTTTTTCAACAGAACGAAAAATTCATTGATGAAAAACACGGAAATAATCAATGTTGAGATAGTAAAAGAAAAAAAGGAAATTACCGTAACGGCAAAATTCAATGCGCTTGCAACCCTTTCGGATTTAAACGCGCTGCAACGGCAGGTATGCGAGGACTACAAGCTTAATTTTGTTAAAATCCTACCCAAATACGACAAGGCGCTTTTCGGCGCAAATTTTTTGCAAACGCTTGTTGATTATATATCGGCGCAAACCCCGGTAGCAATGAGCGTGCTTGCGGGCGCGTCCGCAAGCTATCTTGACAATGTCTTGTCAATAACTCTTACCAATAACGGTGTGGAAACATTGGCTGAAAACAATTTTTCAAATGCGGCATCCGAGTTGATAAAGCAACTGTTTGACATTGATGTGGAGGTTACCGTAAAAGCGCAAGCCAACACTTTTGAAAATTATGAAAACGAAAAAGCAAAGCGAATACAAAAGCTTGAAAAGGAAAATCTAAAGCGGCAGGTAAAAGAAAACCCTGTTATCTTCGGCAGGGAAATTAAGGGAAACCGTTTTGACCCTATCAAGGATTTGACCGAAGCAAGCGGTAAGGCATTGATTATGGGCGAGCTGTTTGCAAAATCCATAACGGTAAAGGAAACAAGAAACAAAACCAATATAGTGACTTTCGGTATAACCGATTTTGAGGGCAGCATAACTTGTAAGCTGTTCGGCATTGAAAATACAGTTGTTGCACGGCTTGAGCAGCGTTTGAAAAAGGGCGTTAACATTGCCGTCCGAGGCGATGTGCAGTATGACAAATATATGCGTGACACCGTTGTGCTTGTTGAAGATATTAATGTTATTCCAAAGCAGATGCGGCAAGACAACGCCGACGAAAAAAGGGTGGAGCTGCACTTACATACTAAAATGAGCTTTATGGACGCAATGGTGAATGTGGAGGATGCTGTTAAGCGGGCAAAAAGCTGGGGGCATAAAGCGCTTGCAATTACAGACCACGGCGTTGTTCAAGCGTTTCCCGACGCGGCGCAAGAAGCAGGGGATGATTTAAAGGTAATTTTCGGCGTTGAGGCATACCTTACCGACAACGGTCGCCCGATAGCGTTTAATACGAAAGGGCAGACACTTTGCGCCGATACGGTTGTTTTTGATGTTGAAACAACCGGCTTTAATCCGGAAAGTGAAAATATTATTGAAATAGGCGCGGTAAAAATAAAAGACGGTAAAATTGTTGACAACTTCAGCGCTTTTATCAACCCGCAAAAACCAATTCCGCAAAAAATTGTAAAACTCACCGGAATAACGGATGAACTGGTAAGAGATGCAGAAACAATTGATGTCGTTTTGCCCCGCTTTTTGGAGTTTTGCAAAGACAGCCTGCTTGTTGCTCATAACGCCGGCTTTGACATAAGCTTTATAAAAGCCAATGCGAAACGGCTTGACATTCCATTTTCGCCCGCATATGTCGATACGGTTGAAATGGCACGCGGCGCGCTTCCTGACCTTTCAAGCCACAAGCTTAATGTGGTTGCCGATGCTTTGGGCGTAAGCCTTGAAGGGCATCATCGTGCGGTAAACGATGCAAATGCCACGGCGCTAATTTACCTAAAGCTTGTTGAAATGTGCAAAGTCCAAAACGCCGACGAATTAAACGAGGCATTCGACAAAGGCGCCTCCTTTAAAGATAAAAAATATTATCATGCGGTGATTTTGGCTAAAAATAAGGTGGGACTTTTAAACCTTTATAAAATAATATCAAAATCGCATTTGCATTATTTTTATAAACGACCATGCATGCCAAAGTCTCTTTTCTTTCAACACAGGGAAGGGCTTATCATTGGCACCGCCTGCGAACAGGGGGAGCTTTTTCAAGCAATCCTTGCGGGCGCAAAGCAAAAACAGCTTTCAAAAATTGTTAGGATGTATGATTATCTTGAAATACAGCCGTTGGGCAACAATGAGTTTTTAATTAGAAACGACATGGTTAAAAGCAAAGACGAGCTTATTGCAATCAACAAAAAAATAATAGAATTGGGGGATTATTTCAATAAGCCTGTTGTGGCAACCTGTGATGTGCATTTTCTTGACCGTCATGACAGCATTTACAGGGCAATACTCATGGCGGGACAGGGCTATTCCGATGCAGACAATCAAGCGCCGCTGTACTTTAGAACAACAGACGAAATGCTTGCGGAATTTGATTATTTGCCGCCCGAAAAGGCATTTGAGGTTGTTGTGACAAACACCAACAAAATTGCCGACATGTGCGAAAAGTTAAAACCGGTGCCAAGCGGAACCTTCCCCCCGATAATGGGCGACTCAAAAGAGGAAATAATTAAAATATGCTTTGAAAATGCAAAGCATATATACGGCGAGCAACTGCCCGAAATAGTTGAAAACAGGATGAATAAAGAACTTGCCTCGATTAATAAATATGGGTTTTCCGTTATGTACCTTATTGCCCATCGTCTTGTAAAGAAAAGTAAGGATGATGGATATAAGGTGGGTTCCCGCGGGTCGGTAGGCTCGTCTTTTGTGGCATTTTTAAGCGGAATAACGGAAGTGAACGCCCTTGCGCCCCATTATGTGTGCAAAAAGTGTAAACACAGCGAATTTATCACAGACGGCAGCATAGGTTCGGGCATTGATTTGCAGGATAAAGACTGCCCAAATTGCGGCGAAAGGTTGTTAAAAGACGGGCATGACATTCCGTTTGAAACGTTTTTAGGCTTTGAAGGGGATAAAGAGCCGGATATTGACCTTAACTTTTCGGGCGAATATCAGGCGATTGCACATAAATATACAGAGGAGCTTTTTGGAAAAGATAATGTTTTTCGTGCTGGCACAATAAGCACCCTTGCCGATAAAACCGCCTTTGGATATGTGAAGGGCTATCTTGATGAAAGAGACGTCATGGCGTCGTCGGCGGAGGTTAACAGGCTTGTTGAAGGCTGCAGCGGCGTTAAAAGAACCACAGGGCAGCATCCGGGCGGGGTTATGATATTGCCCAAGGGTCATGATATTCATGAGTTCTGCCCAATTCAACACCCTGCCGATGATAAAACAAAAGGCGTTATAACAACGCATTTCGACTACCGCTCAATAAGCGGAAGGCTGCTAAAGCTTGATATATTAGGGCATGCAGACCCCACAATGCTAAAAATCCTTGAGGATTCAACCGGCATTGATTCTGATACGATACCGCTTGATGATGAAAAAACAATGTCGCTTTTTACATCGACCGATGCGCTTAACATCACCCCTGAGCAAATAGGCTCCACAATCGGAACCTTCGGCATACCGGAGCTTGGAACAAGGTTTGTCCGCCAAATGCTGCTTGACACAAAGCCGTCAACCTTTTCCGAATTGGTGCGCATTTCAGGGTTATCCCACGGCACAAGCGTGTGGACAAACAATGCGCAAGAGCTTATTCGTAACAAAACCGCCACATTAACAGAGGTCATTTGTACTCGTGATGATATAATGCTATTTTTAATTTATTCCGGCTTGCCGTCAAAAGCGGCGTTTGATATAATGGAAAGGGTGCGAAAAGGCAAAGGGCTTACCGGCGATAGTGAAAAATTGATGCGGGAGCACAATATACCGGAATGGTATATCGACTCATGCAACAAAATAAAATATATGTTCCCAAAAGCGCATGCCGTTGCATATATCACAATGGCGCTTAAAATTGCGTGGTTTAAAGTTCATAGACCGCTTGCTTTTTATATGGCTCATTTTACCGTAAGGGCATCGGAATTTAACATTGAACTGATGTGCAGTGCGGAACAGGTGCGCAAAACAAAAAACGAACTTGAATCAAAACCAAGCAAGGAGCTTTCGCAAAAAGATAAAGATGTGCTCACCCTTCTTGAATCGGTAAACGAAATGTATGCGCGGGGAATAGAATTTTTGCCGATTGATATACACAAATCCGATACCAAACGATTTTTGGAGTGTAACGGGAACATCCTCCCTCCTCTATGCGCTATTGCGGGGTTGGGCGAATCGGCTGCCGAATCGATTGTCGAGGCAAGGGAAACGCAGCCGTTTTCTTCGGTTGAAGACTTGCACGGACGGACAAGCATAAGCAAAACGGTGCTTGATTCCATGCAGCAGCAGGGTTGCTTAAAAGGTCTGCCTCTAAGCGACCAAATTTGTTTTTTTTAAATTCCAAAAAGGTTCGTGGTCCTTTATATGTTTAGCGTTGACGAGATAATAATTGTAGAAGGCAAATATGATAAAATGCGTCTGTCAAGCGTGGTTGATGCGCTGGTTGTTACAACAGACGGTTTTAGGGTGTATAATAACAAAGAAAAACAAAAGCAGTTTCAGCATCTTGCGGCTAAACGAGGGGTTATAATATTAACCGATTCGGACAGCGCAGGGCTTAGAATTAGGAATTATTTGTGCCGCTGTCTTGACGGCGTTAAGGTTAAACACGCATATATTCCCGAGGTGCATGGAAAAGAAAAGCGGAAATCAACGCCGGGGGCGCAGCAGCTGTTAGGCGTTGAAGGCATGAGCAATGAAGTTATAATAAATGCGCTAAAAAAAGCAAAAGCCACCCCCAAAAACGCCAATGCGCCTATTACCGCGGCACGCCTTTATTGTGACGGGCTTATAGGCAAACCAAACAGCGCGCAAAAACGGCATACCTTGCTTAAAACGCTGAATATGCCGGAAAGCCTATCGTCAAAAGCCATGCTTGACGTTATAAATCGCTTGCTAACACAAGATGAATACAACCGCCTTATGGCGGAGATAGTTTTAAAAAATTAGCGCGCATATACGCAGCAGAAATGGAGATTAGTATGAAGAAAGTAACAGTTGTTCAAAATGATATCGAAACCATTTTACATTGCGCCGAAAACGCCAATTTGCTTGATGTGCTGGACGGCAGGGTGCATGCCGATTGCGGCGGCAGGGGAACTTGCGGCAAATGCGGTGTTATAATAAACGGGAAAACGGCGCTTGCCTGCCAAACTGTTGTAAAAAGCGACATGACGGTGGTGCTGCCCGACACTAAAAAAGCGCAAATATTAACCGAAGGTATTAAAAGAAAGATTGTATCGGACGGCGAAGACGGGCTGGGAATTGCGGTTGACATTGGCACAACAACCGTTGCAGCGCAGTTGATACAGCTTTTTGATGGTAAGGTTATTAAAACCATATCACAGCTAAATCGGCAAAAAAGGTTCGGCGCAGATGTTATGTCACGAATGCAAAAGGGCGATAAACCTTTACATAAATGTATAATTGAACAGCTCAACGAAATAATCGGGCTGCTTGGCGGGGGTTATGATGTAAAAAGAATGCTTATTGCCGGAAACACCGTTATGATGCATTTTGTTCAAGGCTTTGACACTTCGCGCCTTGCTGTTTCGCCTTATGCGCCGTATAGCGCCGCAATGAACGCTTTCCCCGCTTCTCATTATGGCTTAGAGGGTGAATTTGAGGTTATAACCGCACCGTCTATTGACGGCTTTGTCGGCGCAGACACCGTATGCGCAATGTTGGCATGCTCAATGGATATAAAAAATGAAACGATGCTGCTGGTGGATATCGGCACAAACGGCGAAATAGCCTTAAAGCACAACGACAAGGTGATATGCTGTTCAACCGCCGCAGGCACAGCTTTTGAAGGGGCGCAGATTAAACATGGAATCGGTTGTGTTGAAGGGGCTATAAACACCTTTTCAATAGACAACGGAGTTCATATAACAACGATAGGCAACAAAGCGCCGATAGGCATATGCGGCAGCGGCATAATTGATTGCGTCGCTCAAATGTTAAAGCACGATATAATAGATGACACAGGCTATCTGGAGTCGGATTTTAAAATTGCAGACAATATATATATCACCCAACCGGATATACGAGAAATTCAGCTTGCCAAATCGGCAATACGCTCCGGCATAGACACGCTGTTAGCCGAGGCGGGAATAGGCTGTAACGATGTGGATAAAGTGTTTTTAGCGGGCGCAATGGGCAGCTTTATAAACCTTGACAGCGCAATGCAAATAAACCTTTTGCCCGGTGAGCTGAAGGAAAAAACAGAGGTAGTGGGAAACGCTGCGGTAGGCGGCGCCATTGCCATGCTTTTGAGCGCGCCTGTTCGTGATGCGGCAAAAAAGGTAGCGGAAGAAACAGGTCATTTAGACCTTTCGTCAAACAAAATTTTCCAAGATGCCTTTATTGAAAATATGTTGTTTTAGTCGTTAAGCATGGGAGAGTCTAACCCCATGTGCCCTGTCATTGTTAAATTTCCGTCCTTTCGGATTGTACTTCTTGCAAGGCGCCAGCCTTGCTGCGGACTTACGCACTGAAAAACCGAAAATTTTCCGGCTGACAGGGTCGTAAGTTTAAAAAGAGCAAATTTTTCGTCAGAAAAGGCAAAAGCGCAATGAATACTTTATGTATTCACGAGTATTTTAACGCATTATGGCGGAAAATTTGCATTTTTAAACCACTATGGTTCAACTCTCCCATGCTTACCCAGAATATTACAGTTGCCAACAAAGGAGCATCCTTCTTCCGCCGCAAGCGATTGCGCAGTATGCTCCCCTGTAATGTGTGCGGCCTTTTTAACGCATAACTGCCCTTTTGCCGCTATATTCCCCGTAACCACGCCGGCAATTATAATGTTGCAAGCGGAAAGCCCGCCATTTATTTGGGCATCTCCACCGATGACCAAATCGCCGCTCACCTTTACATCTCCGTTTACTTTGCCATCAATCTTGCAGTTGCCGATAACGGCAACATCACCCTCAACGGTTGTCTTTTTACCTATTAGGGTGTCTATTTTAAGCACTTCGTTGCTTATACCCACTTTATCCGAAACGAACCTTTTAAAATCGGCTATTGCCTGTTTTGGGTTAATTTTCATAAAAACACTCCTTTATGCACAATTAATATCAATTGCAATTTTAAATAACATAGTATTATGCATTAAAAGTATAGCATTTTTTTAAAAAAAACACAAGTTTTAGATAAATTTAGTTTAACTGTATCGCAAAATCAGATTGCTTGTTATGCCCCGCTTGCCTTTAAAAGGCTTTTGTTGCCTTTTGCGCTATCAATGTTTTTTGAAATCGGTTCGCCGCCGTTTGCAGCTGGGCATTTATCCGTCTTAATCGCCCCCGAACAAAACAAAGCGGTTTTTGCGCACACCGGGCCTGCCAGTTCATATAAAACGGACGAAGACAAAATTATTGTAAGCAGCATAGTGCCGACTTCGCCGGGCAACAGCCTTTCTCCCATGAAAGCAAGCCCGATTGCAACGCCCGCCTGCGGAACCAACGCCAAGCCCAAAAAATTCCGCACCGGTTTGGGCGTTTTTGCAATTAAGCACCCGATGTATGCGCCGATATACTTCCCCGCAATGCGAATGAAGAAATATGCAACACCTATAATCCCCAATGTTCCAAGCGCCGTTATATTTAAATTCATCCCGGACACCACAAAAAATATCGACAGCACGGGAGGGGCAAACCGTTCAACTTGTTTGTACAGCAGTTTATCCCGCGTCATGTTAATATAGGTGGCGCCAAACAGCATACAAGATAAAAGGGGCGAAATATCCACGATTGCGCATAACCCCGCAATGCCAAGCAACATCGAAATGGTTAGTATAAGCCTGTTATCCTCGCTTCGGTTGGGAGTAACAAGCTTGCTGAGTGCGGCGCCGCACCCAAAGCCTATCAACAATGCCGCAACATTGTAAATTAGCGGCAGGGCTATCTCGGCCGTTGTTGCTTTTTCGCCCGAACTTGCATTTATAATGGCAGCGGCTATGCTGAACACAACCAAACAAACAGCATCATCAAGCGCAATAACTTGCAGCAATGTATTTACAAAGTTCCCCCGCGCCTTGTATTGGCGTATTGTTGCCATTGTGCTTGCGGGCGCAGTTGCAGTTGCTATTGCCCCCAATAATAATGAAAAGCTCCACTCCAAATGGAATAAAAACCGCATTGAAAGGGTTATCAAAAGCCCTGCAAGCAATGATTCAAATGCAGTAATTATAAAAACTCCCGACCCGATTTCTCTGATAATTTCTTTTTTAAAAAAACGACCAACCCCAAAAGCTATAAACGCCAATGCAATATCGCTGATAAACCCCATGTTTTTAACAATGTTTATTGGAATTATATTAAGAGCATGAGGGCCTATTAACATTCCCGCTATAATATAACCGGTAACATTCGGAAGCTTTATAAGCTTTGTAACGCGCGTAAGTAAAAAGCCTGCAAGTAAAATCGCAGACAGCGATAACAATATGGCAGTTGCGTTGTTTAATTCAAATTGAAAGAAGTTCATTTTAAGCGCCATTAACCTTTCCGGCTCACAAAACTATATTATAACTTGCGTCTACGCGCTTATCGTGAGCCGAATAAGGCGTATACAAACACAATTTATTTTTCACACATATTGTAATATTTCTTATGTTATGATATTATTATATCTGTTAATACTAAAAAGTAAAGTTATGGTTTATTAATAATATATAATATAAACTTATAATCGGAGGTGGACAAGATGGTTGACCCTAAGCTTTATACGCTGCTGGCAGTAGTTAGGTTTAGCAATTACACACGGGCGGCGGAACATCTTTCGCTGACACAGCCTGCGGTGACGCAGCACATAAAACAACTGGAAAAAGAGCTGAACATAAAAATATTTAACCGTATTGGAAACGAGATACGCCCCACCAACGAAGGGCAAATCGTAATTCGATACGCCCGCCGAAACATCGCGCTGTATCAAAGGATGGAGCAAAACATTCAAGATGAACGGCGGCATGTTCGGCGCCTTACGGTGGGCGTCACCCACACCGCCGAGAGCAATGCGGTTGCGGAAGTTCTGGGGAAATTCAGTTCCAAAAACCCCGGAATGAGCATAACAATTATTACTGACACCATAAGCAACCTTTATGACATGCTCAAAAACTTTGAAGTGGATTTAGCTGTCGTTGAAGGCACAATTAAAGACCGCTCGATAAACTCGCTGCTGCTCGACACGGATTCGCTGATGTTGGTTATGTCAAACAACCATCCCTTGTCAAAAAAGAAGATAGTGACAATAAACAAGCTAAAGTCTGAGCCGCTGATTCTTCGCCGGGCTTCTTCAGCAACAATGAACCTTTTTAGCGCGCATTTAGAGAGCCAAAACTTATCAATCGATGATTTTAATGTGATATTGGAGGTTGATAACATAGCAACTATAAAAGACCTTATACGCAGAGATATCGGCGTTTCTGTTTTGCCGCGCAGCGTTTGTCTTGATGAGTTGAAAAAGGGCAAAATAACGGTGTTGCCCATTGAAAATTTGAGTATGATTCGTGAAATAAATATTTTATATCATCATGATTTTAACCATGAGGATGTTTTGCAAAGCATTATGAAGGAATATAACAAGGTTGTAAGGTTTCACACCAGTTAACAAAAAGGCGGCACATTATGAGCCGCCTTTTTGTTGTTTCATGCAGTTTCTATTGAGTTATCCTGCTGTAAGTTTAGTTTTTGCACCGCCCATTCACGCATTTTATATTTCATAATCTTTCCGGCGGCGTTCATGGGAAAGCTGTCAACAAACTCCACATACTTGGGCGTTTTATGCTTTGCCATATGGCTGCATACAAAGTCCTTTATTTCTTCTGCCGTTGCGCTTGTGTTTGCCTTTAATATAATGCACGCCAATATTTCCTCACCATAGGTTTTATCCGGAACGCCTATTACCTGAACATCGCTCACTTTGGGGTGGGTGTATAGGAATTCTTCTATTTCTTTGGGATAGATATTTTCTCCGCCCCGTATAATCATATCTCTGATTCTGCCTGTTATTTTATAATTGCCGTCCGGCAGCCGCACCGCCAAATCGCCGGTGTGAAGCCACCCCTCGCTATCTATTGCGGCGGCAGTCGCCTCCGGCATATTATAATAGCCCTTCATTATGTTATAACCTCGCGCCACAAACTCGCCCGGTGTGTTGTCCGGCAAATCCTCATAGCTTATCGGGTCGACAATTTTGCATTCAACACCCGGCAGCGGGCGCCCTACCGTTGCCACCCTAACATCAAGCGGGTCTCCCACTCGGCTTTGGGTGCAGCCCGGCGAGCTTTCCGTTTGACCGAATACAATGGTTATATCCTTCATATTCATCAAATTCACAACATCCTGCATAACGCTGACCGGACACGGCGAGCCTGCCATAATGCCCGTTCTCATATGTGAAAAGTCGGTGTTTTTAAAGTTCGCATGTTCCAAAAGCGCTATAAACATTGTTGGCACGCCGTGCATAGCGGTTATTTTTTCTTTATTGATGGCATCAAGCGCTGTTGCGGGGCTAAAATGCTCAATAGGAACCATTGTTGCGGCATGCGTTACCGCAGCCGTCATTGCAAGCACCATCCCAAAACAATGAAACATGGGAACCTGTATCAGCAAGCGGTCTGCCGTTGTAAAATCCATGCAATCGCCAATGCATTTACCGTTGTTTATAACATTATAATGGGTTAGCATAACGCCTTTTGGAAAACCCGTTGTGCCGGAAGTGTATTGCATATTGCACACATCGTCTTTATTAATTGACTTAAAAGTTTTAAATAATGCGTCATCGGTAATATGCTTGGCAAGTAGCAACGCATCATCCCAAAAAAAGCAACCGTCAAGCTTTGAATCAACGGTGATTACGTTTTTAAGCATAGGAAGGTTTTTGCAAGACAGCTTGCCCGGCTTGCTTGTTTTTAATTCGGGGCAAATATCGTTTATTATCTGCACATAATTTGAATCTTTATATCCGTCAATCATAACAAGGGTTGAGGTGTCTGACTGCTTTAGCAGATATTGCGCTTCATGCACCTTATAAGAGCTGTTGACGGTAACCAACACAGCGCCGATTCTCACCGTTGCCCAAAAGGTTAAAAACCAATGAGGGTAATTTGTTGCCCAAATAGCAACATGGTCACCGTTTTTAACACCCATTGCCATAAGCATTTTAGATACGGCATTTACCTCGTCCAAAAATTCTTTGTATGTTCGGGTATAATCACATGTGGTATATTTAAACGCGTATTGGTCGGGAAATTCCTTTACAACCTTATCTAAAACCTGACCAAAAGTTAAATCAATTAAAATATCCTTTTCAAAAAGACGCTCCCCTTCTGCCGGAGTTTCAATCAATCTGTCAATTTTTTGGCTTTTCATGCCGCTAAAATAGCTGTCCATGTATTGAACAAACTGCGGGAACGCAATTGCAGCATCTTCAAGGTTCATATTCCAGCGTTTTACCCACTCAAGCGATATGTAACCATCATATCCGACTTTAGACAAAGCATCAAAAGCAGCATAAAAGGGTATATCGCCATCGCCCATTATTTTATAGCAGGGCTTATTATCATGCATGACCGAATCTTTTACATGCACATGTTTTATATATTTCCCGACATTTCTTACAGTATCACCCGGCTGCTCGTTGAAAAACCTGTAAGGGTGGTGTATGTCCCAAAGCACTCCAACATAAGGGCATGCAACCTGCTCGATAATCTTTTTCAGTCGAGAGGTATCGGCATAAACTCCGTTTGTTTCAACCAATATCGTAACATTTTTATATTCCGCAAAAGCTGCAAGCAGCCTTAAATTCGATATAACAAGCCCATCGTCAATTTCGCCTGTCACATGAGGCTCTTTATCGCCCAAAACCCTCACATATTTCACGTTTGCGCGTGCGGCAAGCTCAATATATTCAAAGCCTTCCGCTAAAATGCGGCTTTGCTCTGTTTTTGCGCCTAAAAAGCATGATGAACAAAAGCATGCAATTTCCAGCCCTAATTGCTTTAGCGTTGACATGGTTTTGGGCATCTCATCGCTTGTAAAAGGCTTCGCATTGACTGCTCGTATTTCACTGCCAAGACCTCGAATTTCTATACCTGAATAGCCCAAATCCTTAGCCATAGAATAAATTTCGTTCCATGACCATTCGGGACAACCGATTGTTGAAAAGGATAATTTCATAGCTCGACCTCATTTCTTACATAAATTAAATAACAAAGTTTAGTTGTGTTATTTTAGCATTTTTCGCCCGGATTGTCAAGTACAGGCATGCGCTGTAACGCCGTTTGGGGCAAACACAAAAACAAGGTTTTGGAACTGATGTTCTAAAACCTTGCTCTTGTTTATAGAAGGGGGAAGAAACTGCTGTGTCGTTTGTCGGTGATTACCCTATAATATATCGTAATCTTTTAGATTATCTTGAGTGGTTATGCCGAAATATGTTATAATTTTTGTTACGGTTTTTCTTGAACTTATTATGCGCCTTGTATTATAATTTAACACGGAGGTGCGCTTAAATAGGAGATTATAATATTATAAAGCATGCCAACTTGGTTGTTAAAAATTATATTAACAAAAACAAAAAAAGGCTAAACGCAACTGTGCCGCGAAAGGTAATCAAGCTAAAGGCTGTTTTGGCCCTTGGGGCAATTGCATCCTTTTTAGCCGCCGCGCTTTTTTTTGCTATGTGGCTTGCAAGCGGGCGCTTTACAGCATAATGTTTAAAATTAAGCCCCTGATGTCTTCAACCAAACCAAGAATTTCTATTCGATTTTTTTGCTCCTTCAAAAACGCTTGGGTTAATTGTTCCATTTTTTGATTAATTTTTTTTATGTTTGCATAAACTTTAAACCTGCCAAAATTGTCAAACTTGCTTTGCTTATCAAATTCAAAGCTGAAGTTTACAGCCTTTTGAAGAAAATCGGATATCGCCTCTTTGTACCTTTTTAATTCTTTTATATCGCACTTTTCACTTATCAAATTGCCCTGTTTGGTTATCTCGTCCGCAAGGACGGTTAAAGCCTGCGCGCAATTGCTTTTGGAAATTCCCTCCATTTGCTTTTGGAAGTTTACCCCATCATTGTTAAGGTTTATTTTCTCGCCAACTTGCTTTTTACATTGCGCTTCGCTGCGGGAAGTGACTATATTTTTAACCTTCATAATAAACCTCCCTTTGGCTGCCTGCTTTTCTATTCAACATCCCTTTTATCAAAATACAGGCTTTGACCGCCATAATTAGCTAAATTATAAGCGACAAAACCCCTTTTGTTCATATTGCCATTTTTAATATTATTTTTAATTTTCAACATTCTTGATTTTATTGCGCTTGTGCTTTTGCTATCCGCCAACCTGATATTTTTCAGGATTTTCAAAGCTTCCTGCTCTAAACTGTCAAGCCGAGTCTTTTTTTCATTTTTGAAATATTTGTTTTTTATAATGTTAATGCGTTTGCTGATGTCGGTAATCTGCAAAATAAGCTGTTGCCTTTTTTCAAGGCTGGCGTTAAGCTTTTCAAAGTCGTCTGCTGTAATTAAACCGCTGTGCAACTGTGTTAATTCATATATATCGCTTAAAACTTCGTTTTTTTGTTGCGCTAATGAAATAATTTTATCAAAATTGTTTGGCATTTAAACCACCTGCAACATATATTTCAAAAATAACGCTATGCAAGCCGCTGTGAACGGTCTATTTGCATTGCTTGCTTCCATGTATCCCTAAGTTCAGCAATCAAATCTATCACCGGTCTGATTTTGTCTGCATTTTTCGTTAAATTTATGCTTGTTATTTCTTCAAAAATATAAAGATAAAGGTTCATTAAGCTGTCTGAAATTTCATATCGGCTGTCAAGAGTGCTCATAAGCTCAACAATAATGTTGTTCGCCTTTATAAGGTTGTTATGCGATTGCCCGATGTTTCGCGACTCGATGTATGTTTCCGCTTGATTTAAAAACCTTATACATCCATCGTAGAGCATTAAAGTCAGTTCGGGCTGTGATGCCGCCATAACGCTTTGCTGTCGGTATTTTTCATATGGGCTTAAAATATTCACTTGATATTCCCCCAAATTATACTATTTTTGCCGCTGCCCTATTCACCGCTGTTAAAAACCGAATCAAAATACAAGCTTTGGGCATTCAAATTCGAAAGAGCCTTTTCCAAGGCGGCATATTGCTTATAGTACCTTGCTTCCTTCTCGTTCATTCTTTTGATAAAATCCGTAACTTTTCTGCCATAATCGGATAGCTGCTTTTCGGAATATACCAAGGTATAAGATTTTATAAACCCGGTATAGTTTTTTAATGTGTCGCCAATACGCCATGCAAGCCCCGATTCGTTATACTTTTGCGCCGTGTCGATTGCGGATGATGTTTTTGCAAACAGGTTTGCCACCCCTTCGGGGTTATTGGCAAGCGCGTTTTTTAGTTTTGCCTCGTCTATATTAAGCTTCCCGTCTTTTGACATATATCCGGTTGAAATCCCTATTTCATAAAAGGAAACTCCTGCTCCGTCAACCGTGTTTAAAAACGCATTCCTGACATCCGACAAAAGCTGCCTGATTTTTAAATCTCCGCTTAGCATTCCGCTTTTTGCCTTTTGCTCCCAATCTGCAATTTCCTTTTCGGTCATTTCTTTTTTTTGCGCCTGCGTCAGCGGCAGAAATGAACGAAACTTTTCTTCTTTAAGCTTACCGTTTACTGTTTCTATCAAATTATTGTAATCATCTATAAAGTTTTTAATTTTGTTAAAGCTTGCGTCAACATCCTGATATATCGTAAAGGTAGTTTCCAAGCTTGTTTCGTTTAACAAGTTATATGTAATGCCGTCAATTGTAAAGCTGTTTGAGGCTTTTGAAACATCATAAGAATTTATTTTTAAAACTGCGTTTGTGCCCGCTTTGGTTGCGGTTGAAAGCCCAAACGCACTATCGCTTGCGTTTTGCGCAAAAAAGTTGCCCGATATATTATTTATTTCAAGCGCCGAATCGGCACCCAATGTTTTTGATTTAACCGATAGTTTATCAGACAAGCTGCTGTATGACATGGTAACGCCTGCATCGCTTTTGTTTACGGCGCTTATCACATGCTGCAAGCTATCGGAATCGCAAAACTTAAAATTTACTCCGTTTATGTCAAATTCAATAAATTGAATGTTATTTCCTTCATCGTCCGTTCCTTGTTCAAACAAAAGCGCTGTGGCAAGGTTCAAATCTTTAAGTGATGCGCTTGGTAAAACTTTTTCGTTAAGGTTGCTTGAAATGCCAAAGGCGCTTTCAGCGCTTGCGCCTTTTGCCAAGCTTGTTATTTCGTTTATGACATATGCGCCGTCAACTGCGTCGCTTGACGCTGAAATTGAAACGCTTTGGCTATTGCTTAACGCCACGCTTTTAATGTTATATGCAGACGCTGTATGTATTGATGTGTTAGGGCTTAGGGCGCTAAAATATTTGTTTGTAAAATCCGCCAGCAGGCTGTTAAGCTCTTTATGTGAGCCGATTTTCCACTCCAAAAGCGTTTGTTTTTGCGTTATTGAATCCACCTTCGCCTGCTCGGTAAGCATAAGACTCTTAACGATTGCATCGACATCAAGCCCCGAGGCTAAACCCACAATACGGTTGGGTCCGTTTATATTATACATATTCATTTGCCACACCCGCCCTTTTATGAAGCCATTTTCGTTTTAAAAGATAAACCCTTTCGGGGGGTTGAGCTTGTTTCAACCCCCGAAAAGAAAAGCTGTTATTGTAATAATTGAAGAACTGACTGGGGAGCCTGATTTGCTTGTGCAAGCATTGCGGTTGCCGCCTGCTGTAAAATTTGGAATTTAGTGAGGCTCATAATTTCCTTTGCCATGTCAACATCTCTTATGCGCGATTCGGAGGCTTGCAGGTTTTCAGCGGTTGTATCAATATTTGCAATGGTGTGTTCAAGCCTGTTTTGATTTGCGCCCAAATATGCTCGTGCTTCCGAAATGATTTTAATTGCATCGTCAATTGCTTTCGTCACATCGGTGCCATCTTCCATATTCAAAGCTTCCAGCCCAAGCGTGCCTGAATCCGCACATAGCTTGTCCATCTCAAGTTCCAATGTTTCGCTGGCATTTGCACCAATTTGAATTACCATTTCATCTTCGTTATCTTCTGCAATTAATTTAAGTCCGTTAAAGTGTGTGGTGTCTGCAATGTTATCAATTTCTTCAAGCAGTTGGTCGTATTCGTCTTGTATTGCGCCAACTTCGTCTTCTCCGTTTGTGCCGGTTGCCGCCTGAATTGACAGCTCTCTCATTCTTTGCAAAATAGCATGAATTTCGTTTAGCGCGCCTTCAGCCGTTTGGATAAGCGATATGCCGTCTTGTGCATTTCGTGACGCTTGTGCAAGACCTCTTATTTGCGCCCTCATTTTTTCAGAAATTGCAAGACCCGCCGCATCATCGCCCGCTTTGTTGATTCTAAAGCCCGATGATAGCTTTTCCGCTGATTTTGAAACGCCTGTTGCGGTTATACCAAGCTGCCTTTGTGTGTTCATTGCCATAATGTTGTTGTTAATACGCATAAAAAATAATCCTCCTTGAATTTTTTTGGCATCCTTGCCTTTTTTTATTTTAAGGTTACGCAATTTGCGGTATTGGCAGGCACAAAGCACTTATACTGTTGGCGCCTTAACAGTTTTTTGCTTTAGAAGCTGCCAAAGTAACCTTTAATAACTATATCGGTTGGCTTACATAAAACTTTAGCCTTTTTTGCCCTTGTCTGCAAATATATTTTTCAGCTTTCCGATTTGCTCCGCTGATATATCGGCAGACTGCTTGTTGTTGCTTTTTACCGCATCCAAAAGCTCTTTGCGCAAAATCTTGAAATCGCTGGGCGCATCAATCCCCAAGCTCACCTTATCGCCTTCAATCGCCAAAACGCTTATCGTTATGCCGTCGCCTATAACTATTTCTTCATTCAGCTTTCTTGACAATATCAGCATATTTCGCGCCCTCCTTGTCGGAAAATATCGGTTGCCGAATATTGTATTTTGTGTTTTGAAGCACAATCTGAGCGCCCCTGCCGCCTTTAGCGTTTATTATAATCGGCGCTGCCAAGTTTACCGTTGCTTTTGACGGTTCTGCCGGCACAACCACAGTTGTTAAAATTAGCAAATCAGCCGCATCTTCCACCATCAGGCTTTCCAGTTCATCTAAGCCAACCTCGGGGTTGTACGACGGCATAACATCAAACGGATTCATGCAGGAAAGCGCAACCTCTCTGTTTTCAACTGCCTGCAACCAATAAAACGGCAATGTTTCTTCAATGTTTAGCAAAACATACTCCGTTAAGTTTTCAAACCCCAAAATGCCGCAACTAAAAGTGATAATCTTTTTATCAGGTACATCCAAAACGCCAAACTTTGATGTATCTATTCTCATAATCAATCAACTCCCATCTTTTTGCAACATAAGTCGGTATCTTATTTTACCAAAGCCCGTCATCGCAAAAAATCTACCAGCGATAACTGGATTATCCGCGCCCCCACTTGGAGCGCGGCGTTATATGCGTTTTTCGTCATTTCGTATTGCGTTATAACCTCTGTTTTATCAATTCCCGCAACCTTATTCAGCGTATCGTATAAATTCAATTCTGCGCTTTGGTGCTGTTGCGTAATTAAATCCACCCTTATTTGTTTACCGCCTACATCTGCCAAGTGGGTCATAATGCTGTCTTGCGCCGCCGAAAATTTATCTGTAAATTCCGATAAATTGCCTGATGTGTTATCTCCGGTTAAAAAATCATTAAAACTTTGAAAAACATTAAAAATATTATCGGCGCCTATACCCATAATTTGCACGCCGTTAATGCCAACATCAAAAGTTATGCTGTCGCTTAGCCTGCATTGCCGTATTTGGTTTGCCTCGGCAGCCGCTTCCGTTTTTGTTGCGGACGATAAATCATCAATTGAGTTATATGATATTTTCCCATCGTTTACCGAAAAAGGCGTGGCGGTTGTGTTAAACCCGCCAAAGATATATTTGCCCATAAACTTTGTATTTGCAAGGTTCACAAAATGGCTTTGCAGTTCTTTCACCTCTTGTGAGATGGAATCCCTTTGCTCTTGCGAATAAGTGCCCGATGCCGCTTGCACGGCAAGGTCTTTTGCACGCATTACAACCTCATTCATGTCCATTAGAGCGGTGTTCATTTGGTCCAGCCATGCGGTAGCGTCGCTGATGTTTTTATCGTATTGCTCGTTGGCGTTTAGAATTGCATCAATTTGCATCGCTTTTACCGCCCCGATAGGGTCGTCTGATAAACGCAATATCTTCCTTTCCGTTATAATTTGGTTTTGATATTTGCTCATAGTTTTAAGATTAGCATATAAATTAGACATTAAACCGGATGTAAGCATCGAATCTGTAACCCTCATAATTTTAACACTCCCCCATGCTTATGTTATACTGTTATCTGCCAACAATACCCATCCTATTGATAAGCGTGTCAAGCTGCTCATCAATCGCCGTTATAAGCCGTGCCGAAGCCGAATAAGCCTTCTGAAACATAACCATATTTGTTATTTCTTCGTCTGTCGACACGCCGGAAACACAACTTTTTTTGTATGAAATGCTGCTGAGCAAAATGTTCTCATTATCAACCCGCCCATTGCTATACGATGTTTGCACGGCGATGTCGGAAATAATGCTTTTCAAATGTTGGTGTATGTTGGATATCACCGCAATATCCTCTTTTTCAAGTATATCAAGCATCTTGAGTGCGTTTTGCCCATTTCCCTTGTGAAAATCGCCTGTTATTTCAACGGATGATGCCGCTATGTTAAAAATGCTTTCAATTAATTCGTTGCTAAGCGACATGGTTTTAGCCGATATATTTTCGGGGTTGAAAAAATCAACTCCGTTCTTTGATATTTCTCCGTTTTCCGACGAAGGGTATGTATAGCCTTGATTATGAACCTCATTAACCGTTTCAACTATTGCGGCTGTCAAATCATCAAGTTTTTTTATAAAATAAGGCACCCCTATATTTGCAAGATTATCTCCGTCACGCATATCAAAATAGCCTTTTAGCGCCCCTCCGCCTATATCGCTTATTTGCGCAACAGCTCCTGTCGGCAGGAGCACCGCGTAAAAACTATCGCTGTTGCCAAAATAATCGGGCATGATTTTTTCGGCGGACAACGAATGTTCCCCCGATTCGTCAACCACACAAACATTATTTTCTCCGATTGTAACGGTAACAACTCCGGCAGAGTTTTCCGAATACGAAATGCCAATTAGGTTTGATAAATTGTCAAGCGCAGTATTTCTTTTGTCGCGAAGCTCATTTGCGTTATCGCCGTTTCTTTCGTACTTTAATATTTGGTTATTAAAATCGTGTATTGATGTAATCAAACTGTTTATTTGCCCCACCACAACAGAGATGTTATCGTTCAATTCATTTTGAAGCCTTTCAAGCCGATTGCTGTAATTGTTCATTGTTTCCGTCAGCACAATTGCATGTTGGCGCACCAGCGTTCGTATTTCAGCCCCTTCGGGCGATTTGGAAAGCTCCTCAAGCGAGCTGAAAAACAACCCCAAAACATCTTCCAGCTCCGCGTTCGAGGTGTCGTTAAACACATCCTCAACGGTAAAAAGCGAATCCGCCTTAATCTGCCACTCACCCATATCGCTGTTGCCTTGCCGATATTGTATGTCTAAATATTTATCACGGCATTGTTTTATGCTTTCAACCCTTACGCCTGCCCCAACCATTGCTTTTTCAATGCCCAAAAGCGTGCCGCTCGCCCCGGGCGGTTTTAAACTGCTCACATTTAGCTGCTGCCTTGTGTATCCCTCGGTGTTGACGTTTGCTATATTGTTTCCAACAATCTCCAACCCCTTTTGCGATGCATAAAGCCCTGTTTTTGCAATGTGCAGCCCGTAAAACGCAGTTGCCATATTTTCACGCCCTTTTATCAAATATATTTATATTTTGTTTTTGCCGTTCATTACAACCCTTGCCGCTGTATATAATGCTTTCCCTGCCTGCCGTTGCGGCGTTTATCATAAAATCAAGGTAGCTTATGTTTTTTTCAAGTAACATTTGATTTGTTTCGTTAAGTTTTTTTTGCTTTTGAAATATAACATTAAATTCATCAATGATAGTTGTTAATTTTTGCTTAAGGCAATCATCGTCTATTGCATCTATAATATTTGAAAGGGTGATATGTTCCCCTAAAAGGTTTAATTTTTTTGAAATGCACGCCACAATTTCATGTCGCACCTTCTCTCTTTCGCAAAGTTTATCGAGCAATACTCTTTCTTTTGCCGTAATTTCGTCAAGCGCGGCTGCCTCGCCCTTTCCGATTATCGTTTGTTTCAAGGATGAAAGCTTATGGAGATTGGCGTATAGGTCTTTTTCCAAATCCAAGCAACCAATCAGCTCTCTTATATCGTTATGCATACTATTGCCCCTTTTCATTAATATACCTGTAATAAAGGTGCATATCGTTTATGATTTTGTCTGCAACCTGTTTACTGCTAATGTGGTAGTTGCCGCAATTTATCAGTTCTTTTACCGTTTGCATTTTATTAAACCTAATTTCAATGCTGTCCTTCGCCCATACATTTGCCTTTTTTGCTATCTCACTTTTTTTCGCAGAAGGGGATTTTATGTTTTTTTGCGCAAAAATGCTGTACACGGCGCCAATGCCTGTATTTGTTATCGGTTTCAAAGCCACACCTCCTGTTTATGACATCTTTTTGTGTCTGTATGCGGTATGCATCTTCACCTTAGCCGTTTCGGGGACGCTTTGCCGACTTATTGCGCTTGTATGCTCATTTTGCTTTTCTTTGACATCCGCAAATGCAGATGTCGCTGTTTTAAGCTCGTGTTGTATCTGTCGAATGCAGGTATCGCAGTATTTGCCTGTTTCTATAACGCCGCCGCATCTAAGGCAAATCAGCGAATATTTGCCCGAACTGATTTTCGGATTAATTGAAAGCCTTTCTTCCCTAAGCAAATAAAAAATATCTTTTTCGTTTGCGTTTAAATCCTTTGCAATTTCAAAAATGCCCGACCGCGGGTTGTCTTCTAAATAACTGCGTATTTTAACCATTAGCTCATCTATCTCTTTTAGACAGACCGAACACATTTTGTCGCTGCCGTATTTGTATATGGTGTTGCATCGCTGGCAATGCCTTATATGTAACATTTGCTGCACCCCTACATTAAAAGATTATTTATGCGCCGGTTTTTAACCTCTTAGATTGTTCGCCAAGCCTTCCATCTCGTCGGCTGTGGTGATAACCTTAGACGCCATCTGATACGCTCGTTGGGCTTTTATCAATTGTGTCATTTCATCCGCCAAATCAACATTTGAACCTTCAAGCGACTTTTGTTTAATATTTGGTCGAAGCGCCGGCTCTGCCTGCCCGGACGCCTCGGTTTCTTCATAAAAATTACCGCCCACGCTGTAAAGGGCGCCATCGTTTGCAAAATCAAATACAGCAATTTGAGCATAGGGTTGCTGTTCTCCTTCTGCTGTAATGTAGCCCTCGGCATCAATGACGGTTTCACTTGGGTTTCCGTATAGGCGGATGGGTTGCAGCTCGCTGTCTAACACATTTTGCCCGCCGTTTGTAACAAGAAAAATCTCTCCATCCGTTTCGGAGGCCTTAAAGCTGCCGTCCTTTGTATAATAAATGTTCCCATCCCTTACAACAGCAAAAAAACCGCTGTCTGTTATTGATAGGTCAAGGGGATTATCGGTTTCGTAATATATCGGTCGGGTGTTGATTTTAGTTGCCTGCCCCATCAAAACACCGTTGCCGCACAACAAATTTTCGGCGCTGCCGGGATTGGAAGGGTCAATCATTGCCGAATAAACGGCATCTTTAAAATCAATACGAGTTTTCATATAACCAACCGTGTTAATGTTGGCTATGTTTTCGGCAATAGAATCTACTTTTTTTTGCTGCGCCTGCATTCCCGAAGCGCCGTTTAGCAAAGCCTGTAACATTTTTTAACCTCCCGATTGTTGTTTTTACAGCAACCACGCTATATCTTGCCTATTTCGTTGACTGCCTTTGCCAAAGTGTCATCAATCATTTTTATTATTCGCTGGTTTGATTCATAATTCCTGTAAACCTCAACCATCCTCACCATGCTTTTTGCCAAATCCACATTTGAGCTTTCGACGAACCCCTGCGCAACATTGCTGCTTGAAGTTTGCTCGGGGCTTTGCAAATAATTTTCGTAAAGATTATTTCCTGTTTTTCTAAGCGCGTTATTATCAAAATTTATAATTTTGATTTTATCGACAAAACCGTCTTCCGTGTATATTTCGCCATTGCTTTTAACGGTAAAATTGTTGTTTGACAAATTGATTGCACCATTTTCGCCCAAAACCACATCGCCGCTTTTAGTTGCAAGCCGACCAAAACCGTCAATTTCAAAAGCGCCGTCACGAGTATACCGCTCGCCATTCTCGGTTAACACAACAAAAAACCCTTCGCCTTTTATCATTAAATCGGTTGGGCAATTTGTTTCTTTGGCGCTGCCCTGCTCAAAGCCAGTATAGACGCTATCAATATGAATGCCGGTGTTTAACTGCCCTACCCTGCTTGAAACATTTACAACAGCAGGGTCCCCTATTCGGTCAATCAGCATATCCTCAAATGAGCGCGAAAGCAGCGAATCCTCTTTAAAACCGTTGGTATCGACATTTGCCAAATTATTTGACAAAACATCCATCCTTTTCATTTGCGTAATCATTCCGGTGCCCGCTATGTATAGCCCACGAACCATAAAAAGCCTCCTGTTGCATATTGTATTTAATATATCGTCAAAATAAAATATTTCTTTAATGCAAATGCTAACTTTTGTTAATGTCGGGGGTTTCGTTTTGCTCTTTTATAACGGTTGCCTGAATTACCAAGGGGCATACCGTTATTCCAAAAATTTTCCCGGCATTTCTAACTATGCTTATCTTGACGTTGCTCACATTGTCTCCAAACAATTTTTTTATTCTTTTCCTTGCCTCGCTTATTGATTTCGCTTTTATTATAACTGCGTTTTCCTTCAACTTTTATCCTCCTTATGTCATCTTACGTACTGTAAAGTTAAATGAAAATTGAGGACTCCAAACCTTTCTGGTACAATGTTTTTGCAGAAAAACACATACCTCCCAGAAAGGAAGAAGTCCTCATGCAAAAAATTGTATCAGTTTCTTGT
>Ga0265293_10001858_pt1 | contig 44577 bp, 34 predicted proteins | sample Munlanlewell138R_FD_192505 | JGI IMG/M metagenome (GOLD analysis project Ga0265293, IMG submission 192505) | Leachate microbial communities from a municipal landfill in Southern Ontario, Canada - Leachate well 138R | ecosystem: Engineered > Solid waste > Landfill > Unclassified | place: Canada... | reverse complement strand
GTAGACAAACCAACCCAGCCCGGCCGGTTACCAACTACTGCCCAGACCCACATATTATAAAACGGGACAAATATAGCCCAACCCGGTTCACCGGCCTTGTCGAAAATTATATACACCGAAATTGATTGGATTATTCCCACAACAATAACTATTAAGATTGCTACAACAAATACCGGCCAGTTAATTGACCCCGTCATATCCGTCACTATTGAGGCAAACATTTCACCTGTATTGTCATAACTGCTTTTGCCTATATCTACCGTATCGCCTTGGGTATTTAGTGTACTGATTGAGCCCAGTTTGAATCCACTTTCATTTTCCAATACCAAAGCAAAAACCTCTGCTGTTTTGCTAAAGTCTTCAAAAGTTTTCATCTCATCCGGATTCATAAAATAAATTTCATACCACACAAACAGTTTTCGTCCATGCTCATCCTCTACGGCCCTTATATATGTACATTCCATCTGCACAATCTCGCTTCTTGCAATTACCGCTGCAAATCGTTCGATGTGGCTGTAATCAATATCTGCCTGAACTTCCTGCGTAAAATAACTTTTTGCCTCTTCGTTCTTTTTGTCGGCAGCCAGATAAATAAAACGCTCGACAAACTCTTGGGCTTGCGGTGACTTGACCTGACCTTTTGTAATCCCTCTAAAAAAACTAAAAACAGATAGCCCAAGCATAACAGCAGCTACTAAAACCGCAGCGGTACTTCCAAGCCCTATCAACAATCCCGTTCTCGATTTCCATCTGTCTGATTTGATTGTGTCCTGATAAAAATCTCCTCCGCGCATCGCTCTGTCATATTCAGCAAGCTCATCGACTCCGTCAACTGAGTTGGATTTTTGCGGAACACCAACCGCGTCACCGCTTTCCTCGGCGAACTTCAATGACTCCATATCATTCCATGGATCGCTTTGGGTATTATGTTCTTGTCCGGCCCGTAAAATTTCAGTCTGGTCTTTAGGTTTCGGCTGTGTAATCGTCGGCTTGGGATGTACCGGTATTGTCGGCGCAGATGCCAAAGGAACTTTCAGGGGTTGCTTGCATTTTGCGCAGCGGACAGTCTTTCCCGAGTATTTTAAGGCAAGACCGATTTTCTGGCTGCAGTGCGGACAATGAAATTTGATTAATTGAGGTTGTTTGACTTTTTCCGTCTGAGATACGGAAGGAACTAATACAGGATTTTTGCATTTTGGACAGGCTGCTTTTTTGCCTGCGTATTCCTCGGAGACCGTAAAACTTTGACCGCAGCGGCTGCAGCTAAACTTTATCATAAGCCTTCCCCTTCAAGCCTCCAGCATAATCGCCCCCCAGCAGATTGCATTATCATCTTTTTAAACCGGATAATCAAGATTTATCCGAAAAATGCGCATAAAAAAAGCCGTCCCTTTCAAGACGGCCTTTTTAATTTCGTGAGATAGCTTAATAATATTATATACTACAAACTTATCAGCTATCGCTATCCCACCTAACCATGATGGTAAAGAAGAAAAGATAACTTATTCAAGCGTCATTATACCACAGATTTTTGTTTTGGCAAGGGTTTTTTACAATTTTTTAATAATTTTTTTATTTTTTTCAATTATTCCCGCCTTTCACCCCCAAAACCGCCTTTTCAGCCTAAAATCAGGCAAAATCCGCAAATCAATAAATTTTACAAAAATCACATTTTTTCATTGACAAATACACGTTAATCGTGTAATTTTACAATATAAACACATACTATTAAGGAATAACTATTATGGAAAAGCAAGAAAATCTTGACGAAATCCAAAAGCCCAAACGCACCTCATTAATATTATGCACCATAGTACAAACCATCGGCTGGATATTACTAATCCAGACAACAGCCCTGTTTATTATGATTTTGACCGGATATCAAAAGGCTATCGAGGATAGGCAGCCTGCTGAAATTATTATGACTTTGGTAGCCTACTGGTTCGCACTGGATTTTATCATTCTTGGAGCATCCGTTATTATATTAGGCCAATTGGCGAGGTTTATAATAGGACAAAAAATTTGTCCCGGCCTAATACTTCGTCGGAGCAGCGAGATACTACTGCTCTTTGCATGCGCGGCAGTGATTTGGGGAATATATATTTATCAGTTTTTGAAACCGCTGCTTCCGCAAGATGCGATTGCGGCGGCGTTTGCAGTTACTATATTTGCCGCGGTTGCAATAAAAACATCTTTGCTGATACTGCTGTCACAGATACTCAAAAGAATCGTCCCTGTTATCGAAGAATATAAATCGCTTGTTTAAAGGAGAGCTCTAATGATTAATGTACGGCTTGATTATGTTCTTCTTGATAAACGGATGAAACTTACCGAGCTTGCCGAGGCGACCGGAATATCGCTGAATAACCTTTCGGTTTTGAAAACCAACAAAGCCCGCGCAATCCGATTTTCAACTCTTGATGCTGTATGCAAGGCTTTAAATTGCACGCCAGGCGAGCTTCTCGAATACATTTAAAAATAATGTTAATAAGAATTAACCGACTGATGCTTTAGTAGAAATTACAGCGGCCGTTTCTATTTTTTTCGATATTCCCTCAGCATATCTAGCAGGTTTTGCATGTCTTTGGGCAGAGGGGCTTCGAAGGAAACTATCTTTTCGCTTGAGGGATGTTTAAATTCGATTTTATAAGCATGCAGCGAACAGCGGTTAATTATCGGTTCTTCCACCGCCGGCTCGGTGTTTTTCAGCTGCCAAGGATAAACTATTTTTCCGCCGTACATATCATCGCCGACAATCGGATGTTTAATATACGACAGATGAACCCTGATTTGATGTGTTCTTCCGGTTTTCGGCATGCACTTAACAAGCGAATACCCTTTGAATTCTTCGAGAACCTGATAGAAAGTAACAGCTTCTTTGCCGGCTACAGGCCTGATAGCGTATTTTTCGCGAACTTTCGGATGAACGCCGAGCGGCGCGCTGATTCTATCGGCTGAAAGCTCGGGTGTGCCCTGAACTATGGCCAAATACTCTTTTTTAACTTGGCGATGCTCGAATTGTTTCGCGACTTTCCACTGGGCAACATCATTTTTTGTAATAATCATTACACCGGTAGTATTCTTGTCGAGCCGATGCACAACTCCGGGACGAAATTCACCAAGCCCGCTGGAAAGCTCATCCGAATAAAAAGCCAACGCATTGACCAAAGTGCCGTGAGTATTTCCGCGCGCCGGATGAACAATCATATCCGCCTGCTTATTCAATACTATCAGGTCATTGTCCTCGTGGATAACATCGAGAGGAATATCCTCGGGCATGATTTCTTTGCTTGGAAGCTCGGGCAAAATCACTTCTATAGTATCGCCCGCGGCTAATTTATGGCTGGCTTTGGCGATTTGACCGTTAACTTTAACATGACCTGCGTCTATCTGTTTTTGAATCATCGCGCGGGAATAATTGCTGAACCGACCGTGCAGATATTTATCCAGACGATGATACTGTATGGTTTTGCCGACCTTGAAAATCAAAACTTCCTGCTCTGGAGTGGGCTGTGACATTATTCGCCGCTCGGCGGAGTAAGTTCCAAAGAAGGCAAAACAGAATTTGCATCGAATTCAATTTGAGGTGCAAAAGGCTCTAAGTCAATAGCCGGTAATTCCGGCTGAGGACGTGCCGCAAAAACGAGCCGTTCTTTGTAATGATCCATTATCAAAAGCCGATGTTCGGCTGCCTGCAAACTCACAGTACCTTTGAACTGCGGGTCTTGTTTAATTTTTGTGTAGATTTGACGGGCATTTTCGAAATTTCCGAGTTCTTCTTCGCATAGCCCCAGACCGAACATAGCTCTTGCTTTAAGCGAAGGATTATCCTGAACTTTTTCCAGAGCCTGTTCGTAAAGGCCTTTGGCTTTGATAATTTGTTCGCTGAACGTTCGAGTGTCCACTGCGCCAATATGGTAATGCAATTCGGTGCGCAGGGCCTGAGCGCTTTTTATTAATGCCAAAGCGGATATGTTGTTATTTTTTGCGGTACCGGCGAATTCCTGAAGCTTATTCGAATTTTGTATGAGGGTATAAGAATAATCCATTCCCTCTTCTTGGGCGGCGACAGTGTATTGTTTATTTCTTACAAAGTCAATCAGAAGCGATGTAAAACCAAGGTTTTCGTTAGCTCTAACAACGTTTTGCTGATAATGTTTCCAGAAATACGCTCCGGAAACGAGCAATATAACTATTAAAATGTAAATAATCATACGAAAATTATCATGAAACCATTTAGGGAAGTTAGCCAGCCATGCTGCCAGTTCGTTGGTTTTAAGCTCGTGACGATGTTCTGCTTTCATTTTTTTAGTACCCTTATATTCGCAATAATAGAAAAACCGTTTATATACTTAAAGAACTATTGTATCAAAACCTCTTTTACCTTGCAATGGTTGTTGCAGATAGCTAAAATTCCCTAAGTTAAGACCGAAAAAGCCGTTTTTTAGGGCCTTTCAATAATTTTTATAGGAAAGGGTGTGGATGTTTATGAATCCTTTTAAGTATGTTTTTGTTTTGTCGGTCTTGGTTTTATCTGCGGCGGTACCTTTTGCCGCCGGTGAATCTGATTTTGTGCTGGATACAAGCAGATATATCCCGCTCGATGAAGTTCGTCCGGGAATGCAAGCATATTGTCTAACCGTGTACGAGGGGACAGAGGTCGAAAGATTCGAGCTTGAAGTGCTGAGTGTAATAAAAAATATACGGCCGGGAAGAAACGCTATTATGGTTATGGGAAAGGATGAACGGTTTATCCATTCCGGCCCAGTCGCAGGATGCAGCGGCTCGCCTGTATATATTGACGGACGTATCGCAGGTGCCTTAGCTTTCGGATGGACTTTAAGCAAAGACCCGCTCTATGGAGTTACGCCGATTGAGGAAATGATAAGACCTGCTTTGGACAAAGGGGCAAGGGCTTCACAGGAAAGATTTTTGGCAGTCGATTATTCCAAACCGATAGATTTAACACAGATTTATCAGCAGCTCGATGAATGGGGTCTTGGAAAATCGAATAATTACGATAACACGCTGCCTGCTGTTTTGCTAAGCAGCGGATTGTCCCCCTCAGCCGGCCAAAGCGTTAATAAGCTCGCTGACGCAATGGGGCTTTTTGCGGCGCCGTCGGGCGGAGCCGGTTCGGTTTATACCGGTGATATTCCGCCGCTGGGGCCGGGCTCGGCTTTGGCGTTGCCTTTGTTAACCGGCGATATTCGAATCTCTGCGGTCGGCACGGTAACTGATGTTGTCGGAGATGACGTTTATGCTTTCGGACACAGTTTTCTCGGCTACGGTGCAGTCGATTTACCGATGGGACGAGCTAAAGTACATACAGTTGTTTCAAGTATTATGCGTTCTTTTAAGCTTTCAAGCCCGCTGGATATTATCGGTGCGGTACGGTTCGACGAAGCTACTGTTGTCAGAGGCAAAATCGGCGAACAGGCCCGGCTGATACCGATTGAGATAACCGTTGACCGCTATAACGACCCAAAACAGCGAATCTATAAATGTTTATCTGCGGATAATCAATATCTTACCCCGCTTCTGCTTCGTATCGCCTTAAACGGCGCGGCTTATCAATACGGCGATTTGCCGCTCGAACATTCTATTAGATACAAAGTTGATATCCGATTTGACGGAACAAAATCAATATCCTTCGAGAATGTTTCCACTGATTCTGAAATAATGGAAGCTATGGTGGAAAGTACAGCGCCGGTATCGATGCTGATGAATAATCCTTTTAGGCCCGTTCGTATCGATTCTATCCACTGTGAAATACAGCAGACAGACAAAAGCCTTGCGTCGCAGATATGGGCTTTAAACTTGTCCAATTCACGGGTTAGGCCCGGGGAAAAACTTCGCGTTGAGGTTATTCTCGAATCGATGCGCAGCCAAAAGAAAAATTACCAGTTCGAAATTGAAATACCGCAAAATATAAACAAGGATAAATACGAGATTATTGTTTGCGGCAGAGACGGTTACCTCGAATTTTTACGAAACGCAGCTATACAGCGATTCATCGCTCAGGATATAGACAGCCTAACACAAGCATTGAATCAAATCTTAAATACCAGAAGAGACAGGCTGTATTGCATACTTATATTGCCCAAAGGCGGTATAGCTTTGGACAGAGAAGAGCTGCCTGATTTACCCGCGACAAAATCGCTGGTGCTTATGGATTCCAAAAGGCTGATGAATGTAACCGCATATCAGCACTGGATTGAACAAAGTATTCCTATCGATACGGTTGTTGCAGAGGCTCAGAAAGTCGAAATTACTGTTGTAGAATAATCAGCCTTTCGGTGTAACAAGGAGTTGTTATGGCAAAAAGATTCATAATTGCAAAGTCATTAGTCGCTATCATCACAATCACTGCTGTTCTTAGCTGTCCTGTTTGGGCGGTAACCAGCAAAATCACCCGGCATAGAAGCTCGGTAGATTTCGAGAAGGGCAAAACCGAGAATATAATCATAAGCTCAAGGGGAACTTTGCAGCTTGCCCAAGCCAGCCGAATACTCGCTGAAGATTTTGAAAATGTCTGGTCAATCAGCAGCATAGTATCGACCGGCGGCAAAATTTATATCGGAACCAGCCCCAACGGCGGAGTTTATGAGTACAAACAGGAAAAACTCAATGAAATTTATTCTGCTACCGGACATAACGAAGAAACCTCATCAGGAGATACGAATGAAGTACCTGATGTAAATCGGCGACTTGCCAATGAGCATATTTTCGCAATGGCAGCCGATAAATCCGGCAAACTTTTGGTCGGAATAAGCGGCAGAAGATGCGTTTTAGGCAGGCTCGAAGGTTCGAAACTGCAAACGATTTTCGAGCCGGATGATGCAAGATATATTTTCGCCATAGTTACAGATTCCGCCGGAAATATTTATCTCGGTACAGGCCCTATGGGAAAGATTTACAAACTCAATCCGCAAGGAACTTCATCGGAAGTTTTATATACCAGTACCGACAAAAATATATTATCGCTGGCATTGACCAACGACGGTTCGCTTTTAGCAGGAACTGATTCAAGCGGCCTGGTTTATAAAATTGACCCGAAAACCAAAAATGTACGAGTCCTCTATGATGCTCCTCAGCCGGAAATTACGTCTTTACTCGTAACCAATCAGGGCGATATTTATGCGACGGCTACCTCAGCGCAGATTGTCCAAGCACAGCAGAGAAGCGCAAGGCAAATTCCGATGGCAGGCAGACCCGAATCGCAGCAGGATGGCGAATCTTCGAGCGGACAGGCAGCTCCATTGCAGCTAAGAATCCCTACTACACAGCAGGAAGGTGAAACAAAAACTCCGCAGCCCGAAACACCTCAAAGACGTCCTGTAAGACCCGACCAAATGAGCTACGTTTATAAAATCACAAAAGAAGGTTTCGTAACAGACGTGTTCCGCCAGTCGGCAGTATTATTTGCAATGGCACAGCAGAACAGCAACCTTCTTTTGGCAACCGGAAATAGATGCGAGCTTTTCACGGTCGACCCGGTTACAGAGCAGGAAGCGGTTATTTTTAAAGACGAGCAATCTTCGCAAATCACAGCTATGGCCGTCGTAGGTGACGAAGTTTATCTCGGAACCGCGAACCCCGCCAAGCTTATTAAATTAGAAAAAAATCTCGTTTCAAAAGGTATTTATACTTCCGCGCCTGTCGATGCATCTCAGCCGGCAAACTGGGGTAAACTGCAGATTGACGCGGATATTCCCGAAGGTGCTAAGATAACCCTCGAAGCTCGAAGCGGTAACGTCGGAGACGCCAATCACGCGAGTTTTTCTGATTGGACGAAACCGGTCGAAATAAAAGAACCTGCTCAATTAGGATGTCCGCTCGGAAGATACTGCCAGTATAGACTTACCCTTCACAGTCCGGACGGCGTGCTGACTCCTGTCATTCGGGAAGTTGCCGCAGCCAGCACAGTTCCGAACCTCGCCCCAAGAGTCGAAGAAGTAACCGTTCAGAGAATTGACAAACCCGATAAGCAGGGAGTTTTTAAGATTGACTATAAAGCTCGCGACGAAAATCAGGATACTCTGATTTATAAAATCGATTTCCGCAAAGTCGGAAGGAGCGGCTGGATAGAACTTAAAGACATAGTCGAAACTGCTTCTTTCGAATGGGATACGAAAACCGTAGAAGACGGCCATTATGAAATTCGAGTCACCGCCAGCGATGAGCGTTCCAATTCGGCTGCGACAAAGCTAACCGGCAGCAGGATTAGCGAACCGTTTATAGTAGACAACATCGGTCCCGTTATCGAACTGCGTCTCGTGCAAAGCAACGGCAAAGCTACATATACCGCCCCCGCCCAAGTCTCACACGGCAAGGTTAATATCGAGCTTGTCGTTATGGATCAGTACAGCGTCATAACACAGCTTCAGTATACCGTAAACAGCAACGAACAATGGCGAGCGACTGTACCAGATGATTTTGTTTACGATACCACACAAGAATATTTTACAATCGTTCTCGAAGACCTCAAAGCAGGCGATAACATCCTCGCGCTCAAAGCTACTGACGCGATGGGAAATGTTACATATAAAACTATAGAGCTTAAGGTCAGCGGCAAATAAATATTTCGATGCGATACATAGAATACCAGACAATCGCCGATACCGTTAAAAAGCTCTGCATCGAAGCGGCACACGAGCTTCCGGAGGATGTCCTTGCAGCTTTAGAATCCGCCAAAAAACAGGAATCATCGGACACCGCCGTTCGAACTCTCGATATGCTTATCGAAAACGCCAAAATCGCCGCCTCAGAGAAAATCCCGCTCTGTCAGGACACAGGTATCACAGTCGTCTTCGCCGAGCAGGGCGCCGAACTCGCAATAAAATCAAACGCAACGATTCTCGATGCCATAAATGCCGGAGTCCAAGCCGGATACGACGAAGGTTTTCTAAGAAAAAGTGTTGTCGCCGAGCCCCTGAATCAGCGGACAAACACAAAAACCAATACTCCCGCCGTGATTCACTATTCGCTCGCCCCCGGTGACAAGCTGAAAATAACTGTTATGGAAAAAGGCGGCGGCTGTGAAAATAAAAGTCAATTCAAAATGTTCAATCCCACTGCTTCGAAAGCACAGGTAATTGATTGGATCGTCGATACAGCCAAAACTGCCGGCCCTGATGCCTGTCCGCCGTTTGTGGTCGGCATCGGAATCGGAGGCGATTTCGAACTCTGTTGTCTGCTCAGCAAAAAAGCCTTGCTAAGAAAAATAGGCAGGCGAAATCCTGATAATTTTTACGCGGATTTAGAAAAAACTTTATTGGAAAAAATAAACTCGCTCGGAATCGGCCCCGGCGGCTTCGGCGGAAAAACCACCACTCTGGATTGCTTCATCGAATATGCTCCCTGCCACATAGCCTCGCTGCCCGTCGCCGTAAACATCGAATGTCACAGCCACCGCCACAAAACCGCTGTGATTTAATAATTTTCTCCAAGCTTGCCGCATAATCCGCCCCAACAAAATACGAAGTTAATTCTGCCTTTGGCATGGCCAAGCCATTAATTCTAAATTGTTAATTCTTAATTCTCTTCTTAACAGCCTTCTTCTCAGCCTGATTCCTGCCCAGCACCTCATCCGCTTCCGCCGCCGTCTTTGGAGGCCACTGCCCCTTAGCCTGAAGCTCCTTCAGCTCATCGATTTTCTGCACGCTGACAATAGTGCGGCATCGCGGAAAACGATTGCACCCCAAAAAAGGCCCTTTTCTGCTCTGACGAATCACAAGCTCACCCTGCTTGCACTTATAACACGAAATACCAGTCGGCTCAGCCGGCGGTTTGGGCGGCTTAATATTGCCGTCTTTATCAAGATTCAAAATCGTTTTGCATTCCGGATAACCGCTGCACCCCAAAAATTCACCGAATCGGCCCCGCTTAACAAGCATATCCTTCCCGCAATTCGGGCATTTATGCTCGCTGACCTGCTGAGCAAGCATTTTCCCCTCGCTATCGCACGGACTCGCTATCCGTGATTACTTCGTGGCACGGACTTGCTTTCCGTGATTACTTCGTGGCACGGGCTTCCAGCCCGTGTTTTGCTATTGTTTCTTACGGTTGGAATCACCGCAAATTTATGTCTCGGTTCGAATATTTATCTTATATTCGCTTTCAGCGAAATACTGTCAGTTTTCTCATCGCGGCCTTGACATAAATTTACTCTCCGTCTTGCGTCTTAAGTCTGATTTATTGCGCGCACAAAATCGCAGGGATTGTGGTTTGATTTTCAAATATTTTAGATTCTTAGATGGCTTGATTTTATTTCATTGGCTAGCCACCTGCGTTGCGAGGGCATCATGCCATTCTCTTTTTATCCGCATGAAATCCCATAGTTCAATATTATGCTCACGTCCCGCCCGCTTCGCATCATCAGAGAAATACGATGTTGTGGCCAAAATAGCCTTATCAACTTTATACCGATTTTTGACACCTGCCAATTCGTCAATTTTATCTCGACCCACGGAATGTTTCCATCGTTTACATTGAATAATGACTTTTTCGTTTTCGTTGCTTGCAAATACGTCCACTCCGTCATCATTTGTAAATCTAGTCGCAGATGATTTATAGCCTTTCCGACGGAAAAGATTAGCAATTTCAAACTCAAATTGTCTGGCTTCTATTAATTTTATTTTCTTATTTAGCTCCGCTAATTCATCTTCACTAAGTTTATTGCACTTTTCAAGAATTGCCACAACAGAAGAACTGGCACGACCACCAACATCTTGTAAATTTTGAATGACTTTTTTACAAAGCAAAGAAGCGTTCTCTAAGGTTCCGTCCCGTAGAACAGCTTCAATTTTAGAAACCTGCTCAGTAGCCCAACGTTCCACTTTTACTTGTTCGGTAGTTTTTTCGTGTTGCTCAACAGCAGCTTTTTTGCTTAATTCAATAAGTTGGCTAAGATCTATAGGATCTGGGATTGAAAAATCTTTTTCCTTTAGCTGAGTTGTAAATATTTTCTCAAGTAACTCTTTATCCTCATTTTGTAGCCGAACCAAAGCTGTGTCATCAGACTTCTTGCCCACAATCCACCAGAAAAATTTCTGAACTTCTGTTAATTCAGCCCAAGTAGTTCTGTTCTTACAATACTGTTCGTGGTTAAAAGCTATTGACTTGATTTCTTCATTTGCTGCGCTACCAGCAACCCTTGCAAAATCAATGGCAGCGTTATCAAAATGTCCTATCTGTTCCTTACATTTTCCAAGAAGGAAATATGCTTCACCACTTTCCTCAGCTTCCATACGATTTTTAAGCATCTCGTTCAGTTTCTTGATCGCACTATCGTAATCAGACATATCATATAGCACTTTGCCAAAAAGAAGATATGCCTTTGGGCAAAGAGCTGAAAAACGGTAACACCTGATAATTGATTCCAATAAATTTTTAGCGGTAAGTCTATCATTTGCATTTGCACACTTTTGCGATTCTTCAAAAAGTATGTGAACCTCTTTTTCATAATCATCTTTTAATCTTTCAAGGTCTTCCTGCGATAAAACACGATGCAAATGCATCAGCCATCGTTCTTCTATTATTGTCCACGGAAGTGAAGGAGATTTGATTACAAACTGCCCAGTATTCAAAACAGGAATAAACTGCGAAGCTGTTTCAAAGTCTAATTCAGCGACACCTGCTCCTTGTTTTATCTTCTGACGATCTCGGTCTGTTCTCAATTGCCCCACCGCCCATGTACCACATTGACCGAGAGCTCTGTAATCAATATCCCCTGGGCTTTGAGTGGCAAATATACAACAAACCCCAAATGCACGGCCTTGTCGCAAAAGCAAATTTAGGGCAGGTTTAGAAGGTGAGATGGCAACACTTGGGAAAAAGGCTTCTTTAGAACCGCCACCTCCTATTTCATCTATGTAAAAAATCAACCTTGGTTTATCATCACCTTTAAGTCCTCGCATCCAAAACCAAATAAGATATGCTATATAGCCGACAACATATGCTTGGTCTTGAAAATTTAAGTGTTTTATATTTATGATGGTAAGAGGCGTTTTGCCATCGTAGTTATTGGGATTTATTAGTTCCTCGATGTTCAAAGGGAATCCCTGAAACCATAATTTCTGTGGGCCGATTAATAACGCATTTATAGCAGACGCAATCTCTTCTCTGTCTTTCTGTGATATATATTCATCGGTGTCCATCCCACCAATTTGTTCTATACCGAGGTATCCTAACTTGATCTCATCAAGAACTTGTTTTATACCATTGTAACCACGCAGGCTTTCGCCCTTATCCCAGAAAGTCTTGATAATTTCATAGATATATCCTCTGGCCTTATCAGTTTTTTTCTTGGTGAGAGTTAGCCGTGACACAAATGTTTCTGCCATGAACCCAATGACGGATTCGAATGAATCCGGGTCTTTTTCTTTTAATTTTTCTAAGTCTTCAGGTGGTTCAACAAATGCGGAAAAGGCAAGACGAAAACCAGCGTTCGACCGTGGCGTAAAGACATTTACTGCAACGTTCTTTTTAAACTCATCAACATCTTTAGCGATTAAACCACAACGCTGTAGTTTCATTTTATGTTCTTCGGCGATAGTTGCAGCCTTAGCCTCTATGCTTTCATCTTTTCTTGGTGTTACCCATGGTATTAGTTCGGATGAATCTTCACCAGAAAAAACTACCCCCATGCTCGATATATCTCCTTTGAGGTCGATGGCAATAACCGGGATACCCTTGTTTGTTGCTTCTTCAATAAATATTTTTGCAAGAACTGTTTTGCCGCTTCCAATGGCGCCGCAGATAAATACTTGTTTTAATAGATCACTCTCTTCTACAGATGCTGCCTCATTTGTCCGCAAAAGTTCAAAAAACTCTGGTAAAAGTTTACTTCCTAAATACAGGCCTTGCTCAGGATGGAGAATTTTAAAAGTCTCTATGTCCTCAACTGGAGGTGGTAACTCTTTAGAAAAGTTAAAGCCGAAACTACATGGGGTATCATTTTCCCCTTCTAAACTCAACGACTTAATGTCTTCGTCTTTCAATTCCCTCAACCAAGGCTCCAATCCGATAATTGTTCTGTCTTGAATATTGATTCGAACAGATAGTTTATGTTTATCGCGATTTGAACAGATACAATTAACAGAACTGTGTATGCCTGAATCAGCTAAATCCTTTGCTAATTCTTTTGGTATTCTCAATAAATCGGTTTTGCCTTTAATCAAAGGGATTAAATATAATTTACCGATAATGCTCATAACTTGCTCCGATTAGATAAATAAACAAAACAATATAATGCCACCAATTGTAAAAAGAAAAAACAAGATTAGCAATATCGCTAAAAATAACTGAGAGCTATTTCGTTTTTTAATCATGTCCGCAGAAATGATTGGTTCAGTTACACCTTTACTTTCTGATAACTCAACCTCTTTTTGTTCTTCCTTGAAGATCGGTTTTTTATACCATTCTTCCAGTGCCCATGTACCATCATCCAACCTTCTTAAACGTTCATCACTAGCTTTTAAGAATCCTGTAGCTTTTAATTTATCCGAGTCAACTTTTAGAACATTAGCCAGTTTATCGCATATATCACTAAAACTAAGCGGCCGTCCAGTTTTCTGAAGCAGTTTATAAACATAATCATTTTCTTCTATAAGCTGCACTATTTTCCATATATTCTCATCTGGTTCAGGGCTAGGGGGACGGTCACCTGTATCTCCTCCTCCGGGCAGTTCTTCTGACATCCAACCAGCTAATCCCCATTTGCCCGAACCTGCACGTACGAAAACACGTGGGGAATAACGGGAAAGTGTTGCATCTATACTAACAACAGAAACATTTCTGTGAATAGCTATTTCTGCATAAATTTCACGATAGTGCATCGGTGTTTTAAATTTTGCCAATATCACAATGATACAATCTCGCAATGAACTATGCTTCCAGTCCAAATCTCGTGGTTCAATCGATAGTAATTTATCAAGCGATCTCTGCCATGTAGCAGTTATAAATAATCGTGTAGGTTCAAGACCTTCCAGCCGCAGGTAAACCTTATCAAATTCTGCAACATTTTTTACAGAATAAAAATCTTCAAGCCCTTCTATTCGTCCCTCGTTACCCCAATAAGGCAACACCTTGTCTACTTGGTCATAGATTATGTGAATTGTATTTGTTCCTTCCATATAGTTAGATATTCTCTTGGGCACTATAATTATGCCTTTGTCAATCCAATCCTCTCTAATAGTAACTGTTGATTGCACCTTTCCATCTTCATCAAGTTTATCTGATGTTGGACAAATCCGAATGAGACCTCCTCTTTGCTCGGGTTGCTCAAATCTTACTTTAAATTCCTTTTCGTCGGAGAGCTTAGTCAATTCATCTTCAAATTCTTTGCTGAACAGTACTTGTTTCACAGAATCATAAACAGCAGATATACAACGGTCATATGGAAAAGAGAAGATGCCTTTATCAATAAAACTATGATAGAATAAAAGATTGTCTAAGTCAGACAATACACAAAGATGACCATTTATAAAAGTTTTCTCATTAATAGTCATATGGACATAGGCTGATGGCTTCAGCAAATCCCATCTTGGAGTTGAATTATGAATTAAAGCAAATTTTTCGTTACGATCCAGAAAATAGTTTAAGCTAAATTCCAGACGTTTATTCGACGGTCTGTCGTTTAGTTTGTCTATGTTTTCTTCTGTTTTCAATTTCTCAAGAATTTCATTTGTGCATAAAGGGAATTTCGCCGTTGCAATAATCTTTCTGACTTCAATTAGCTTATCTGAAATATTTGATATTAATAATTCTGTTGGAAACCAATATTGGTGAAAGGCAACAAACCGCTTATCATTTGTAATCGCAGTTAATATTTTGGGAATGACTTCATTCTCATCTTTTTCTTGAATTATTTGCAAAGATACAACATCTGGTCCTGCAAATTTTGAGCCTTGATAGTTGCTAATATAACTTTTATTTTGACCGCCGACCAATATCGCATCCTGACTTAATGAAATTATATCTAACCGATCGTAATAAAATCCATCAGGAAGCATACATTTTCTTGATACTTCAATTACTTGGGCTAGAAACGAACTACTTGGACTTGAAAGTGAACGTAAAGTAATTACGTCTCCTTTTTTATACTGTTTACGTCTATCATAAGTGTGATATCCGGTTTTATTCTGATAATTTAAGCTTAAGCACAATCTTGCAAGTTCATTGATAGTTTTAGGTTCAGGTTCTTTTAACCACTCCTTTATCAAAAGATCGAGTTCTCCCGTCCCAAAAGTACAATCACTAAGGTTTATTTGAAACCTATCTTCCATAATAGTCCTGTCAAAAAATAGAACAGCAACTCCTCCGTCATTTGCTCTCTTGCCAATCTACGGTTAAATTTTACCCCTAAAAGCCTATTTATGCAATTCCTATTAAAAAAACCAAAAAAATGCTTAAAAATTGACAAAAAGCCGTAAAAAATCATTAAAAACAGTTAAAAATCAGTGTTTATTCGTGTCCATTCGTGGTTAATTCTCAGCGAAATCCGCAAATTAACCCTAATCTGTGGCTAAGAATATTCTCTGCGAAATCCGCGTAATCCGCGTCTAAAAACTAATATTCGCTTTGATACCCGCTTAGCGGGTCAGCCTAAGGAGGCTAACCGGCGCGAAAAATTCACTTCAAATCAAGCAGTTAGTTAAGACATACCTGCTTTGATGCAGGTTGCGAAGCAGCAGCAGTCGGAGGCTCTGAACCGGCGAGGCAAGTTTACTTGACTGGAGGTTCAAGGCTCTGAATGCATAATCCCATAGGGATGCATCAAAGCCCTCTGTGTCCTCGGTGCTCTCTGTGGCAAAAAAACCGTGTAATCAGTGAAATCTGTGGCTTGTGTTTATTCGTGTTCATTAGTGGTTAATTTTTTGCTTTCTTCTTCGCCTTTTTAACAGCCTTCTTCTCAGCCTGATTCCTGCCCAGCACCTCATCCGCTTCCGCCGCCGTCTTCGGAGGCCACTGCCCCTTCCCCTGAAGCTCCTTCAGCTCATCGATTTTCTGCACGCTGACAATAGTGCGGCATCGCGGAAAACGATTACACCCCAAAAAAGGCCCTTTTCTGCTCTGACGAATCACAAGCTCACCCTGCTTGCACTTATAACACGAAATACCAGTCGGCTCAGCCGGCGGTTTGGGCGGCTTAATATTGCCGTCTTTATCAAGGTTCAAAATTGTTTTGCATTCCGGATAACCGCTGCACCCCAAAAATTCACCGAATCGGCCCCGCTTAACAAGCATATCCTTTCCGCAGTTCGGGCATTTATGCTCGCTGACCTGCTGAGCAAGTATTTTCCCCTCACTGTCGCACGGACTGGCGAATTTACAATCTGGAAACGCAGAACAACTCAAAAAAGTCCCGCTTTTACCGAACCTGTAAACAAGTTCCTTACCGCATTCGGGGCATTTATACTCGCTCGGCTTAAACTCAGCCTTAGCGTGCTTCATCTGCTCTGACGCTTTATCGAGATTCTCTTTAAAAGGCCCGTAAAATTCGTTAAGAACATTAACCCAATCAAGATGCTGCTCTTCGATTTTATCGAGCTGCTCTTCCATATGACGAGTAAAAGATATATCCATTATGCGGGGGAAATATTCGTTCAGTTTATCCGTCACAACCTCACCCAAATCAGTAGCGTAAAAACGTTTCTGACGCTGCTCGACATATTTGCGGTCCTGAACAGTACTGATAATTGAAGCGTAAGTGCTCGGCCTGCCGATTCCTTCTTTTTCAAGAGCTTTAACCAGCGATGCCTCGTTATATCGTGCGGGCGGCTTGGTAAAATGCTGCATAGCCTGAACATCAACCGCACCAACTTCCTGACCCGCCGCCAACTGCGGAAGCTGCTGCTGCTCGCTCGCGCCCGGCCAGACTTTCGTAAATCCGTCGAAAACCATCATCCTTCCGCTCGAACGATAAACACATTTCCCCGCCCTCGTATCTGCCGAAATTATAACCGTCGTAACATCCCATTTCGCAGGCGACATTTGCGACGCCATGAACCGCCGCCATATCAAATCATAAAGTTTATACTGCTCCTCCGTCAAAAATTCTTTTATCTCCTCAGGTACTAAATCAACGTCCGTGGGCCTTGTTGACTCATGGGCTTGCTGGGCGGATTTTGAAGAGGAATAGAAAATTGGTTTTTCGGGGAGGTATTCGTCTCCGAATTTTCTTTTGATGAATCCGCGGGCTTCGTTTATGGCTTCTGGTGAAATATGTGTGCTGTCGGTTCGCATGTATGTAATTAAACCGAGTGAACCCATCGAGCCGAGGTCAATGCCTTCGTATAGCTGCTGGGCAATCGACATTGTTCGGGAAGCGGAAAATCCGAGGCGATTTGCGGCGGCTTGCTGAAGAGTCGAGGTTATAAACGGGGGCGATGGTCGAGAGACAGATTGCTTTTTTTGGCAGTCGTCAACAATAAAAGAAGGTGCGGATTTCAGAGCATCGAAAATCTTATTTGCCTGCACGGAATCTTCGGCGTGGAATGGTTTGCCGTCTACGGTATAAAGCTCGGACCTGAATGCATTGTGCTCGGTGAGCCAATTATATTGCTCTGCAAGGGTTGGGCCTTTTTGGTCATCTTGCGATTTTGCGTCGCCGATGAAATTTTGCCATTCCTGCGAATAATTTTTGTTCAAATCCGTGGTAAAAACGGCTGGTATAAGCCAATATTCCTGCGGTTTAAAATTACGTATTTCTCGTTCGCGTTCTACGATGATTTTGACGGCTACGGATTGGACTCGGCCTGCGGAGAGTCCTCTGGCGACTTTTTTCCATAGCAGCGGTGAAATTTGGTATCCTACGATTCGGTCGAGAATTCTTCTGGCTTGCTGGGCCATAACTTTATCGCTGTTGAGTTTTCCGGGTTCCGCGAAGGCTTGCTGAATGGCGGATTTTGTTATGGCGTTAAAAATTACTCTGAAAGTTTTGTCTTGGGGGAAATCGAGAATCTGGGCGAGATGCCATGCGATTGCTTCGCCTTCTCGGTCTAAGTCGGTAGCCAGATAAAGGGTTCCGCATTTTTTGGCTGCGGATTTCAGAGACGCTACAGTCTTTTTTTTGCCGGGCATTATTTCGTATGTCGGCTCGAAATTATTTTCGATATCGACGTTTATACCTTTTCCGGGCAGGTCTCTGATGTGGCCCATAGAGGCTTTGACTTCGAAGTCTGGCCCGAGGTATTTGTTGATTGTCTTGGCCTTTGCGGGCGACTCGACGATTACTAACGACTTTTTTGGTTTCGATTTTGCCATTTTTATAAGACTTAAACTAAGCTTTGCAATTACTTATCGGTTATATGGCTGTAAACGTTTAGTGATGGACAAATAATCTGAGAAGGGACGAATGTCAAGAAAAACTTGAGGCGAGAAGTCAGGAGTCAGAATCCAGAATCCAGAAAACAGAAAGATTAACCGCGGATTCCTTCGACATGGTTCGACCCTTCGATATTACTCAGGGCAGGCTACGCTCACCACAGGCAGTTCAGGACGAGTAACGCGGATTTGCACGGATTAAAACTGACCAAAAATGAACAGGGAAATACATTCTAAAAAGCAGGGAAAACAGGGAATATAAATTGACAAGGGCGAGAAATTGGATTATTTTGCACTGGTTATAAAAAAGGGATGCCCGAAACCATTTATTAGATGATCCCGGGCATAGCCCGCGTGCTTTCGCACTTGTTGTGACAAGCGTTCAAGCACAGGTCCGTTACAATATTATAGAAAGTAACGAGGAGGCAGAAAAAAGTCAAGAGAAAATTTGGAGGATAAAATGATTTCTTATACATTGGGGTTAGATATAGGGTCAAACAGCATTGGATGGGCCTTATTAGATATCAACAAAAAATCTTCAATAATAGATATGGGAGTAAGGATTTTCCCTGAAGGTGTAGATAGAGACACAAAAGGACTCGAAAAATCGAAAAACGCCACACGTCGGGAAGCTCGTGGTGCAAGAAGAATTCATCAAAGAAGAACTCGGCGAAAAGAGCAACTGTTAAAAACTTTGCAAGAAATTGGGTTTTTACCGACAGACCATTCTGGATTAAGGTCTCTATTCCAGAAAAACCCGTATCAGTTACGTAAAAAGGGATTAGAAGAAAAACTGGAAAAAGATGAATTTGGGCGAATTCTTTACCATATAAATCAACGAAGAGGATTTAAGAGTAATAGAAAAAGCGGAGACCCCAAAAAAGAAGGAGTGGTTAAAAAAGAAGCCGGATTGCTGCAAAAACAAATCGAAGATGCCGGATGTCGAACTATAGGAGAATATTTTTCAGGGCTTAATCCGGAAGAACAGCGAATAAGAGGGAAATATACCTTTCGTACAATGTATGAAAATGAATTTGACCTTTTGTGGGCAAAACATTCAGAGTTTTATCCGAAAGAACTTACAGAAACAATTCGGCAGAAGATTCGAGACGAAATCATTTTTTATCAAAGACCGCTAAAACCCACAGATAAACTAATAGGTGAATGTGAGCTTGAGCCCGGAGAAAAAAGATGCCCTCGAGGAGATTGGCACGCCAGAAAATTTAGATTGCTACAGGATGTTAATAATCTTCTGATACGAAATGCTGATGGCACAGAAAGAAAACTTACCAATGATGAACGAACAACGTTACTGGATGAGCTATCAAAAAAGAAGGAAATAGAATACAGCAAGATACGCAAGATGCTTGGGTTATTAGAGACACAAAAATTTAATTTGGAACAAGACGGCAAAGTTTCTAAGCTAAAAGGCGACTCTTTTTCATATGAAATGCGAAATAAGAAAATACTCGGGTCTAAAAAATGGGACGAGATGCCTGAAAATGAAAAAATTAAAATAAATGAGTTTATAAGTGAATTAGAAGATGAAGAAATCATAGAAAAATTTAAAAATGAGTATAGTTTTAATGAAAGCCAGATAGAAGCAGTCCTTAAGGTTTCATTGCCGCAGAGATATATGAGTTATTCACGCAAAGCTATTTGTAAACTGCTGCCTTTTATGGAATCAGGCTCACTAACAAATGAAGCAAAAGAAAAAGCGGGATACAAAAGCAGCGAAGAAAATACCAATAAATCTTTTGACAGATTGCCATTGCCGCCGGATTTAAGAAATCCGATAGTGCAAAAGGCATTGTTTGAAATTCGCAAGGTTATCAACGCTATTATAAGGGAGTACGGTAAACCAAGTAAAATTAAACTTGAAATGGCAAGAGATGTCTATGGCAATAAACGACAACGGGAGGAATTGCACTGGAAAATATTGGAGAATGAAAAAAGAAATAAAGAAATCCGCGAACGATTAATGCAAGATATAAATATCATTAATCCACGACGAGATGATATTATAAAATATAAACTATGGGAAGAATGCGGCAAAGTGTGCCCGTATACAGGGAAACCTATTTCACAGCAGGCATTATTTGGACAAAATCCGGAATTTCAAATTGAACATATTCTGCCTTACGAACGAAGTTTAGATGATAGTTTTATGAACAAGACACTCTGTGAGGTTCATGAAAATATTCATGTCAAAAAAGGACAGACACCTTATGAGGCTTATAGCAGTAATCTGGAAAAATACGAACAAATACTTGAACGAATTAACAAATCCCAAATGCCTTATGCAAAACGCCGCAAATTCTGGCAAGCTGAAATTGACCTAGACCAGCATATTTCGAGAGAATTGAACGATACCAGATATATCTGTCGAGAGGTGGTTAAGTATTTGAAGCAATTAGGCGTATATGTGCAAGGCACCAGAGGGAAAATTACAAGTGAATTACGGCATCAGTGGGGTCTTGATGGAATTTTTGATACCCTTGGAACAGAACGTAATGATGACCATAGACGCCATGCGGTGGATGCTGTGGTAGTCGCTGTAACAGAAAATGAACATCTGCGAAAATTAGCAAGGAGTAAGTACACTGTAAATGGCCCTTCTTTTGAACAGCCATGGCCTGATTTCAGAGAAGAGGTATGTGAAAAAACAAAGCATATAAATGTATCTCATCGAGTGCAAAGGAAAGTTTCAGGAAAATTACATGAGGAAACGAATTACGGTCCTACAAAAGAAGAAAATAAATATGTTTTCCGCAAAAAACTCGAAGACTTAACATTACCGATGGTAGATAAAATTATTGACCCTGTTGTTCGCGAGATTGTGGAAAGACGACTGAAAGAGAAAAATATTGACCTGACAGGAAGCGGCAAACCACCAAAAGAGGTTTGGAGTGAGCCTTTATATATGAAAACAACCAAAAGTGATAAACAGGTGCAAATAAAGAAAGTCAGAATTTTCAATGTAGCTAAAAATGCTATTCCAATAAAAGACCTATCCGGTCAACCATACAGATATGTTGAATCAGGGAAAAATCATCATGTTGAAATATTTGAAATCACTAATTCTGATAATACGACAAAAAGAGAATCAAAGGTCGTTTCAATATTTGAAGCGGTCAAAAGAAATATGGACGGAGAACCAATCGTCACAAAGAAACATAGTGAAGGAACACGTTTTATTTGCTCACTGGCTATCAATGATTTGGTTATGATGAAAAATAAGAATGGAGAGATGGATTTGTACCGAGTTCAAAAAATGGATGCAAATAAAATGGTTCGCTTTCGTCATCATACTGCGTCAACAATCGAACGAAAGGATACTTATATTGACAAGACCGCACATCTTTTCGAGGGCTATAAAGCCTCAGTTGACCCATTAGGCAGAATCTGCAAAGCAAACGACTGATTTGTAGTTAAAGCAGGTCTTTGATATTGACGACAATACGTTTGAGGTCTTTGAGAGGGAAAGAGCTTGATAAAACGTATTGTCGAAATCAGCGAATCAGCGAGTAGTCTGAAGATAAAATACGGTCAGCTTATAATCAGCAGCAATGGCTCGCAAAGCAGCATACCTTGTGAAGATATCGGAGTATTATTAGTTGACCATCAAGGGGCCTGCTATACACACTCTGTTTTTACAGAATTATTGCATAATGGGGCTGCTGTCGTTCTTTGCGGAGGTAATCATCACCCGGCAGGGATGCTTTTGCCTCTTGAAAGTAATAATATTCAGGCTGAAAGATTCCAACAGCAAATAAAGGTAAAAGAGCCGGTTAAAAAGAAACTATGGAAACAGCTAATTCGAGCAAAGATTAAGCATCAGGCGAAAATCATCGGCAAAGATAGTGAGGTTTATAAATCTCTAATGACACTTCGTGAGCGGGTTCGTTCAGGCGACCCGGATAATATAGAGGCGCAGGCAAGCAGAAAATACTGGCCTGCATTTATCGGCGATGCAAACTTTCATAGGGACATTAATGGAAAATCTCCGAATAATCTTTTGAATTATGGTTATATGGTAATGCGTGCGGCTGTGGCAAGGGCTTTGTGTTCTGCGGGATTGCTGCCTTGTTTAGGGATTCATCATCGTAATCGATATAACGCTTTTGCGCTTGCTGATGATATAGTTGAGCCGTTCAGAGGATTCGTTGATGCAAAAGTCAGGGGGATTGTAAGAGGCGGAGATTTTGATGGTGAATTAGACCAGCAAACCAAGGCAAAACTTTTGGAGGTCTTATATGAGCCTGTAATAATCGCAGGAATAGAAGGACCTCTTATGGTTGCTCTGCACAGAACGGCAGCGAGCCTTGCCAGATGCTTTGCCGGAGAACAGAAAGAAATTGAATTGCCACAATTATGATACTAAGCGGGTATAGAGCAGTGTGGATATTTGCGATGTTTGATTTGCCGACAGATACAGACAAGGCAAGGAAAGACTATACACATTTCCGCAAGAATCTCTTGAAAGATGGATTTACAATGCTACAATATTCAGTGTATGTTAGGCACTGTGCGAGCGAAGAAAATGCCGATGTTCATTATAATAGGATTAGAAATTTTCTTCCTGATGATGGGGAGGTTAGGATTGTTACAATCACCGACAAGCAGTTCGCAAGAATGGAAAGTTTTTGGGGAAAAATGCGGAAACCGCCCCCGCCAAAACCAAAACAACTCGAATTATTTTAGGTCGAACCGCTCGCAAACCCTTGCATCGCAAGGCCTTGCGAGCGGACCATTGTAACAGACCTGTGCTTGAGAGCAAGTCACAACTTGGCTTGCCGACTTTAGATAGAATCTCTTATTGTAACAGACCTGTGCTTGAGAGCAAGTCACAACTCTTGGACGTTATATTTATGCTTACCCTTTATTGTAACAGACCTGTGCTTGAGAGCAAGTCACAACTATAAGCCTGACTCTATTCACGTTCACGACATTGTAACAGACCTGTGCTTGAGAGCAAGTCACAACGTCTCCCCCGCAGAGCCCATTTTCGGAATGATTGTAACAGACCTGTGCTTGAGAGCAAGTCACAACTTGGATGAGGGTACGGTGATTGAATGTCAAATTGTAACAGACCTGTGCTTGAGAGCAAGTCACAACAAATTAATTACTCCTTTGTACTTTTTATACATTGTAACAGACCTGTGCTTGAGAGCAAGTCACAACGAAAATAGAACAGGCTGCCTTGAATGAGTAATTGTAACAGACCTGTGCTTGAGAGCAAGTCACAACCTGTACCTTATGATAAAAATTGTCCTGTTCATTGTAACAGACCTGTGCTTGAGAGCAAGTCACAACAAACCTCAAGTAAAACCAGTGCCATACTTTATTGTAACAGACCTGTGCTTGAGAGCAAGTCACAACCACGTATCCTCTGTTTCCATATTAAGCTCTATTGTAACAGACCTGTGCTTGAGAGCAAGTCACAACCTATTAAAAGCTCTTAAAGTACTCAAAGTAATTGTAACAGACCTGTGCTTGAGAGCAAGTCACAACACAAGGATTAAAGGGATAACCTTTTTACCATTGTAACAGACCTGTGCTTGAGAGCAAGTCACAACTTACAATTGTCAACACTTTTTTTTGAATTATTGTAACAGACCTGTGTTTGAGAGCAAGCCACAACGAACCGTTTTGCCCACGTTCACCAAAGCTAATTGTAACAGACCTGTGTTTGAGAGCAAGCCACAACTACAAAGTCAAGAAAAACGAAAAGGCCAATTTGAAATTACAGATTTGAGAGGCAAACTGCATTAATTTTAAATCCGCAACACGGACAGCAGACAATTTCTGGGGTATTATTAAGTATTATTTTCCGATGCAGAATTCACCGAAGATTTTATCTAAGATTTTTTCGTCGAGATGCTCGTGCGCGATGCTTGAAATTGCCTGATGTGCGGCTCGGAGCATCATAGCTGCAATTTCGTCGCTGCCGGATTTTATATGCGTTACAGCGTTTCTGAGATTTTCAACGGCTTGGGTGACGGAGTGTTTATGGCGGGCGTTAACGGCTACGCACGCGGTTTGATATTCGTCACAGCCTTCGCCGATTATTACGGAATCGACGGTTTTTCTAAGGGTGTCGAGTCCGAGGGAGTTTTTGCTGCTTGAGGGGAGAAAATCGGAGCCGAATTTTTCTTTCAGCTCGGCGAGTCTGCGATTGAGGCGGGTTTCATCGAGTAAATCACACTTGGCGGCGAGGGCGATGAAGTTTTTCGGAATAATCAGGTTTCGTATGGCAAGGTCTTCGGTTAAATCTTGTTTGGAGGCATCGACGCAAAAAATCGTCAACTCGGCGTTTTGGAGCGCGTTCAAAGCGGCTTGCTGGGCAAGTGAATCTATTTGGGTTTTGGGGGCGGCCAAAAGACCGGCGCAGTCAAAGACGATGCATCTGCAATGTTCGAGCTCGATGATACCGCTTAGGACGTCTCTGGTGGTTTTTGGCTGAGATGAGACGATGCTTCTTTGTTGTCCTAATAAGGCGTTTAAGAGGGAGCTTTTTCCGGCTGAGGGTGAACCGGCGATTCCGACGGCGGGCAAATCAATGGTGTTTTCATAGCTGATTGCGGTGCTGATTAATTCTTCAAGATTGTTTTTTATTTGGTTGAGTGTTTTTTGGGCTTGGTCTTTGGTGATAAATTCGATGTCTTCCTGACTGAAATCCATTGCTGCTTCTATAAGGGTCAGGCAATCGAGAATCTGCTGCGAGGCTTGGGAGACGGTTCGGGTTAATCTGCCGGCGAGGAGTTTTTGGGCGGCGTTTAGCTGAAATCGGTTTCCGCCGGTGATAATTTTATTTACGGCTTCGGCTTGGGACAAATCCATTCTTCCGTTAAGATAGGCTCTTGCGGTAAATTCGCCGGGACGGGCGAGCCGCACGCCTGAGGAGAGGAATTTTCGCATAATCTCTTCGGTCAGTGCGGGGTTGCCATAAAAATGAATTTCAGCAAGATTTTCAGCGGTGTATGACCTTCGGGCGGCAAACAGATATACGGCGGCATCTATATGGGGGACTTGGGGTATTGTGATTTTGCCGTTAAATATGCCGTGCTGATTTTGGCTGAGCTCGGGGGAAAAAAATTTATTGAGGTGTTCGATTGTATCGGGACCGGATATGCGAATTATGACGAGCCTGTCCGATGCGGGGGAACTTATGGCAGCAATAGTGTCGTTTAATTCGTACATCGCATCAGGCCTCATCCATATTTTAATCGCTGACAGGCTGAAGGCGCTGTTAGTAATTTTTGAAAAACGGTTTTGGTTTTTTCTTTTTGGCTTTACCGCCGGTTTTGGTTGTAACGTCAATAAACTGCTGGCTTTCGGCTTGTTCTTTTTCTTTGATATGTTTCTTTATGACATACTGTTCGAGTGCGCCGCCGAAAACACTGGACATGATATACAGGTTGACGCCGGAGGGAGCGGAGTAAAGCATGAGAGGGAACATAACAAGGAGCATTACCTGCATGATTTTCTGCTGCTGGGCCTGTTCGGGAGTTGCGGCGGCCTGCATGGGGGTTAGTTTCTGCTGGACGTAAAACGCGAAGCCCATCAATATGGGGAGAAGATTGAATGAACCGAGCTTGCCGATGATGGGGACATCGAATTCTGGAAATCTGAACAGCGCGTCGGGGCTTGACAGGTCGGTAATCCAGAAAGGCAGAAAACCGGCGCCTCTTAAATCGATGCTGGCGTTTACGGCGCTCCAGAGGGCAATCCAAATCGGCATTTGAATCAGCATCGGAAGCATTCCGAAAATGGGCTCTGCGGGGGAGACGCCTTTTTCTTTGTAAAAAGCGGATATATGCTTTTGCATTTCCATCTGGTTTTTGCCGTGTTTTTTTCTGATTTCGACGATTTCGGGGCTGCTCATCAATTTGGTGAATCTGTTCATACGAATCTGGCCCATTTTGGTAATGGGGTGAAGAATCAGGCGGACAAGAAATACTAATATGATGATAACCACGCCGTAGTTTGGAATGCCGCTGTAGATTAAGTTCATTATCCAAATGATGAAGAACGCTAAGGGCTGGATTACTCCTGCGGGGCAGCAGCAGGTAATAAAATCCATCGTCAGATAAAATCCGAGTTTTCTGTAATGTTCGACTCGGTCGAAAAGACTTTTATCTTTGGGGCCGAGATACAGCTCCATATCGAATTTCTGCGTTTGGGCGGCTTGGAGATTTACCGGGGATGATTTTATCTGGAATCCTAAAGTTTCGTCGCCGCTGTGAAATTTGCTGTCGCCGTCGGGATTATAAAATTTAGCATAGGTTCCGGCAATCCAGTTGCTTTCGTTGTAATCTTCGATGACAGGCACGGCTATGGCGGCGAAATATTTATTAACGGCAGCAGTCCAAATATGAGAGTGGCTGTTGCTTTTAAGTCTTAAAGCTTCTTCTGTTTTGGCTCTTCGGAATATTTTGAGGTCGATAAACGAGCTGGAAAATTGGCCTTGTTCATTTCTAAAAGCGGCGATAATTTTTCTCATATCGCTGCGGTCATCTTCGCGGTTAAGGCCCGCAAGACCGGTCATATTAAAACGGATATTATGCTGCTCATCGGAAAGATTCTCGACCGTCAGGCTGCAAGAGGCCATATAACTTCTTCTGGGAAGAGCATAAGTCTTGACGAGCTTCATCAAAGGCTCGCCGGTCTGCTGATTATTTATAACGGCAGTGAATGCGGCTGTTTGGCATCCGTTGGGAGTTGTTTCAACGCCGAGGAATTGCCAGTTAAGCTGGTTTAGGCGAAGCTGAAGCTTGTGGTCGATAAAAACAAACTCATTATTAGCCATCGATAAAATTTCACCTGCGTCTGTTTTTACGGGATTCAGCAAAACAAGGGGCTTGGGGTCTTTCGGGTCAAGGTCGTCAAATCCTTTTCCCTGGCCGTTGCTGAAAACGGCTTGTTTTATCGATGCTCCTTTTGTGCTGAGAACCAGCTGAAGCTTGAAACCTTCTTCGGGGTCCTCTGTGTTAGGGTCTTCGGCGCCGAGTATAATTGTCCGTTCAGGGGCGTTTTCTATACCAAGAACCAGACGCTGTTCGGCTCGAATTTCGCTGACAGGTTTTGCGGAATCGAGGTCATCCTGAGCAAAGCAAAAAGGTGCAAAAATAATTAAAGCTAATAATAATTTGCTGTATATTCTCATATTTATTCCAAGCTCTGAATACTGTATTATAGATTAAATTACTATCTTCCTTCTCGAAGCCTGTCCGCGTTAAAATTGTCAAGCCGGTCAATCGATTTTATTTTCTCAATGGTTTTTTCGAAATCGTATTCCAGCCTTACAAAATTAACCACATTATCTTCGACATACACATAGCTGGAACGGTTGTCTTTGTCTCGGGGCTGACCTACCGAGCCGATATTTATAATAGCCTTTTCATCATCTAATATTGGGTACCGGTCTCCAAGCTCTTCGGGAAGGTAAAAATCAGGTTCATCGAGAAAAACCCCCGGAAGATGCGTATGGCCGACGAAACAAATATGTTTTATTCGTTCGAAAAGTATGCGGACTTTATTCGGATTGGTAAAAACATCGTCGGGGAATATATATTCATTTATGCATTTTCGCGGGCTTGCATGGAGCAAATCTATCGTAACTTTTTCTCCGCCAAGTTCCATTTCGAGTGTTTTTCTCATCGGTAAAAAACCGAGAAATTCCCATCGTTTTCTTCTAAGCTCTTCCTTCGGTTCATTCTCAAGCTCATCACGCGTCCAGAAACTGGCCTGCTCGGCGCCTAAGTTAAAATTGGTCGGTTCGTAAAACACCGCATAATCGTGATTTCCCATCATGCACAATTGCGTTTTTTCAATTACCAAATCGAGGCAGGCTTTGGGGTCAGGCCCGTAACCTATAACATCTCCGAGGCAGTATATTTTTTTTATACCGCGTTTTTCTATATCCGCTAATACGGTCGAGAGGGCCTCGATATTGGAATGTATGTCACTAATTATCGCAAACATAGCCTGCTTCGAATAAAATACCTTATTTATCACACCGAAAGGGAGTTTTTACCAAAAATCCGCCCCAAATACCAGCACTTTATTTGACAAAGGCCTAACAAACCTTCTAAATCAATGCTTGATTTAACATTATTGGCGGTTATACTGTTTGTTTTAATTTGGAAATTTTTTAGGACTCGCATAGTCATGACTGACAATATTCTGCTCGAAACAAAAGGCCTTATCAAACGCTACAGCGGACGAGCGGTAGTAGATAAGGTCGATATTTCCATAGAACAAAACAGCATAGTCGGGCTGCTCGGACGAAACGGAGCAGGCAAAACTACCTCCTTTAGAATGATTATGGGAATGGTAACGCCTGACGAGGGTACCGTAACGTTCGAGGGTAACGATATTACCAAGCTGCCTATGTATAAAAGGGCTCGTCTGGGCATCGGCTATCTTTCACAGGAACCGAGCATCTTCCAGAAACTCAGCGTGCGCGATAATCTTTATGCGATTCTCGAAACAATGTCCATCACCACGACCGAGCGTACCCGAAGAGCTGATATGCTGATTGAACGTTTTTCGCTGAGTGAAGTCGCCCACAGCCAAGGACGATTTTTATCCGGCGGCGAACGCAGGAAACTCGAAATCGCACGGGCTATGGTTACGGAACCTTCTTTGATTCTGCTTGATGAACCGTTCAGCGGTGTTGACCCGATTGCGGTGGAAGAACTTCAGCACGAAATTCGCAGACTCGAAGCGGCAGGAGTGAGTATTTTAATCACCGACCATAACGTCGAAAGAACTCTCGAAGTAGTCGATAAAGCTTATATTATCGACCACGGCCATGTAATCGCGTCAGGCCCGCCTCAAGAAATCGTTAAAAATGAAACAGTTAAGCGAACCTATCTGGGCAGTATTTTTGCGGGTGACGAATTTGACAGTTAGAATTTCTGCGGAAGAATTATATGGTTGATATTGCTAATTGTAAAATCACGCACTATCCAGCCGAAGTTTTAGCAGGTCAGGCTCGGCCTATTGACAAAATCGACGACGACATTCAACAGCTCGTTAATAAAATGACCGATATTATGATACAAAATAAAGGTATCGGCCTGGCGGCTCCTCAGGCAGGAATAGGGCTGAGAATTTTTATAATAAGCCTCGACGGAACGCGTGAAAATGTCAGGGTTTTCATTAATCCTGTGATAAAACCTCACGGCGAGATAGAAACTCACGAAGAAGGATGCCTGTCGGTTCCGCAGGTTTATACCAGAGTAAAACGCTACGCAAAATGCACTGTAACAGCGACGGATCTTCAGGGGAATAAATTTACGGAAGAGGCCGAAGGCCTGTATGCCCGCGCCCTTCAGCACGAGAATGACCATATAGAAGGTATAACAATAGCGGACAAAATGGGGCCGGCGGCAAGAATAGCTCATCGGAGACAGCTGAAAAAACTTCTTGAAGACCACAAAAAAACCGCTAAATAATCAGTCTTTTAAGAAAATCTCTAAGGGTGTTTTTATACTATAGGTTAATTAATGAAAATCGTATATCTGGGCAGCGGAGAATTCGGAATACCAAGTTTAGATGCTATGCTTCATTCCAAGCATAGCATCGAGCTTATTATAACCCAGCCGCAGAAGACCGCCGGAAGGGGCAGAATTCCCACTGCGACGGCGGTTGCGATGTGGGCGGCGAAAAATTCTATTAGGATTATCGAAACTCCGGATAATTTTTCGCCTGAGCTGATAAAAAAGGTTTCCGACGCGAATCCTGATTTGATAGTTGTAATTGCTTTCGGGCAAAAAATCTGTAACGAGCTTATAAACCTTCCGCCTAAAGGAATGATAAATGTTCACGGTTCGCTGCTTCCTTTATACAGAGGCGCGGCTCCGATAAATCATGCGATTATTAACGGTGATATCGAAACGGGAATAACCGTTGCGACAATTACCGAGCAGTGGGATGCGGGGAAAATTCTCGCCCAGTCCAAGACAAAAATACTAAATCACGAAACAGCTGATATGCTTCACGACCGTCTGGCAAAATTGGCAGCTCCTGTTCTGGTAGATACTATAGATAAAATTGAAAATGGAACCGCCGAATATACAAACCAAAATCATAATTTGGCGACTCGAGCCCCAAAACTCAAGAAAAGCGACGGCTTGATTGATTTTAACTGTTCGGCTGATGTTTTATGCAATAAAATCAGAGGACTATGGCCTTGGCCGGGAGCTTCGGCGATGTATATTTCCAAGCAAAACAATAAATCCTGCCGCGTAACTTTTAATTTTGCCGAAGCGATTCTGCACGCGCCTGTTTCTAACAAACCGGCAGGAACTTTAGACGAGCAGCTTAATATTATCTGCAGCAGCGGCAGGGTCAAAATTATAAAATTGAGACCTGCCGGGCGCAGTCTTATGAATTTTTCAGATTTTGTCAACGGATACAATACTAAACCCGGCGATACTTTTGTAAGAATAGAGCAATGACCACCCAAGTTCAGCCAACCGACACCGCCAGATTTATAGCAGCAAAAGTTCTTAATCAATGGGAACGCAGCAGAGCAGGTCTTGAGAGCGACAGCTCGACACAGCCGATATTTGCCGAGCAGATTCTTGATAAATTTTTAGGTAATACCAACCAGAAGCAGCGAGCTACAGATTTGACGTTCGGGACGATTCGCAACCTAACGGCTATCGATTTGGTTCTGGCGAATATTGCCGATACTCCGCCGAAAAGAATTGCGTCCAACCTGATAAATATCGTTAGGATAGGCATTTATGAGCTGGTTTACTGCCCTATAACACCGCCATATTCAATCATTAACGAAGCCGCCCAAAATGTCAAATCCGTCGCCGGACAAAAGCAGGTCGGATTCGTCAATGCGGTATTGAGAAAAACCCTGTCTAAAATCGTTAATCGCCAAGCAGAACTCAGCCAAGCCAATCCGAGAAAAACTCTTGTCCAGAACAATCAATGCGGCTGTGAATTCGCGAAGCTTTTTTTGCCGGACCCGGTCAATGCCTCAGTTGATTATTTAAGTTCCGTTTTTTCGCTGCCGCGATGGCTGGTGAATGTTTGGATTGAACAATACAGCCCTGAGGATGCGAGGGAAATATGTTTGGCATCGAATCGAAGACCTTCTATCTATATAAGACCTAACACTCTGAAGACTACGGCTTATGAGCTGGCGGAGATTCTTCATCAGGCCAAAATCGATTGCGATATCGCGCCGGACGAGTATATGATTCGCCTTACCGCACAAAAAGATATCTCGAAATTGCCCGGTTATGACGACGGTCTTTTTACGGTTCAGGATATGGCTGCGGCAAAACCTCTGCAGCATATCAAGCTAAATCAAAATTCATTGATACTCGATTTATGTTCGGCTCCGGGTACAAAGACAACCCAGTTGGCGGAAATCACCGATGACAAAGCCAAGATTTTTGCTACTGATATTGACGCAGCGCGGCTGAAATTATTAAGCCGTAATATTAATCGCCTCGGTATAAAAAGCGTCGAAATGATTCCTTATGAAAACTTGAAGGAGCATATTGCCCGCAGCGGCCTGCTTGATTTCATTTTGCTCGATGTCCCCTGTTCCAACACAGGCGTCTTAGCCAAGCGGCCTGAAGTGCGCCACAGAATAAAACCCAAATCAGCGGAAAATCTTGTAAAAATCCAAAATGAAATTATTAACTTCGCTGTGGCTTTACTCAAACCTGAAGGACGAATCTGCTATACAACCTGCTCGATATTGAAACAGGAAAACCAGCAGATAGTCGAATGTTTTCTGTCAAGCAATCCGAATTTCGCGCTCGAATCGGAGCTTTTGACATTACCTGCCTGCGGAAAATTCGACCATGACGGAAATTATTTTGCGATTCTGAAAAAAACATAACTTTTCGCAAAAACTACTTTTCAACCCCGTCAAACATCTTATAAATCGGCTCGTAACCGGCACTTTTCAGGACTTTTAATAATTCTGCTATTTCTTCGGGCTGTTTTAACATAATTAATGATTCCTTGGAATCCGTTAAAAACAGGTTAACAAATTTTATTGTAATCTTGTTTCCACGCGAAGCCTGAATATCCGAACTGATTTCACCGCCGGCATGGATATTTTGTACGGGGTTCACCGTACCTACAGCGAGCTTGCCTTTATCAGTCGCGCTTGCTCCGACATTAAATTCTATTGTTACTTCAGCCGGAACAAGACCGGTTTTAGGATAGCCCTTACCGGTATCATACATTTTATTCAAACCGACCGTTACTTGTTCCATAGCGTTTTCGAATGTTATCGAAGCAGGTTCGGGAACTATTTTTTCGGTACAGCCGATTAGTCCTAATATTACAGCCGCACCCGCAGCGGCCAAAAAGATTTTGTACATATCAATATCCTTTCTGTAATTGTTAAAATTGATTTATCCGCTTGACAGCTTTGCAAATCTATTATCGGCCAATAAATAATTTTATATGAGTTTACACGCATTATTTTTTGGATTAATAATTATTTTACTCTTTTTTATATGCTGCAGACTGACAACAGTATGGCACTAAGTGACAGGTTTTGTCATATTATTTTTTTCGTAATATTATTTAACCATTTTTCTGTTGAGAACCGGAATTTTTGCCGAATAATAAAAAACGACAGTGTGGAAAGTTATTTCACCTTAATCTTGCTGAAGGAAAACTTTTATGGAACAAATATTAACCGCAATAAGTAATCCGATGGTAATTGCAATTATCATTATTATGATTAGTTTTGTTGTGTATGCGATAATACAGCGGAGAGCCGATTACCTGCAGCAGCAAAATATCTTGAAAGAGATAAAAGACATTGAAAAACAAACACCTGACGAAAAACCGGTAATAATAGATGAACAAATCAGCCAGTTGGCCAAGTCTCCCGATATTCGCAAAGAAAATATCAGTACGCTAACAGGGATTATGCAGATAAACCGGTCGGCAATTAACATCAAACATACAATCCGCCGTCAAAATAAGCAAATCGAGCTTTATCATCAGGAAACAAGGTCAAGAGCAAGATGGTCTTTTGCGTTTGCGGTTGTAACAATGGCGTTTGGATTCGTATTTGTAATTAAAGGAGGAATGGTTCTGTTGACAGCTACTGAAAAAATCGTACTGGCGGCGGGAACAATTTTTTCAGCGGCAGCGGGCACTGTCAGCGGCTACATCGCCAAAACATTTTTGGATATTCACAAAATATCTCTTAAGCAGCTTAACGAATATTTTCAGCAGCCGGTTATTAATGACCATATTTTAATGGCCCAGCGTATTGCGGACGAGTCGAATGACGGTGAAACAAGAAAAAAGGTCTATGAAAAAATCATAGAAAGCATCACAAAACTCATCGACGCCAAAACACCCGATACAGACAGAGGCGAGTCATAGCGTTTTGCTTATCATTATCATTTTGAAAATTCGGCAAGCGAGAAGGTTCGTCTTGGCTGTATGTTTAAATTTCAGGAATCCTGATTCAATGCCGAGCGAATAATTTTTGCCCTTAGAGCATCTCTATCGGCAGGGTCGAGGGGCTTGCCGTGATTAAGCTGCAGATGTGCAGGCAGTGTGAGCATAAAAAGTCTGTTAATTGTTTGAATTGAAACAGTATCAGCCGAGGCAGACCGACCCGAAGTCATTGTGTATATGCTGTTTATGCCGGGCGTGGAGGCACCCATTTTTTCGTGCATATTTATACCGAGACGCAGATGGCTTAATAAAAGCAGCGCTTCCTGCGAACTAATCAGATGCGCGTTTTTTAACAGTGCCATCGCACGAGCGATTTTGTCATCGAGCAGGCTGCTCTGGGTCAGCAGAAGTTTCTTTCTGGCGGCATTTTCGAATTCGACTATTTCCGGGATAATCTGCTGTTCGAATTTGCTAACGATTTGGGCTTCTGAGATTCCGAGCGTTATTTGATTAGAAAGCTGATAGAAATCACCTGTAGCTTCTGTTCCTTCGCCGAATAGTCCTCGGACAGCCAATCCCATATCTCTTGCGGCGTTGACAAATTTGTCAATCTGATTAATAATTTTCAACGCGGGCAGATGAAGCATTACGGAGATTCGGATTCCGGTCCCGACGTTAGTAGGACAAGCGGTAAGATAACCGTATTTGGGGCTGAAAGCGTAGTCGACTTTGTGCTCTATCATATCATCGATTAAATTAATATGTTTGAAACATTCGTCCAGCTGCAAGCCGCCTCTTAAAACCTGAAGTCTAAGATGGTCTTCCTCGTTAAGCATAGCGGTAAACGATTCTCTTTCAGCTATGACTGCTCCTCTGGGGCCTTTGCCGAACGCATGGTTGCGGCTAATAAGATGTCTTTCGACAAGAAAGCTTCGGTCCAGAATCGGGGCTTTATCGACGCTGAAGTAGAAAGTTTTATCGGGAAGCTCGATTGAAATAAGAATATCTTTGAGTTTGTTGAGGATTTCTTCTTTTTCGCACGCTGAACATCGGACAAGAAATTTATGTCCGGCGAGATTTCTGGCGAGTCGGATTCTCGATGATATTACGATGTCAGACAACGGTCCTTTTCCGCTGAACCATTCGTTAATATCGCTGCTAATATCTGTAAGTTTCATTTTGGTACTACGTATTTTGAGAGGTGTGTTGGGTACAAGAATTTTTTTCAAGTTCGTTAATTTGGTCGCGGATTTCAGCGGCCTTTTCATAATCTTCCGTTCGAACCGCAGCATCGAGCTTTTGGCGAAGCGAAAGAATCTCGAGCTGTTTTTTCGTATCAGCCGGAGCTTTGGAAGGAATCTTTCCGCAATGAGAACAATGTCCGTCTTGTGCCTTTTCGATTAACGGAGCCATTGTTTTTTCAAAAACGTCATAATCATTGGGACAACCGAAAAGAGCCTCTTTTCTGAATTGTTCGAGCGTCATTCCGCAGTTTGGGCAGACCTGCTCGCTATCGAGGTCGCTCATCAGCTCTTCATCTGCAGGAGCAGCCGCGAGAAGATTTCCGAGCAGCTCGTTGAGCGGCATCTGATTTTTTATGGCGATTCCCTGCTCGACTGCGCAAGCTTGGCAGAGGTGAACCTCCGAGCGATTACCGTTCGTAATTTCGGTCAAATGTATCGTGGCTTCGAGTTTTTTACAAATTTGACAAATCATTTTTTTGTCCCGTTTAAATAGTACGGCGTCTTGCGTACAGAGTTCTGTTATTCAATTATTATACCAAAAAAAGAAAAGCGATTAAAATAAATCTCAATAAAGCCTTTCCCCAATGGGCCGAAAAACCCAAGTACAGTAAGCTACTGTACTTATATAATCGTCAAAATAAGCCTGATACTTGATTGGCGATATTAAGATTAGGCGGGTTTTTAACTTAATACTCAAAGACGCAAAGACCCGAAAGAATCGAATAAAGCATAACTGATGTAGAAACAAATAACCAAGAAAACGTAATGCTATAGACAGTATAGACTTGCGTTCTCTTCTGGGCTAACACTGTGTCAAGATTCTGTGTTCCTTATGTGCAATATGGGTATTTTTATACCCCGCCCATCATTGAATAAACACAATTATCCCTATTCCAATATTCTGCAAAGCCATCTTTTTTTATCTCAACGAGAGAATAATGTCATTTGGGAAATATTTGATGTTTGTTTCTCTTTCATATACGTCAAAAGCCGATGCTTGACAGGCACACCCCCGTTTTTTAGACGATCTATTATAACCTTATAATACTTTTTATCTATCTCCGCAGAGATAAACTGCCTTCCGAGATTTTTACAAACTTCAACCTCTGCTCCACTTCCGCCGAAGAGAACGAGAACAATGTCTTTAGGAAGGGTGCACGATTTAATAAGCAACTCCGACAGTGCTTGAGGGATTTGACAGGCATGAAAAGTTTTTTCACAACTAACATTCTTCACCAAGTCAAAGTATACCCAGTCGTATGGCATTCTTCCTTTTGAACCATTGGACAGATTATTTTTAATTCTGCGGTCCGTTGGATTTTTATAGGGCTCAGCGACATTATCTTTAAAAAAGTTATTATCCTTTGTCTTACGGCAGTGCAAGATACTTCTGTGAGCGGTAGTAAACCTTTTAGGAGAGTGTCCGACATTCGTGTTATAAACCCAAACATAATCTAACACTTCATAACAGGCTTGGTCTAAATATTTCACTCGGAGGTACGAATTCTGCTTCGGATAATTTATAAAAAACAAGTTGCCAGTATCCTTAAGAACACGAAGCGACTCTTTTGCCAATTCTACATACCATTCAATATATTCGTCAAAATTCTTAGTGTAAGTTTGGTCCCCATATTTTACACCGACGTTATAGTCAGGATCGCCATAAACCATATCAACGCTTTTGTCTGGAAGCTGTTTTAAAACATTCAAAATGTCTTCGTTTAAAACTTTATTTATAAAATGATTAATGATGTCCTTGCTCATATAATGCTACTCAATTAAATAAGGGCATAAATATTCTAACATCTCTCTATTTGAAAGTACGCAAATTCCCCTTGATTTAGTAAATTTCTGAATGGTGGATGTAATGAGTTTTACATTGATTATCCCATAGTTCTTTGTCTTCTGGATAATATCTTGAATAAAATTGCTAATCATTAAAGGAGCACAAATTACTGTAAGAATCGTATTAACCCTCCCTGTTTTTTGGTTTACGGTTTTGAAATCTGGTATCGAATTTGCAACGTGATACTTGACATCCTCGTTCCATCCGATTAAGTCGATGAAGTGCAAATATTCCCATAAACCGATTTCTTCTGTCTTAAATTTGTCCGCAAACCCCTCTTGCAATGAAAAATTAATTTTGCTAATGTAATCTGATAAATCCTTAGAAGGGCAATATCTGAATATACCTTTTTTTATCTCTTTATGGTCTATCAGAAAGCAAAGGCGATAAAGCAGTACTAGTACTTTTTTAAAAGTAATTTGATTAATGATGGAAATTTTAATCAGGTACTCCCACATAACTTCAAAAGTATAACCGTCTGTTTCACTTTTGTTGTTCTTTCCAATATTAGGAAACATATCATGTAAATTTGGTTTGACCCTTAACGTTTCCTTGCCGGGTTTTAAGAAATAAGCCATTTTCCCAGCGGGAAGAGTAGCAATTATGGTTTTTACAGGTTTTTTAATTGTACCACTCTTAAAAGATATTGCTTCAATAATTCTTGCAGACCTTTGGCGTATAAAATCCTTATTGCTTTTGAAGATTTTCGTTATTATGACATCATGCTCGGCCATACTGCTTACACTTTTTTATATTAAACTTGCTGATAGAATATTTATTTTGAATCAATCATACTTTATTACCATAAAATAAACCGCTTTAGTAGGAAAGTCAAAGGATTTTGTCTGTACTCCTCTAATAAAAGCTCTAACCCCTAGTTTAGCTTAGGACTTTGCATCCGGTTTTGGTTACCAGCACATCTTCTTCGAGCCTGATACCGAATTTTCCGCTGATATAAATCGCAGGTTCGATGGTAATCACATCGCCGGCTTTGAGCTTATCTTTTACGCTTGAGGCAACCGCCGGCTGTTCGTGCACCTCTAAACCCAATCCGTGGCCTGTTCCGTGGCCGTGCGGTTTAAAACCATATTTTCTGATAATATCTCTGGCTGCTTGGTCAACTTGGCGAATATCGGCTCCGTCTTTTATTTTTTCTATCGCAGCTTTCTGGGCGTGTTCGACGGCTTGATAGGCTTTGGCGTATTCGGCATTAATTTTTCCGACGGTAAAGCATCTTGTCAGGTCGCTGCAATAACCGTTTGCTTTAGCCCCGAAATCTATCAGAACGCTGTCATTTTTTCTTAGCTTTCTGTTTGTGCTGATATGGTGCGGTTCGGCTGCGTTTTCGCCAAACGCGACTATCGTTTGGAAGCTGTTTTGCGAGCCGAGTTTGCGAATCTGCAAATCTATATATCCGGCAAGCTCGCTTTCGGTTATCGAAGGCTTGATTTTCGGTAATATATTTTTCAATGCTTTGTGTGCGAGCTTTACAGCGGTTTTTATATTTTTAATTTCGGTATCGTCTTTGGTTCTTCGCAGCGACTCAACAAGGCCTGTTACGTTTTTGAGCGGTTTTTTGAGGTGCTTTTTTATCTGCTGCAATTGGCCGATAGTAATCGAGCTTTCAACTGCGATGTCCTTTTTGCCTTTATGTTTTAATAAAATTTCAGCGGCTGCGGCGGCCATCGGGCCTTTTCTCTCGATGATTTTACAGTTTCTGCATTGCTTGCGTGCCTGTTCGGTGTATCGGTTATCGGTCAAAAGATAAACCTGCTTGTCGGTTATTACCGCCCAACTGTCATCACCTAAAAAACCGCTTATATAAGTAACGTTGGCACAGGATGTTATTAAAAGACAGCCGAGTTTTTTCTGTTCGAGTATTTTTCTAATACCGCCGACGCGTTTTTTGTAAATAGAAATATCACTCATAATTAAACATACCTAAGCAAAGCTACATCGAATCAAAATTGTTTGATTGGGCTTTACCGCTCTCTTGCTTTGAATTTTACAACACCTCAATTTTATTTAATGGTTTTTTTAAATAAAAAATCACACTTAGTAAACGAAATACCATTTTCCACCTTTTTTCCCTTCATTTCTAATTCTACCTTGTCGCTTTAGGGAATACTGCGATTGTCGAACTTGATGATGCCACTTAGCTTGATTCCACATTTCCCCTTTTATCACAAGCTTTATTGAGTCGTCACATATATCGGGGTGGATACTCTGGACTGCCGTATATAGGGCTTGAGTGTTTTTCGGTCCTTGTCTAAGCAAAAATAGTATTGTACTTGCAAATGCAGCATGTTGACTTAGACTCTGGGCTCTTACATGGAGAAGATCGTTATTTATAACCTGCATTTTTTTGTCAAATTCTTTTCGAAGATTTGTTTTAAGTTGCTTCTCAGAATTAACTTTTAGCTCCTTAAGTTCGTTTATAATGTGTTCAAAGTGGCGTAACTGTGACAAACGGAGATACGTTCCGAAAGAAGCGTATTGCATTATATCTATTGTAATTTGCTTAACCAATTCACTCTCATTGATATACATACCATATTCGTGGTTTCTATACAAACCAGCATCTGTAAGGTTTGCAGAAGTAACTACTGCATATTTTTCATCTACAATATAAACCTTAGCATGGAGATTCGGCAGATATCGTATTTCTGTCTTAGGCAAAGAGTCACATAAATTTGCAATAGCACCAACATCAGTTCCCCAACTGAGCATATTATCTCTTGAAAGGTCTGTAAGAAGTAGAAAAGAAATATTGGTTGCACCTCTCTGCCGTAGGTTTGAAACAATTCGTTCACAGGGATTTCGGCCAATAAAAGGAGAGCAAATAAGCAAAGACTTCGACGCTTGAGATATTAAGGCATCAAAAGTATTTACCCATGGAGATATAATATATTTAAGCATTTTTATTCAACATAACTGAGGTTTCAGACTTTAGCAAACCAGCATCTATAGCATTTTTGATTGCTTTTTTATGTTTCGACATTTCATCTGTTCCATATAGTAACTTATAATCTGCTAAGTCGCGAACATCAAACTCATAGGGGGAACCCGGCTCAGCAGTACTTGAGGTGGAATACCAAAATTCAAGTGGAATATCAGAGAATTCATCTTTGTACGTATGAAATATGCTTACACCATGGTATAATAAAAATTTCTCCGGCCCTACCCAGCTTAAAGACATTTCTTAATTCCTCAATAATTTCTACCAAGGCAGTTAACTTTATTACCTTGTTTTTAGTGATATAACCGCCAATTGCTTTCAAATGCTGAATTATAACAGCTTATCCTAAACTCGGCACGAAAAAATATCAGATACACACTATGATTATTTTATACTTTCGCGTATGTGGTTTCTTTCTTGTCGGGCGGTGGGATTGGCGTTAAAATGCTCCGATTCGCGATTTAGTATTCGAGGTTATTATAAATTATGTTTTTCTTTCTTCCGTATCAAACGAATATTCGTCCTTGGCGGACACCTTACGCCAATTACGCACTGATAGCCGTTAATATCCTTATCTTCTTGGCCAGCTATTATCCCGTTACCGACCCAATCACCGGCAGACAGACGGTTTTGCGTGACTGGGTATATCAATTTATGCTCACTCCGGCAAGACCGTATATTTGGCAATTCGTTACATACGCTTTTCTTCACGGAAACATAGGCCATGTTCTCGGCAATATGTTTTTCCTGTGGCTTTTCGGACGCAACGTCAACGATAAGTTAGGCAATATCGGTTATGTTAGTTTTTATCTTGCAGGAGCGGTTTTCAGCGGAATCGGACACACGCTTCTTGGCGGCGGAAATGTTCTCGGAGCAAGCGGTGCCGTAGCCGCTGTAACAGGAGCATATCTTGCTTTGTTCCCGCAGACTTTAATAAGGGTCTTTTACTGGCTCTATTTTTTCATAGATACTGTCGAATTTCCGGCTTTGTATCTGATTGTTTTTAAACTTATCGTCTGGGACAATATTATAGAACGGTCTGTGGCGCATGTTGCTTACGATGCTCATCTTACCGGATACGGGTTCGGGATTATCGCTATGCTTGCTATGCTCGGTACGGGTTTGATTAGCAGCGGCAATTATGATTTATGGTCAATGATTCGGCAATGGAACCGCCGCCGTGCGTATCGTGATGCGGTTGCGTCGGGGTTTGACCCGTTCGGGCGTACGCCTTCCAAAAAAATAAGGTCTAAGGCAGTTAAAAAGACCAAACAGCAGAAAGAAAATGAGCTTATCCTGATGGATTTAAAAGGCGAGATATCCCGCCGAGTCAATGAACGAAATCTTCCCGCTGCGGCTGAGAAGTACCTCGAACTCGTTCGAATCGACCCTGAACAGGTCATTGACCGGCAGAATCTTCTGGATATCGCCAATCAGCTAGCCAGCAATAATCGCCATGAAGATGCAGCCAAAGCCTATGAGAAATTCATCAAGCATTACAGCAGCTATGAATACATCGAGCAGGTCGAATTGATGCTGGGGATATTATATTCGCGTTATCTGCACCAGACTGAAATGGCTATCGAGCATCTGGAAATCGCATTGGAGAAGCTTTCCGACCCCGGACAAAAGCAAATGTGCCAAAGCGAATTGCAGCGACTGAAAAACACATAAAGCCTCACAATTTCAAAACCGCTGCTTAGCACTTGCTTCTCGATGCTCAACGCTCAAAATTTATCGCTCTGAACAAATTACGCAAGTTTAGAAACCGTAAACCGGTCTTAGCTGAATTGAGAAATAGATGTTCGGATAAGCATATCTTGTAAATAAGTGCTTTGGGCGTTATATTTTAGCGGAATTAATCGTCGAAAAGACTTAAAGGAGAATAAAATGCCGCCAAAACTGACTGTAGTAGGAGCCGCCGGACGTATGGGAAAAATGATTTTATCCCTCGCCTGCGAATCAGGACAATTCGAAATCGCCTCAGCGGTAGAGCAATCCGGACATCCTGATATAGGAAAAGAGCTCAGTCTGCTGACAGGTTCAGCGAAGATTAATGGCAAACTAAGCTCACAGCTTGCAGATAAGTGCGATGCGGTGATAGATTTTTCGCTGGCACAGGCGGCTGATGCGACAATCGAATTCTGCACATCGAAAAAAATTCCGATGGTTATGGGAACGACCGGTCTGAACGATTCGCAGAAGAAAAAAATACAATCATCATCAGCCGAAATCCCTGTGATTTACGGTACGAATATGAGTGTCGGAATGAACGTCCTGTTCGAGCTTGTCCGTAAAGCCGCCGCCTTGTTAGGAAAAGACTACGATATTGAAATCGTCGAGCAGCATCACCGATTCAAAAAAGATGCTCCGAGCGGTTCGGCTTTGACGTTAGCGGAGAATATCTGCAAATCAGCAGGATTGAACTATCCGCAGTGTCTGGATTTGGGACGAAACGGCAAAGAAGCTCTGCGTAAAAAAGGAACTGTAGGAATCCACGCTGTTCGGGCAGGTGATATTACGGGAATTCACGATGTAATCTTCAGTACATCGGGCGAGACGGTAACGCTTTCTCATACCGCTCACAGCCGCGAAACCTTCGCACGAGGATCTTTGCTGGCTGCTCAATGGTTAATCGGGAAAAAACCCGGACTGTATACGATGGCCGACGTATTGGGACTGACAGGCAGATAAATTGGAATAGAAAAATTTGCTCGAAAGTTTTTAAGATAAAAATATATGTCGGACGCTGTAATAACAGTTAAAAATTTGAACAAGACCTTCGGAAAGACTGCGGCTGTCGAGCATCTGAGTTTTACCGTCAAGGCTGATACGTGTTTCGGTTTTCTCGGGCCTAACGGCGCGGGAAAAACAACCGTAATGAAAATTCTTTACGGCAAAACCGTCCGTGACAACAACGAAAACTGTTCGGTCGATGTCTTTGGTTATGACCCGGCGGATAATGAGCTGGCGATTAAATCTCTCTCCGGAGTCGTTCAGCAGGAGGACAATCTCGACGATGAGCTTAACGTAATCGAGAACCTGACGCTTTATGCCAAACTATACGGGCTTGACCGAAAGACCGCGAATAAGCGAATCGAATATCTGCTCGATTTTCTGGAGCTTTCTGCAAAATCGAAATCGCGAATCAAAGAGCTTTCGGGCGGAAACAAACGCAGGCTTGTTATTGCAAGGGCGCTTCTGAATAATCCTAAGCTTTTGATTCTCGACGAGCCGACAACCGGACTTGACCCGCAGATACGCCATTTAATCTGGGACAAGCTTTACTATCTCAAAAAGCTGGGCACTACGATTCTGCTGACAACTCATTATATGGAAGAAGCCTTTCAAATCTGCGACGAAGTTCTGATTATGAACAAAGGCAGAGAAATAATGTGCGATAATCCTCAGAACCTTCTCAAAAAGCATGTCGAACAATTCGTTCTTGAGGTAAACAGCCCTGAATTGCTGATTGCTCCGGACAAGGAAGAATTATTAAAAGAGATACGAATCGAAAAAGCCGAACAAACTACGAGAATTTACAGTAACGACAACGAAAAACTAAAAGCGCTCGCAGCAAAACTCGAAGGTTCACAGTATTATTTAAGACAGGCCAATCTCGAAGATGTTTTTCTGCGGGCGACAGGAAGGAGGCTCGATGAGAAGCAGTAATCCGTCGATACCTTCTCTTTCGCAGCGGCTGTACGGTGTTTGGTATCGCCACTTCAAAGTATATACGAGCAATCTGTTCAGTAACGCTTTGCCGCCGTTTCTCGAACCGCTTTTATTCCTTGCCGGAGTCGGGCTGGGTTTGAGTAAATACGTTACCCAGACGATGGAAGGGCTGGCGTATATCGAATTTCTCGGTACAGGGCTGCTGATGACAAGCGCGATGTTTACAGCTTCTTTCGAATGTACGTTCGGAACTTTTATCAGACTCGAATTCGAGAAGGTTTATGACAGCATGCTCGCTTCGCCTTTAACGGTAAACAATCTGATTATCGGTGAAATCCTATGGGCTGCAAGCAAAGGATTCTTTTTCTCATTCGCGGTACTGTGCATCCTGGCGATTTTCGGGATAATATCTTTACCTCACAGCCTGCTTGTTCCTTTTGTCGGTTTTATAACGGGGGCTATGTTCTCAACACTGGCTTTACTTGTAACGAGTTTCGTGAAAACCATAAATCACTTCAATTTTTATTTCACCGGTGTGTTATCACCGATGTTCTTTTTTTCAGGGGTCGTTTTTCCGGTTTCCGATTTACCGGCCAAAATCAGACCTCTGGCGGAATTGTTTCCGCTGACACATTCGGTTAGAATCGCACGAGCGGTATGCATTAATCAATATTCAGCGAACCTGCTGTGGGATTTTCTGTACATAGTTATATTTATTGCTGTTGTAGGTTATTTCGCCGTAGTCAGGCTGAGAAAAAGGATGATAAGCTGATGAAATCAAAAATCTGCAAATTATTTCTAATCGCAATATTTTCACTTTTAACCGTATTCGCATCGAGTTGTGCAGGGCTTGGCGATACTTTGGATTCCATATTCAAACCTAAACCTAAAAACGTATACACAGCCGGATATTCCGTAGAGGGCCGAAAAATTAATTATTCGGTTCACGGTTTGGGCAAAGATACTATTTTTATCCTCGGAGCCATTCACGGTGACGAACCTGCAAGCGCCGTTCTTGCCGAGCAGTTCGAAGATTATCTGAATAAAAATCCGTCTATACTGCATAATCGAACGGTGATTATGCTTGCTGTAGCTAATCCTGACGGTCT
>Ga0265293_10001857_pt1 | contig 44585 bp, 84 predicted proteins | sample Munlanlewell138R_FD_192505 | JGI IMG/M metagenome (GOLD analysis project Ga0265293, IMG submission 192505) | Leachate microbial communities from a municipal landfill in Southern Ontario, Canada - Leachate well 138R | ecosystem: Engineered > Solid waste > Landfill > Unclassified | place: Canada... | reverse complement strand
TATCACTAACATCAGATATATTCAAGTTTTCATTAAACTTTCCGAAACTTTCTACGTGTTTATTATTTTTCATGTTTTTAAATTATTTTTATAGTATATATTAAAAAGAAAACCTAAATATATCTGAATATCGTTAGTGATAATAATTTAACGATAAAAATCGTTAATATCTAAATGATTACTACCATCCCAATCTTTTATTAAAAAATTAATTATTTTTTTAGATTCATCATTAAAAGTTGTGTCATAAAAATCACCTATCCTTACACCATCTTCAAAATCTTTCAAAAATGAAATTAATTCTTGTTTTGTAACTGTTATAGAATTACTATCACTAACATCAGATATATTCAAGTTTTCATTAAACTTTCCGAAACTTTCTACGTGTTTATTATTTTTCATGTTTTTAAATTATTTTTATAGTATATATTAAAAAGAAAACCTAAATATATCTGAGAAACGTTAGCGTTCATTTGCCAACGCACCAGACCAATGCTCCCAATTACTATATTTCCCCGTTTTCCTATTTACTCTACGCATCCACAATTCCCTAACAGGCATTATCGCTGTTCCATTTGGAACAACACATTCCTTGTTTGTCTTAGTTTCTTTAAATTCGTTTGAGCAGTTTGAACATACTGCATAATCTCCGAAGTAGTAGAATCTATTCTCACCACATTCACATTTGATACATCCTTCCATTATTTTAAATTTTGCACCGCCAACGCTCAAAAACGAAACGCTAACAAGCGGTATAGTTAATAAAGCCAATTTACATTTGTGTTTCATAGCAAGCGATATGGGTGGCTTTACTAACCATACCGCACACTCGTTAGCGGTAATACTATAAAGGGTCAAATATTTTACTCTTTCTTATTACGTAATCACCAGTTTCGTATTGTCTTTTGGCATAATCTTCATCTGTTGTTACAAATATTAAATCGTCAGTAGTTCTGCGCAATATCCAGCAAGTACTACCGCTAACAACAGATAAATCCAATTGCTTCTCATATTCATTAACTGTATATCGTGCTTGTTTGTATTCTTCTTTTTGTATCATTTTATTATATTTTTAATTACGTAACTGTATTTATCTGTAACCGTTAGTGATAATGAAATTACTTAAAGTATTCTCTAATTTCTTTTGGTAAGTCCGACACTTTAGTTTTATTATCTGGACATATTTCCAAAGCTTCAACTTTTTCCATACTAAAATTATCAACTAAATATTTTATCTTATCTTTATGTGATAATTTATTGAACTTAATAATTTCACTCTCACTAACATCAGATATATTCAAGTTTTCTTTAAACTCTTCCAATGTTGTTATTATTTTCTTACTATTTTTCATAATCAAAATTTTATTTTATATATTAAAAAAGAAAACCTAAATATATCTGAGTATCGTTATAGCCAATTAAACAGTATCGTAACCAAACTTGGTATTCAAGTATAATTCGTGGTTTCGTTTGACCATTTCGAGCAGAATATTATCCACTTCGTAAGATTCAAATTGATAGTTGTTTTCTTTTTCAAACTTTTCAATCGTTTTCATAAGTTCGAGTTTTAATGAAGTTTGCTGAATCTTACTTTGTTGCTTACGTTCATTAACTTTTGGTAATTGCATTTTATCTAAATCCATTGCTCTTAAATTAACTGGCTATAACAATCAATATAAAACAGTTGCCAGAAACTGCATCTATATTGTAAAACGTCTTATAAGGCAACCGTTTCATATTGCCAGCCGTTATGGGCAAGCGTAAGAAACCCTACGCTCACCCGATAGCCTATTTCATTTTTGCAGACAATTCCGTTAATTGCTCCATCACCTCATTAGGCGTTTTGTCTGTTTGACTTTCAGTTGTTATTTTTGCAACAGCAGCTAAAAGTAATTTCCCTTCAGAAGTAGATGTGTCAATTAAATTAATGTCATTAATGTTAGGCAAAAATAAAATCTTTAATGATTCTAATTGCCCGTCTTTTCTCTGTTCATATTCAATTCCTTTAACACTACATAAATTAATCCCTAAATTATTAGGAATTGAACTGATAAACGAATTTTCTTCCTTAATTAATTCGTCAATTGATTTGAATGTTTTCTCCATTTTTTTAAAGTATTAAACGCCAGCCCATAACATCAAATATAAAACAGCAGGGCTGTGGTGCTGAATTATACTGTGTGCTACTATTCATCATTTGTGATCGGCTGATAGGGTTTCGCACTTAATCCCTACCGTTTCATATTTGTATCCGTTATGTGTAATGCTATTTAACTGCATCTACTAAAGTTATTTCAATGAATTTTTCATCAATATTATAGCCATCAATCCACCACTTATTTATTGGTGTTGGTAGTTCTACCATAAAAAATTCCTTCTTGTCGTTTTTTGCGATAAAGTGATTACTTTTTGTTATTTGAATTTCTTTGTAATCAATTGGAACTTGTATTTTCATCTTTTCAAAATTTGTGAAAAGCACTACACATAACAGCGTATATAGCTTATGGTGGTGTTTTCTGTTAATATTAAGTTTACCTTATTCTATTTACTTCTATGATTTACGAAAGGTATGTGGTTTCTAATCCACCACAAGCCATATACGCAAACCGTTAGAAGTAATATTATTTTTGTTTTGATTTTAATAATATTTCCGCTCGTTTTTTAACATTCTCCTCTTGATGTCTAATTAATCTATCAAGCTCATACCTTTGTTCCATTAGTTTATCTAATGTATTAACTTCACTTTTGTAGAGTCTTTCGTTCTTTTCTAATTCAGTTTCCATAATTTAATTTTTATAAGGTAAAACAAAAATAATACGTACTTATAACAACAAATATAAGCAATTATTTTCACAATTCCAAATAAAAGCTGTCTGTTAATAATTAAGTTCTGTTTTTCAATTTAAGTTTTCGTTAATAACAGCTTATATTTGCAACCGTTATATGTAATAATTTTTTACCCACCCTAAAATACATTAACTATATTATTTCTATTTTTAATGTGAAAGATATAAAAACTATTTATATTCGTTTTCCATTTTGAACCATAAGGACTACTATGTTGTAATTCAACATCAAATTCAACTTCATATCCAATATCATCACCAAAATCTCTTATGGATTTAATAATTCCAACTCCATTTATAGTTATTTCTTTACCATCACCTTGTTTCCTAATTATGTCTTTAACTTCTATACTCTGTCTAACAAAATAATGTTGAATTACATTACCTACATTTTCGTTGAATTTTCTAATATGTTTCATAGTTTTAATTTTTTCTTTTATATATTAAATAATATTTTTCATTTTTCACCCACCCACAAAATTACTACACATAACAAGGTGTATATGTAATGTGAGGTTCAGTGGTTAAGTTAAAGTTTCTACTTCTAATTAACATTAGTGGTTAAGTCAAGTTTAGTGTTTTAAATCTCACACTATATATACACCAAACCGTTAGGTTTAATTTGTTTTAAGTTGAACCAATCCAGTCTTTTGTTTAGGTAATATGGTTTCCCAGCAACTGACAAATCCGTAAGTCTTACCAAACTTAAAACAAACTCCGCTATCGTCTTTCCATATAAGTAGTTGGTATTTTGTTCCTCCCTGCTTTCTATTAGTCCACAAGGTAATTTGCTTATCGCTAAACCTAACAAAGTGTATAAAAACATTGCTAAGTTTGTACCAATTTCTACATTCTTTCTTTTTATTCATATTTGTAATTATTTTTAAGTTAGTGCTTTTAATCGCAACGTTTCATACACAAACCGTTATGTGTAAGTGTTCTGTTCATCGTTCTAATCAACATTTCGGTTGAAAATTTTAAAAGAAAAATCCCACACACATTTATAATAATTTATACATAAAAATATCATCTTCATCATCAGTTGTTCTATATTTAGAAAATCCATATTTCTGATAAATTTTAAATAGTGTTTCTTGACTTATTTCTGAATCATCATCAACTCTTAAAAATAAAGATTTATATCCATTTTCTTTCGCAAAATTATATAACCAATTCATTGTTTCTTTCATATAGTTTTTACCTCTGAATTGATTAAGTATTTTAATATCAACAATCGCTAACGGATTAGGTAAATTAACATCCACCCAATAATATTCTTTTCTCGCTGGTGATAAGATTACATAACCCACTTTTTCACCATCAACAAAAATATCATTATATTCATCTGTTTGTGGATTTTGTATATTTATAGATTCATCTAACGTAAAACTGCCTTTGTATATTAATTTAATAGCATTTAAAGGAATTTTATCAAATGTAATTAGATGAAGATTATCGTCAAAATTCGGGTCATTATACCACTTATTATTAAGATTAGTTGTATCTATTTTATATATGTCATCATCGTAAGTTGAGTCCCACCAATCTTGTTTATTATCACTATTAACCGCAAATATTACTTCACCATCAATATTTGTATCAGATAACCAAGATTCACTTTTACCTTTAGGTGTTAAACCTTCTTTTGAAATCTTATCTCTGAAAATCGGGTTTGATGTATGATAGACATATTTATTTGGTATCACTTCGACCAAATGATTTTTTTTATTTTCATTCAAAAACTCTCGTATCGTGGTTTTAATAAATTGTTTCAAATCTTTCATTTGTTTTTCTTTATATATAAATATTAAGAATTAAAATTCCCACCTTCTTTTTCTTTTAAAATTTTTATTCAGTTCTCCAAATGAAGATTAGTGGTTAATAATCCACACCTACACATAACAAGGTGTATATGTAATGTGAGGTTCAGTGGTTAAACTAACATTTGTTCATTTAATCAAGTTCATTGGTTAAGTGAAGTTCCGTGTTTCAAATCTCACACTACGTATACACCCAACCGTTAGCAGAAATAAAAATTACTCCGTTTCTGCTTCTATTGCGTTCCATATCCTATTTTTAATTTCAGCTTTACCATCTTCAAGTCCATCATTATAAGCAAACTTTACAAGTCCTTTAATAAAGTTTACTTGTTCTTCTGAAAATTCGCTGAAATTAAAGTGTCCTTTTTCAATTTTTTCTATTGTGTTCATAACCGTAATTTTTACTATCTGCTAACAGCGTATATACAAGATACGCCCACAAGTATTTGTTTATAATTTGAAATTTATCGCTTGGCGTACCTCGTATATACGCAAAACGTTAGCCACCATTTACAACAGACTTACAAGCACCGTGATTTTGTAAAATACTGATAGCTTGATTAAGGTTGTATATTTCATCCAAATACGAATCTGTATCAGGAACAGGCGAATCAGGTGGTGAAGCTCTTCTGATTAAGCAGTTTTTAATGAAGGTTTCTTTAGCCTTTTCTCTTTGTTCATTTAATTGTTCAATAATTCTTTCCATTATAAAAACGGTGGCTAACATTGTGTATCTGCAAGTGGGGGTTAGCCGTTAAACCCAAGTGCAGTTTTTTAATTTTAGTTTAGTACAATCCGACAGGTAAGTGTTTCAAAATCCCCACCTGACAGATACACAAGGAACGTTAGCAACAATTAATTTACTAACTTCTGAACATCATCAACTTTTATTGCGTATAAATCCCTACGCACCAAGTAAACATCTTCATCAATTGGTAGTATTTTCCCGTAGCTTTTTATTTTCATAGGGTTTCTTCCATACCACAGCCCACCAAACGCATATAATCCTTCTTTATCAGCGTTTACACCCCTTTTTAGGTCTTTCTTTGTTACTGGTAATACTACCCAATTTCTTGCGTTTGGATTCTCTAAATCTTCTTTAAAACGAATTACCATACCTTTCCGTAAATTAACTGTTGCTAACACAGGGTATAGTTCATTGCTTTGTTTTTGTTTACTCATAATATGTTTCTTTTAATTTAAGTTACTTTTTAATGCGATAGGGTAGTGTTTCAGTTACGCAACGAAACCATACCCAAGTCCGTTATGTGTAATAAAAAATTATTCAGGTAGTTTGGGTAACTCCATCCAAAATAGTATTACACCTGTTATATCTTGTTTATAATAATAATCAATAAAACAACCTATTTTCTCATCATAAACACCTATATCAATTTGATAACCTGGTACACAAACAAGTATCGCCCTATCTTTGGGTGGTTGTTTTATTTTAACGTCAAACCATTCCATAATTTTTTACATACACATAACAAAGAATATAAGTAATAACCGAGTCATGTTGTTTATTTAAGTTATTACCTTTTATAATCATTTATACTTTTATTTTACATTTTTGTTTCAAATCGGTTACTACTTATATTATCAACCGTTAGCGTGCATTGTAAATAAATCAATTATCTACAAATCTTTGAACGTTGTCGGCTTTTATCAAAAGACAACGACACGCTAACAATGTATAAAAACAAAAAATAATACTACCAATCTTTAACAGTAGTCTTTTTGCTCTTTGTACCATCACTCCACATATACTCCCACGTTCTGTAAACTTTGTTAGTCCATTCGCTATGTTTCTTTTCTATTAGCTTTCGCTTGTAACCTTTTTTCTCTTTCATATCATATTATTTTCAGTTCTTATACTCAACGTTAGTCAACATTAAGGAGCTTGTCTTCAAGTTTACCTATTACTTCAACCCATTGGCTGCTTTCAATATTCATTGCTTCATCAGTTTGTCCTGTATCTGCAAAGTTTTTACATAACTTGGCGAGTTCTATTGCAGCCAATACATTATCTTTCTTTGATAATTTACCGCTATACGGGTTATAATCTGATGAACGCATCATCAAGTTTACTAATTTTAGTGTTGTCATAATTAACGTTGCCTAACAAAGTGTATAAGCAATAGCCGTTAGGCGTTTTAAACTATTGCAGTTGTTAATAATTAAATTTATACTTCTAATCAAGTTCTGTGTTCGGCTACTGCTCATACACTCGTCCGTTAGCAACAATGTTTTTTCAAATACGTTCTAATTGTATCTGAAACTGAATTAGTCAACGCTAATCCCTTTGTGCTTCTACCTTCTCTATTTAACATTCCTTGTATCTTATCACCAAGTTTTTCAATCAGTTCAGATAGTTGTTCCTCTGTAATTGAAAAAACACTATTGCTAACATCAGATATATTCAAGTTTTCTGATGCTTCGTTCAACTGTTTTTGTGTTTTTATGTGTTTCATCTTCGTTTATTATTTTAGTGTATATATTAAAAAAGAAAACCTGAAATATATCTGTGTACGTTATAAGTAATATTATTTTTGTTTTGAGTCATAGTCAATATCTATATAATTGAGTTGAATATTTGATAAATCTTTATTTAATTTCCATTTAACATATTCCTCTCTTGTGTTGAATCCATTATCTTTTGCTTCTTTAAATAACACTTCTTCTAATAAAGATTTATCAATCGGACTTGCTTTCGGTTTAATACTTTTTGGTAGTTTCATAATTTAATTTTTTAATCGGTAAAACAAAAATAATACATACTTATAACAAGGTGTATATGTAATTTTTTTACAAAGGTAAGAATAAGTTTTGACATTTCCAAATAAAAAACTACATATACACCCAATCGTTATGTGTAAGTGTTCCGATCACCTTTCTAATCAACATTTCGGTTGAAAATTTTAAAAAAAACCCACCCACTTTTAAGAAATTTTATCAATTGGTACTATTTGGTTATTATCAAAAATAACAACATCTAAAATTTTTCCATCAACCAAATCTATAACACCATCCCTACCAATATCCCTCGCTATTAACACTCCACCATTTGCTTCTATAAAAGAAATTACGCCATCTTCAATTTTGATATTGAGTTTTCGTTTCTTTACTGAATCCATAATATCCTTTGTTGGTTCAATATTAAGGTGTTTTATGTGTCCAGTATAGAGTGGATTATTAACTATTAGATATGCTTTGGTTAATATTCCATCATTTTGTTTAGCATAGTATTTAGCATCAACTTTGGAAACTGTGAACCAACCAGCACCTTTAAATTCACCACCAGAATATGAACCACCATGATACATTATTAATGGTTTCCCATTATCATCAACAACTTTAGTATTAATATTATTTCTACTTTCATTCAAATATTCTCTTATAGTAGTTTTAATAAACTTTCTCAAATCTTTCATTTTTCTTTTAAATTTTTTGTTTAGTTCTCCGATTAAAAATTCTACCTTAATTAACCACACCTACACATAACAAGGTGTATATGTAATGGTGGGTTCATCTGTATTTTCAACATTTGTACTTTCTATGTAGTTTTGTGAGTAATCGAACATTTATACTATTAATTATACACCCAAACGTTAGAGACAATAAAACTTATTCTACTTAGAATATTATCTCACTACCATATGTTAATAACTTTCTAAGTTTTTCAACAACCAATTCAAAATTTTCTTCATTTTTGAAAAATTCCTTAGCTTGGAAAGCAGATGGTGAGTTAGATTCTTTTACTGCATACATAGCTTCTCTCAGTAAAGAAAATTCTTGAATTGTAAGTGGTTCTATATCCGAATATGTTTTACTTTCTCTAACATCAGATATATTCAAATTTTTATTTTTATTCATTTCTTCGAATGATTTTACGTATTTATTTTTCATTTAGTCATATTATTTTTTAGTATATATTAAAAATAAAAATCAGAAATATATCTGTAACCGTTACCCGCCATTTCTGGACAGGTCATCATCAATCATCATTTTTATTTCTGCTTTTGAAAATCCGTGAAAATCGGCATTGCCACTTACAGGGTCATAACCTTCCCAAACAACCCTTTTTTCGGGGTGATAATATCCAGCACATCCAATTATCCAACCACGATAAAGATATTTACCTGCTCTGATTTTCTTACAAGGAAAAACGGCGGGTAACAGCGTGTCATACCCCATTGGGGGTGCATCGCTTTTTTGATTGTTTTGTAAGTTATTCATCTTTATTTCTTTTAATTAAGTTACTACTAAATAATCCCCAACGGGGCATACACGCAGCCGTTAGCAAACATTAAACACTACCTTCGATGTTCAATATTTTTTCTCTAACTATTTTCGGTGTTATTGTTTTATTCCAAATAAGTTCCTCAAATATTTTTTCTTTATTTAACCATATTTGAAATCTACTACCACCATCTCCATCGCAATCAAAATCAACAACACACCAAAAATATTTGATGTCATTTACAACTATTTTTCTTAATAATTTTCTTCTATTTTTACTACTCATATCATTAACGTTTGCTAACAACAAATATAAAACATTGCTGTCGTGGTTTCAATTATATTATACGTTTAATTTCAAGTTTTGTTACATTAATTAATATTTATGTTGCAACGTTTTATATTTGCAACCGTTATGTGTAAGTGTTCCATTCATCGTTCTAATCAACATTTCGGTTGAAAATTTTAAAAGAAAAATCCCACTCGCATTAAATGATTTTAATATATTTTGGTGGTATATTATCATATGTGAAAAAACCACCCTTGAATCTCAAATCTTTATATAAAGATAATCCTTTGAAGTTTTCTATTCTTAAATTAACATATTCGCCACCTTTATCACCAACTAACTCTTGTTTTATTGAAGACATCCATTCTTCATTAGGTGATAAATAAATTCTCTGAGGATAAAAACTTCTAGTATTTTTTGTTTTTGGTATTAAACCATATTTCTTTATCTTATCTAAATTTTTGGAGTCGGTTGTGTGATAAAGATATTCACCTTCAAAATTAACTTTGTCATCATAATTTGGCTCTATCATTATGGATATTCTATCACTATATATTAAGGTTTTTTCTATATCATTTTTATTAGTTAGTTTTTCACCTGGTTTAAGATTTACAACAGATATAAAATATCCCATACTATCTATTAATGATATAAGACCAAGTGATAATTCCTTATTATTAAAATCTGTAAATATTGATATATCACCATAATTAAATTCACTTATTTGTTTTTCTAAATCCGAAATAGTCTTATCTATATCAACTCCACCCTTTATTAAACTTTTTGTTAATGAATCATTTTTGTCTTTATATACTTTTAACATTCTATTCATCATAAATTTATCGGTGATGATTTGATAATATGGTGAATCTACATCTTCACCAAAATTAGATTTTTTATTTAGACCATTTCCAATAAAGAAATTATCTAATTTTTTTATAACAATATCAAGTTTATCTGATTTTAGTGTTTCGTTAAGTAAATTAAATTCCCTAAAACTGTTTATATGTTTTCTCATTTCTTTACTTATAGTATTTTCTTTTATATATAAATATTAAGAATTAAAATTTCCACCATTCTTTTTCTTTTAAAATTTTTGTTTAGTTCTCCGATTAAAAATTCTACCTTAATTAACCACACCTACACATAACAAGGTGTATATGTAATGGTGATTTTATCTATAATTTGAACATCTTTGGTTTCAATAAAATTTTGTGAATAGTCAAACATTTATGTTCTTTATTCACCACTACATATACACCCGACCGTTATAAGTAATTTAACTCTATTTCTTCCTTAACAGCTTCTATTGGTATATTTATGTCAGTAAAAGCGTTTACAATCTTGGTTATATCTTCAAGAGTTAAACTACTTATAACATCAGATATATGCAATTCTTTTTCTGCGTTTTCCGAAGTTTTGTTTTTATTATTTACATTTTCCATATCTATTTAATTTTGTGTTAGAACTGCGTATATCTGAGAAACGTTATGCCCAATTTGGAATCCACATCCCACTGTTTCTGCCTCCGCAATACATTACCCAATCTTTTACATTTTTATATGTTTTATTAGCAGCTTCTCTTTTTTCTGCTTTACCACGTTTCATAAACACAGTATCTTTTTCCCAAAACCATTTTATATCCTTAAAAAAGTCATCCATATTTGGATTATGATAATGTTGAAGATAAATCTTACCCTCTTCTACAAACATATAAAAATCATCGTCTGTCAAAGAAGATAAACTGGGCATAACATCAGATATATTCAAGTTTTTATCTGTATGTTGTTCAAACGTCTGTATGTTCTTTAAGTTCTTTTCCATAATTTAACTTTTATTTGTATATATTAAAAATAAAAACCTGAAATATATCTGCGACCGTTAGTGGTAATGTTAATCACCCTGTGAAAAGAAGTCTGTTTCATCAATCGCCTCACTTCTTATTATATCAACGAATTCCCTGTGTTCGTCAGATAAATTTTTATACCATTTAGATATTTCCAATTTCTTTTTATCATCAAGTCTTGATTTGAAGAAAAATAAACCACTTCCATTAATTAAAAATTTATCTTCCTTAGAAACACTACCACTAACATCAGATATATTCAAGTTTTCATCTGACTCGTTAAATCTTTTAATGTGTTTTAAATTTTTCATACTCGTTTATTATTTTTATGTATATATTAAAAATGAAAACCTAAAATATATATGAAAATCGTTATGACCAATACTACATTATACGTTCTAATTGATGATTAAATTCATACCATTTATCTATGGCTTCTTTTGATTGTATAATAGATACGGTAAGGAAACCTTCTTTTAATCCGCCCTTATCCATATATTTTAATTTAGGAACTTCCCAATAACCATATGCACCGGCAGGTACATATGAATTTTTAAGAATATCAAAACCACGATATTCGATTTTTCTTGTAAAAACCTTAATTTCGTGTCTTCTTGATCCCTCATATCTATCGAATTCTTTTAATTTTTCGATATTTTTAAGATCTATTCTACTGGTTAATTTCATTTCTTAAAATTTTAGAGTACAAATATACAATAAATTATTTAAATTACAAAGTATTTTTATGTTTAATATTTGTTATACTAATATATTTAGCAGGTACAAAATCAGTTAACCAAACTTTATTTTCAGATAAATAAAATTTATAACCATCTTCGTGCATTTTTGATGATTTAATTTTTAAAACTATTGGTCTTAACGTTTTAGCGTGTCTTTGTCCAACTTCAAATGATCCGATCTTGTTAGTTGATAAATGAACATATTTTCTTGTCATTTTACCTAACCCATTAACCATTATACTATCAATAAATTTTGGAGAAGTGCCATGAAATAAAAATGTTGGTGGTTCAACCTCAGAAAATTTTATATTAACAAAATCAATAGAATGACCTTGATTTGCTCTTATTTTCAATTCACCATCAAAATACCTATATGAATATCTTTTTTTATCATCTGAGAATACTATCATATCTAAAGTATCTTTATCAGATTTTATCAAAGGTAGTAATTCTTTAATACTAACCCAACCGTCTTGATCCATTTTCATTCCTCTTGGATCATGTCGAAGCAAGTAAGCTAGCTTCTTTGATATTTTCATTAAATCTTTTTCCATATATCAATTTTTTAATTTTATAGATTCTTAACACATCTTTAAATTCAGTTGTGATTATTTTATAACCATTATATCTTGATATTGTTAAATCTTTTATTTTGTTAATATTTTTAAAAACATCATTTGTAAATGTATCATATTCTTCAATTGTTTTTATTGAATTTAATTGACAATCATTATTATTATATGTTATTCTATAACAACAATAAGGTTCTTTGATTTCTTCTATTTTCCAATCACTGTCAGTTAAATCATTAATCGGTTTATCTCTATTTATAATATAAATTGATTTAGAATACCCACAACTATCACAAAACATAAATTCTTCACCTGTTTTATAATTAAAATCAGATATACAATTAGGTTCTTTACATCTCGGACAATCAATATAATCAACTATACTACCCATAACTTTTTAATTTTTAACTTGCGTTCATCCATTTTTATATCATCTAAACTAAAATGATTAATATTTGGTATACTACAATACCTAATTTTTTCAATTGTAAAGATACTATCTTTTACTGAAATAACCAAATCTGATACATAAAATGTTGATGCACTAGTTCCAATATCTGTTATATTTATAAAATTTTTTAATTTATATATATCAATAATAGATTCATATCTGTTATTTTTAGTACTAAATACTCTAAAATTGTCTTTTATGAATATAACATTATCATTATTTGATAATTTAATAATATCTTCTATTGTGTTTCTATCATAATAATCATTATTAAACTCCATAACATTATTAAAATACTTAGATATAATTGATACTAACAAATAACACATATTTCTTCCATGTGGAGTTTTATATAAAAATGTAATTCTATTATGTTTTAATATTTTTTCTAACATATTTAGGTTAGTTTAGATAAATGATCAATAAATATAACATCTACATCTGGTTTAATATTTAAACTTGTATGTATATGTGGGTATAATGATAAATGATCAAAACTGGGTTTAAATTTAACAGATAATCTAAACCCAATTAAATGTTTATCGCATTTATTTAAAAATTTATAAAGTTTTAACTTCCTTATAAATATAAATAATTCATTTCTATTAGAAGTATCGACGACATGGTCTATGTTTATATCATTTATATGGGTTTTAATATCACCATTAATTATAAAATAATAATCCCCCACATATTCTATATTAAATATCATTTTTTTAATTTCTTATATAAGTTTATACAACCTAATTTTATTAGATAACCAGATATTAAAATACCGATACTTAATACCACAAAATTAGATATAATAAATATTGGTACAAATAAAAACATCAAAAATAAATATATTATTATAATGGAAATTAATATCATAAATATATTTAATAGTATGCTTAATTTTTTCATAATCTATTTTTTAATTATTTTATTGATCTTATCAGTTCTTTTAATTTTTAAATACATTGGATCTTCATATAAATTGTAAAAACTTATTCTATTTCCTAACATGATAATGTCATTAATATTAATTTTAAATTCATTAACAATAATATCTATTAAATTAAAATTATCCATGTATGTACTACACCATATAGAATAATCATCTTCATATATTACCCACTCTTCATAGAATTCATAATATGGTTCTTTTCCTTGTTTTATCAATTCATTATCTATCTTTTTTGCGATTTCTATATGATTATATATCATATATTTTTGTTCATCTGTTATTTTATACAAAGGAATAATAAAATTACTTGAACTGCTATTACTAACAAATCCTTTTCTTATTTTCATATAATTTTTTAATTTTAAATAATAGTAAATTCATATTATCACCATTGTGATTTAAAAAATTATTAATACAAACTATAAAAATCCATTGTATACATATTTTAATGATGGCTAAATCTTTTAAATGTTATCGGTTCAAGAATATCACTATGTTCTATATATCCTTCTAATTCACCGTTATCATCACCATAAGTTAATTTAATAAACTTAGAATTAGTTGATAAATTTTTTATCATCCCTTCTTTTATTAAATCTACTATTCTTTCTGTTAAGATGTCAGACATTGACCATCTTAATCTAATAATGAATTTGTCATAAATATTATTATTATGGTATTCATCTTTAAGTTTTAATAACTTATTACATAATATATGATATTCTTTAGATTTATCATCAGATATATATTCTTTATATTCATTGACATCACTTTCATCATAAATATAAATTTCATTACTGAGTTTGATATCTTCAATTGTTTTATTACCAACTTTATTTAATTCTTGTTTTATATCATTGTATATTTTATTCACAACTGTTTTTTTGTCAATGTAATCTCCCCAATATTCTAAATTATCATAATTTTCAACACCTAATATTTCTTCAAGATGTTGTTCTGAATTTGGTACAACATCAAGTTTTATAATAAAATTACTAGAACTACTATTACTTACAAATCCGTTTCTTATTTTCATAAAATATTATTTTAGAAATTTTCTATTATATTCAATTTCTTGATTTTTGATTTTTTCTTTTTGGGTTTAAGTTATTTCTTATTTGTATTTTTTTAATTACATTTGCAACTTAACCTGATTCACCACATAATGCAACAGTATTATATTGATCATCACTTGGTAAAATAGAATGTTCCAATACAAATCTTTCGAATTCTTTCATTTTTTTAATATTTTTTTAATTTTAAATGTTCTATTATATTTAGTGTATTGTAGAAAACTATTAATTTCATCATTTATTAATTTATTTTTTAGTAATCTTTTCATTTTATTAAAACTAAAAATAAATTTAAAATTAAGAATAAAATCAATATACATAGGTATATCTATAATTTTATTTCCGTCATTTATTATTACTATATAAATTTTTTTATCAGTTAAAGATATTTCAATTCTTATATCATCTGTTTTATATAAATAGTATTTAGATGATTCATATCTACTATATTCGTTTTTATATACCCATTTAAGTGGTTCTCTATTTAATATATTTATAACATAATTTAAATATATCTTTTTCAATTGTTTATTCATTTTAATCTAAAAATTTTAACATTTCTTCGAATCTCCAAAAAATTCTTGATATGGCTTCATCTTTATCTACAAATCCTGCCCAATCAATTTCATTCAATTGTAATTTATTTTTATCGATTTTAATATCATAATTTAGATTAACTAAAAAATAAGTTAACTCCTTATATATTTTACCTTTTTCATTTTTGTATTGTATTTTATAAGGAGTTTTATTTATTTCATTTAATTTTATTTTAATACCAGTTTCTTCTTTTGTTTCACGTATTGCTGCATCTATATATGTTTCACCTTTTTCTAACTTTCCTTTTGGGATTGAATAAGTACCATACCAAGGAGCATTTGTTGGGTGAACTAATAACATTTTATTATTATGTATTACTAATAATCCTGCTGATTCTTGCATTTTATTTTTTATTTTTATATATCAAATAAATATAAATTAGTCTTATTTATTATTAAAAGTTATTTTCTGTCTAATGTATAAAAATTTAAATATTTCAAAATTATCTATAAATTCATTTACCTCTTCTTTTAATTTATAATGTAATAATTTAATTTGATTACTATTATTAATTGTATCATATGATTTAAAAAAATCATTATATATTTTTATATAATCATTTGGTTTTAATTTTTTTAAAGTTTTAACTTTTTCTAGATTATAACAAAAATTTAGAATTTTAATATCATCGTCATCTATATTATCAATTGACCACAATTTTTTAAATTCTATTATTTTTTCATTAAAATCAAAATCTTTATAAATATTATCAGGATATTTATTGAAAATTTTTAAATACTTTTCTTTAATATAATCAATTGTTTCAAATTCCCAGTTATACATAAGTACTTGAAAGACAATAATATTTACTAACCTATTAAATGTAATCATAATATAATATTTTAAACAAAGATAATAAATTTATTTAATAAAAAAAAAATTAATTAATGATTTGATTCAACATAAACTGGTAAATCACCAAATATCCTACCATGTTCCATTATTGAAAAATATGTACCATCTTCATCAGAAAAAGTAAACGAATAAAATACCATACCTTTATGTTTTTTAATATATTGTTCAATTTCATTCAATGTATTAGATATGTTTTCTATGGAATATCTACTATTTATTTCATTTTCTAAATCTTCATAGATATCATCTGCATTTTTAATATCCCAATTAAAAACATTTTTCATATCTTTTAATTTTTCTAATTCATCTATTAGTATTTTAATATCATCAATAGTTTTAACGTTTTGGTTATCAATGATTATTATACCGTCATTATCTATCCAAAATTCTCCACTAATTTCTGATAAAGCATAAAGATAATTATTATGACCTTGTTTTTTAATATCTTTAAAAACGTGTTCTGTTGCACTATCTTTGAACTCATCAAATGTCATATTAAGAGAATTATATGACCTTACAAAGTCTTTAAATTTATTTATATTATTATCTTTTTTAGTTTTTTCATCAATAAAATCCCATCTACTTTGGATTGATTTTTCATTTCTTTCATTCCACATTAATTCATATAGTTCTTCTTTATTATTAATTTCTCTAGGAAAAAATACAAGAAAACTACTTGAACTACTATTACTTACAAACCCATTCCTAATTTTCATTTTTCATTATTTTACTTTTTAATATATAATTTCCATTTTTTTTATAGGTTAAATCATTTAATTTGTCTTTTGGTACATATGTAAAATTATGACCACTAGATGCATCTAATTCATTTCTATAAACTAATGTAGATTTATCAATAAATAATGGATCACCATCATATGATATAACCAAATCCTTTTTATCTACATAATCATTAAAATATTTACTATACATCATAGAATACCTAGAATAACTAACCGTTGTATATGAATTATAATGTTTTAACCATACTGCATCTTCTTCTAAAACCTCATATTTTTCACCGTGTGTCGTATTTATAATATTATCTATTCTATCAATTGGTGCGTAATCATTATAATATTTAAAATATTTTGAATCACTTATTAATCTTAATTTATCATTAATCATATAAAATTCATCATAATCATCATCATCTGTCAATAAGTTACATTCTACATATTTATCATCATTTTCATTAATATATTTATTATAATAATTTGACCAATATACCGAATATGCAGGCATCCCATCAGTTTCTCGTAGTACTATTGGATATTTATTAGGTATTCTAACATCAGATAATATTTTTGTGTCTTGGTAATAATACATAATTGTATCTAAATATGGATAATATCTATTCGGTTCCATATTATATACATATAAATTTTCATCTATTGGTTCATTTGTTTTACTATCTATAATAATTTGTGAATTATATGACTGTCTTTCTTTATATAACCACCCTTTTTCTTTCGCATAATTTTTAAACATATCTATTTGGTGATCCATTATATAATAAATTCTATCCATAAAAACTCTTTTAGGTTTATCTAAATACCATAATAGTGCTCTGCCGATTATAGAATCTTTGTTATTATCATAATATAATATTAACATTTTAACTTTATTAGGATTTTTTGCATAAAAATTCAAATAATTACTACATTCATATCCAGCCATACAAGAATTATGTAATACTGTATCAGTTTTATTAACTTTATGATAATTATCATAATCATACCATTTTTTAATATCATCACCTTCTACAATATCAAATAGGTCATTACTAGAATTTAAAATGTTAAAATACGATTTGTATTTATTAATAAATGATTCTATACTATTATTACTACCACTGTCAGGAAATTTATCACCGAATAATTTTTTTATTAATCTACCTATCTTTACCTTATTTCTAAATTTATCCCATATATCTTTATTTGTATCAATGTAATTATAAAAATCAATATCTCCTATATTATTTTTATTATAATATTTTGATAAATATTCAATTATTTTAGGTGAATTTGATACAGTGAATTTATCAAATTCATCTGATATATCAATTAATGATATTTTTTCATATTGGTTATGTTTTGATAAAAGTTCATCTACAATATCATGATCTATGTTTTCTAATATATCAAACAATCTTTCTGATAAAATAAATGGTAAATCTTTACTAATATTCTCCAATAGTAAATCTACTATATAATCATTAAAACCTATTATTTTTTTCATATTACTTTAAATTTTCTTTTTTAACATCTTTAGAATAATATTCACCGTTATATTTATAAAAGTTGTTATTTGGATCATCTAACATTGTTATGTAATGATGTTTTTTATTTTCATCTGTAAAAACTTTTATAGAATTTTCAATTGGTATCCAATCTCCCATATAAACAGAATACACTGCATCATTACTACCTAAATATTCATTAAAAAATTCTGACCATACCCAACCATTATATGAATTTAATTTGTCATTTGGTATATAATCATCATACCTTTTTAAATATGTTACCTTATCATAATCATAATAACCATCATACATTTTACTGTATTTATATTTTTTTAAAATATCAGTATTATTTTTGTTAATATAATCTATGCTGTTGTTTATTTTTACTAATTTAACATCATCAATATGAATAAAATCGTCTAAAATATTAGAATATTTACAATTTATATGTTTTAATAATATGTCATTGTAATACGATGACCATATGATATTACTCCATCCATTTTGTGATTCTAATACAACATAATTTTTTTCTTCGTTGTATTTATTGTCATTTGTTAATATTTTTTCATATGGATTATATTTATATAATGTATCTAAATACGGAAATTTTAAATTATCATGATAATTAAAATTTTTAACTTTAATTTTTAACTTATCTTCAGAAGAAGTAATTGGGTTAACTATAAATTCTGATACAATCGAATTCTGATTTTTCTTATATAAAAAATTATTTTTTATCGCATATGATATAAACCCATTAAGTGTTTTATTATCAATATAATATACCCTATCCATAAAATATATATTTTCAACTTCTTTTTCATTGATTTCATCAATATTCCATATTAATGATCTACCTTTTACTTTATTATCATCTAATAAAACTAACATTTTGACTTTATCTGGATTTATAGAATAAAATTTTAAATATTCTGAACATTTATCATAACTCATACAGGAATTATGTAATGGGTTACTATTAGTTGATGGATAATAATTTTTTAAATTATAATATTTTATTATATCGTCACCTTCTACTAATTTAAAATCACCTTCTACATCAAACTGTCTTTTATACATATCAATAAATGATTCTATACTATCATCACTACCGCTATCAGGAAATTTATCACCAAATAATTTTTTTATTAATCTACCTATTTTAACTTTAGATTTAATTTTATTAATTATTGAATTATTTTTACCTATGATATCTATCATTTTATCATATGGGTGTTTGTATTTATCGATGTCTTCGATTTTTGTCAATTCTGATATTAATTTAGAACTATTAACAAAATACCATTTATCATATTCATCATATGATATATCTATATATGTTTGTTTTTTTAAATTTTTTAAAGAATAATTTGTCAATTTAATTAATTCTGATGATATAGGGTGTTTTATAAAATATAATATATTTAATAATTCATTTGAAATAATAAATATAAATTCGTTTTTACTTATAGATTCTATAAGTAAGTCTTCTAAGTAATCCTGATGTGTTTTTATTAATTTCATATATGATATATTTTTTATACCCATATATATAAAATAAAAAACCCTATCTTTTTGAGATAGGGTTTAAAATTAGTTATACTTTAATTATTTTTTTGTTGGTTCTAGTAATTGTTTTGCCATTGCTGAACCAATTAGTGATTCAATTGGGTTACTTTTACCATCTTCTCCACCGATAACCATATAGGTAGGAAATTTCATTTTAGCCAATTCAGCTGCTACACCAATTGCAGTTTCTTTATCAATCTTTGCTCGTTCTTGTGGTGTAAGTCCAGCATTAACAAGTTGTCTATTTTGGTATGAATCTGCATCTGCTTTTACTTTTTGTGCTTGTGCTTGAAGTTTAGCAGTTTCGAGTGCAATTCTCGCTAAATCTCGTTCTGTTGATTCTTGTTTAAGTTTAGTTTCAATTGCAATAAGCTTAGATACTTGTTCTTTTTCTTGATTTACTCTTTCTTGTGCTTTATCACGTTCACCTTGAGCAATGATACGTTGTTGTTCTGCTTTAGCAGTTTCAATCATTTGTTGTTCAAGTTGTCTTTTTGCAGATTCATCTCTTTGTTTTTCCAATCTTGTTTTAAACGCACTTTCAAGATCAATATCATCTACAATTACTTGAGAAACAATAATATTATTTTCTGATAATTCATGTGGTATACGTTTTACTATACCATCTATTTCAATACGTTTTACTTCGTATCTAGTTTTTATTTCTTTAATTCTTCTTGAATTATTTTTCATTTCTATATCCGCATATATTGTATCAATTTTTTCGATTTTATTAACAGCGTAAGTACCATTTTTTAACTGTTCTTCAAATGTTTGTCTAAAACTTTGAGCATCACCTGAAATATAATCTTGTGCAGCAAACATATAACCAGTATTAATAAGTTGTTCACGTGCAGTTGGTATAATTGTATTATATACTAAGTTACTCATTGTTCTATATTTTACTGCAAGATCAATAAATAATTCTTTAATTTCTGGTAGTTGAAACCTAAGTGAAACATAACCATCTGCTGTTACTTGATCAATAAATCTAATAGGTACGGGTCTCATAACACCCTCTAATTCATTAACATCGGTTTCTTTTTGATTAGTTTCATTCACAACCTTTACATCAATATATTTTAACCAAGGATCAATTTTAGCAAAACCTCTAAATTTAATACCTTGTGTCATGACAGCATCCATTTTACCACTCGGAAATACTAATAAATAATTATAACCTCTTTCCGAATAAAAGAACAAATAGGGCAAAATCATAAAAAATATACCTAAAATACTAAAGAAAATAGAAATTCTTTTGTTTTTTGTAAGACTTAAAAGTATAGGATGTGATTTTCTTTTAACTGGTACTTTAACCTGATTTCCAAGTCTGTCTGTTTTTACTTGGTATTCATCATTAAATGTTAAAAATGGTTTAATAATAAATAGTGAAATACCTATGATAACACTAATAATTCCGATAAATGTAAACATAATTTAATTTTTAAGTTATTGATTAATATTAATTGTATTTAATTTAATTTACTTTTTTAACGGTTAGTAAGACCGAACTATATTTGATACTTTATCATTTATAGTTATTTGTTGTCAAAGAAAATCTTTTAATTTTTTCATATTATTATATTTAAATATTACATTAATACATAGTTTCGTATTTATAAATATCTTTATGTTCACAATAAATAACCCATTTATTATCAATTACTGATATTTTACTAGAAGAATCATTGTCAAATCCCCACCAATTATTTGACCAATTTAACAATGAATTATATAAACGTTTTAAATAGTCTTTTCTACATTCGTCATCAAAAAAATTTAGAGATACTTCTTTACCCACTTTATTTTTATATGGTAAAATTATAGAATTATGATTTAATCTACCCATTGGTGCATCATTTGAACACATTATATGCATACCATTAGTATCTATAAATAGTTGTTGATTTACTGTACAATTAAATACCTGAAACCTATCATCGATATCATTAAATTTAATGTATACTGATTTGATAGTATCACCATTTAAAATTCCATTACCTGATAATTCTAAATCTAATAAATTTATATCAATATCTAACTTGATGTGCATATATTATTTATTTGTGAATACAAAAGTATATAAGATTTTTAAATTATACAAATCTTTTACTAAAAAAATAACCACTTATTATTTAAGTGGTTATTTTTCAATCTATTATAAATATTTAAAATCGTGTGAATGTTTAATTTTCTGTAATAAATGATAATAAAAATCTATAGACGTTTCTATATCACATAATGAAGATACTTCATTTGGTGTATGCATATATTTAACTGGTACAGATATTAATCCTGATATTACACCACCATTAGACAAATTATATGCGTCGGTATCAGTTCCTGTATTATATCGTTTGATATTTAATTTATATTTAATATCATTTTCAATTGCAGTTTCTTTCATTAATTTTAAGAAATTTCTTTGGATCGCTGGTGATTGTGTAATAACAATACCATCACCGATTTTATAATCACCATGTTTCTTCTTATCTATTAAAGGTATATTTGTATCATGACATACATCTATACATATTGCAATATCAGGTTTTATTTCATCAGTTATCATTTTTGCTCCTCTTAAACCAACCTCTTCTTGTACTGCGTTTACGACATATAAATCATATGGTAATTCTATATTATTATCTTTTATTTTTTTTATAACTTCGGCAATAACAAATCCACCAATTTTATTATCTAGTGATTTACTAAATATTTTATCATTAATGATTTCTGGTTTTCTATCAAATACAATATATTGACCTATTTCTACTCCCATTTTTTCTACTTCTTCTTTTGAAGATGCACCAATATCAATAAAAACATTATCTTGTTTAGGTGATATTTTATTATCAGAATCAATTAAATGTACTGGTACCCAACCAAAGATACCCTTAATTAAACCATTATTTCCCATTATATTAACATGAGTTCCTGGTACTATATTATAATCTATACCACCGTTACTTACAACATTAACATAACCGTCATCGGTAATATTATTTACAATAAATCCAATTTCATCAGCATGTGCTTCAATTACTACTTTATACTTATATCCAACTGCATTTTTACTTTTTAATATTCCAGCAATTGTCCCATAATTATCAACATAAAAATCATCTACATATGGTTTTAAGTAATCTTTCCATAAGAGTTGACCTTCTAATTCATAAGTTGATGGTGAATTTGTACTTAAATAATTTATTAAAAATTCTTTATTCATTTTTTCTATTTTTTAGTTTATTATATAATTCTGTATTCTTCCTTTTAAATTCTATATCCACGTCTTTGATATAATTAATTACTTGTTCTTTTATTTCATCATCTGTTATATTAACATATTTACTTTTAATATTGTTATAAAGTGTTCGTTGATCATTATCCAATTTAATAATATTTTCGTGATAATTAGTTATATATGATTTTAATTTTTCAATATTATAATTAATATCATTTAATTTATTTTTATACAAATCTTCAAAATTATTACCATCTTCTAATTTGTAAATTTCGTCTTTTATAGTTTCTAATTTATCAATATAACTTTTTATTTCATCCTCTTTTAATATTATATACGATAAATTATTAAGATATTCCATCCTAATTCTTTTAGATTCATTTAAATATATTTCATCAATAATTATCATTTATATATTTTTTTTTATTTTATTTACAATCACAATTTTTACACACACAAGGTGAAAACTTCTCATAAACAGAATAACTTCTATTATTTGTACCATCTTCATTAACGTCTACAATTGTATCTTCTATAATTTTACCGTGTATTTCTTTTTGATTATCGTATGCATCTTTAACGACATTATCTGTAATATCTACATAATACTCTTTACCATCTTCTGTAATGGCAACATAATATTCTTTTTTAATAATTTTTGCTTTCATAATTTTTGTTTTTAATTTTTATTTTATAAAATTTTGTTAAAGAAAACCAACTGATATTCAGTCAGTTGGATGAATTTAACATTTAAAATCATTAAAATATTCAAAAAGGACTTTAAATATTTAATATATATATATATATTAAAATAAATTAAAAGTTCTTTGAAATGATATGTGGTTCTGAAATAAAATCTTGTTTCAGGTAAAATCATGAAAGTAAAATTTTAGCGATAACCAAGTTAAAATAATAAAATATAGTCTGGATCAGGGACTGATCAACGGACTTAAAACAAAAACACGGTGAGGCGTTCTCACTAGAGAAGTCTATGAAACGTGAAACAAACAGATCTTCAGTTTGTTTGTAGTTCATATTATTAATTATCGATAAAAGTTTATTTATTTTTTGTTTTCGTTCAAATAATATATTTGTTTGATTTTTTACAATAGAAAACAAATACCACTTATTAAAATGGTAAATATAAAATTGATTATTTCTTTTATCATAAAAAGAATCACCATCTTTAGGATTTGATGGTGGTTTAGTTAAATACATTGTCATAAAAAATCCCTATATATATTTATATAGGTATAATTTTGTATATAGTTTTTATTATTTTTGTTTAAATGAATCTAAGAATTTAAATAGAATCTATCTTATCAAATTTTTTAATGTAATCATCTAAAAATTCAGATATAACTTTTTTCATTTCTTCTTTTGGGAAATCTTTTCCGCCATCACCAATACCCCAATGATTTTTACATGTTGCTAACATCATCTTTTCCCATTTATTTCTATTATCCTTAATATCTTTTACATATTTACCTTTATCATCTAAGAAGTTTCTTTTAAAATATCTATAATCATCTTCTGATATTTTATCAGAATCATTTATATAATGTTTAAATTTTTTAATCATATTTTTATATTTTTTTAGTACATATTAAAAATAAAATATGGGATTTTAAATTAATCCCATCAATTTTAACATTTCTTTAACCTTTATCCAGTCAACATATGGTCTAACACCATGTTCGTAAACTAAAGGGCAACCAAGTGCAGCATCATCTATATAAATATCACCAAATGCTTTAGGAGATGATGTCCAATTTTTTTGAGTTGGGTTTGTCTGTATACCATATAAAGGTATATTATTTTCATCAAACCAATCTATTGCATCTGTTAAAAAATGACCAGTGATATCAGATATATTATCATCACCGGTATCACCATTTTCTAATCTATCACTCCTCATTGTAAATAATATTAAATTATGTCCGTTATTTACAAGTTCTTTTAATACTGGTACTGCACCAATATCTTTTCCAATATCAGGGAATTCATGTGATACACATGTTCCATCAAAATCTAATACTATATTCATTATTCGGGTTTATAAGGTTTTAAATTTTTCTTTTTAGCGGTAGATGGTAACATTTCAACGATTTTACCATTATCATCAATATATTTATATTGTTGTTTACCACTTTTAGTTTTTCCACCTGGTATTAATTCACTTTCTAATTCATCACCAAAGATTTCCTTTTTTATACACATTTCAACTTCATCTTCGATGTGTTTTATATTATTAATAATATTATTCATTATTATTTTTTTATAATATCCAACAATATCACCATCCATATTTTCCATCATCATTTTAACAAAATCTGGATTTCCTATTTTATCTTCAAATTTAATAGTTACACTAATAGGGTGATTTCTCTTAAATGATTTAAACATCATTTCAGATGGATCAAATTGTTGATTAGTTTGTTTTTGTTCTGTTGGTTGTTGTTCAACTGGGTTTCTTTTTAATCTAATGTATCTTCTTCTTATTGCTTCTTCTTCACCAAATGCCATTTTTTCATCTTCAAATAATTTTTCTATTTCACTCATTGGTTTTGGTTTTTGTGTAGGTTGTTGTTGAACTGGTGGGTGCTGACTTTTTTTAACAAAATCATTGTATGCATCATCGTCATCGTCATATACTTTATATTGTGACACATCAGTATTAGTATTATTTGGTATTGGTAAATCTTCAACTTGTTTAACTAAACTTTCATTATTATATAACGATTCTTGACCATCTGGTATGTTTTTAACTTGTGGTGACATTTTAGTATCTGGTACTTTAGATGCGTCAGTATTTTTAATTTTTTCTAATATATCTTGTTTTACAGATGGTGTATTTAAAAATGATACAGGATCAATTTCTAATGATTCATTTGTAGTTGTATTTTGTGGTATATTTTGTTGTTTAGATACAAACGGTAAATAATATTTATTAAAAATATCTTTTTTAATCATTTGTCCATCAGATAATTGATAAAAAGTATCTTGTTCATCAATAATTGTGACAATTTTTTTATTAATATCATCTTTTTTATAAAATTGGCTCATTTATGTTTATTTTTTTTAATATATAGTAAATAGTTTAGTTAATGTTTAAAAAAATATAAAAATATTTAAAATGTCAATAATAAAAAAATTTAACGAATTTGATAAAAGATTTGTTGATGATAATGAAAGAGATCAAATGGAAAGAGAATTGAACTATCGTAAAATAAAAAGAATGATAAACGATAATGACATTTCATTTGATTTTATTAAAAAAGAAATAAAATTTGAAATAGATAATGATATTTATCATAAATTATCAATTGGTAATACAATTGAAGATATAGATGGTTCAAAAAAAACATCAATACACATTGAATATGAAAGTGATAATTTAGGTAGAATAAGAATTTTTAAACCCGAAAACGACGCAAGAAAGGGGTTTTTTGAGTACAATGGTAAAGTTTTCAAAATTGATGTTACTGAAGTTAGAGAATTTTTTATATTTTTAAGTACAAAAATTAAATAATTTTTATTATCTTTGCATCATAAATTTTAATATTATGATAAATCTAAAAGATATAATTCAAGTATCAATAAATAATGCAGAATTAAAAAAATATTTAATTCACTTATTAAAAACAAAGAAAAATATAGTTGTTGATTCTGATAATAATTATGTATTGAGATGGTCTGTATATTATAATCATATAGATATAGTAGAAGAATTACTTAAATTTGATGAAGTAAATACGTGTGATTTTGGTTATCACGCATTTGAATTGGCAATTGAAACATCGAATATAGAAATTTTTAAATTGTTGTATAGTGATTATAGAACAAAAAAACATATAGATGGTGTTTTTAACTTATCTATATCTAAATGTTTAGATTATAATAATGTAAAAATTTTAAAATATTTATTATCAAATTCATATAATGTTAAACAATATAATAATAAAGTTTTCGATAATATAATTTTTTTAAGTAATTATGATTATTTAAAAAGATTAGATTTTATTAATATTTTATTAAATGATAAAAGATTTGATCCATCTTATAATAACAATAGTGTATTACATATTGCAATTGTAAATGAAAAATATGAATATATAAGATTATTATTAAAAAACAGAGAAGTTATATCAAAAATATATAAATTGAGTAATCGTTATATTAACAAATTAATTAATATGAAATTAATACCAAATTATAAAAATAATAAGACAGAAAGATTATTATAAATAATAGTATTTGTTTTTTAATATATACTAAAAAATATATTATAAAATGAGTAAATATATTGAATTAAAATATAAAGGAAAAACATATACCGAACCATATCAAATAGAAGAGATTTTAGTAAAAGAAAAAATGTCATGGTTTATTGATGCTGAGACATTTAAAGTAAGAATTGAAATTTTAAATGATACATTAATTTTTAATGCTGGTACATGGTATAATGGTGTTTGGAAATTTGGTGCATTTAGAGGAGGAGAATGGAAATTTGGAACATGGGAAGATGGTGTTTGGTTTAATGGTGTATGGAAAGATGGTTTATTTAAAGACGGAATAATATTTAATGGTACTTTTTATCAAGGTCAATTTATAAGAGCTAAATTAAGAACTAAAAACCAAGATGGTACACAAACTAAAAGAGAATTTGTTGATTGTGAATTATCTCAAAATATGATTGAAATATAACATGAAAAATTATAACGATTTCATAAATGAAAAATTAGAACAAAATGTTGATGTTAAAGGTAAAGTTGAAAGAAGTAAAAAAATACCAAAAGAATTAAAAGAAGAAATTTTACCTCTAATTAATTCAACAACCCGATACAATAATGGTATTGTTGTTAATTTAACAAAACCAAACGGTAAACAATCTATAAAAAGTTGTGGATTAGGGGCTGATAAAAATGGATTTTTTGTAATGACACATAGAGCTAGGTCAAAATCTTATAAAGACATAAACGACATACCACAAAAAGAAATAAATTTTATAGAATCAACTGGATAAAAATAATAAATAAACATGAAAATTAAAAGATTTAATGAATTAAATGAAAGTTTAAATTCTATATTTAACTATAAACCATCATATTTAAAAGATGTTATTTCTAATATAATAGAAATAGTAAGAGAAGAAAATAGAGTATCTGAAAAAGATTTTAAAAGATATGATGATATAATAGAATCGACTAAATTATCCGTTCATAATAACCAAGATATATTAAAAGATATAGAAGAACATGAAAAACTAGGTTATAGGAAAAAATATAGTGCAGAAATAATATATCATAATTATTTTAGATAATTATTAGATTCAAATTCTTCAATAACTTTATCTATTAATTCATCAAATAAACTTAAGTCTATCATATCTTCTATTGTTAACCCATTAGTCTTTAATGTATAAATATACAATAAATTTATAGCATATAATAATGTAACCATATTATCGTCAGTTATATCATATACATTAAAAACTCCATCACTGTTTAATATATTGACACCAACTAATGCAATATCATTATATTGAAGTCCATCATATACTCCTTCATTATCGTCTAATGGTATTCCTTTAAGGATATCATCTTCTGTTATTATAAATAGATAATAAGAATCATCTATGATGGCAACACATCCTAAATTCGAAATATTATTTTTTCTTAAATAGTCATATATCATATAGATATATATTAATTTATCAATGTCTTTTTTAGTTTTAGTATATAATTTATTAATAAAATTAGTGGATCAGGTGAAACCGATAAATTGTTATTAAATTCATTTTGGATTTCTAAAATTGAAGAACCCTTTTCTAATATTTTATCTATATGAAATTCTTTAAGATATTCAAAAAATGGTCTTCCTAGCTGTTCAAAAACATCTTCAAAGTTAGTATAAAAATTATTCATAACATAATCATAATTTACAATTGGGTTTAAATCACATTCTAATATAAAATTATATATATCAACCAATTCAGTATTAATATCGGATTCTATTATAGATAAATCTCCTGTTTTTATAATATGGCTCAATAATTGAACAGATTTTCTTAAATCTGGAAAGTTTTTATTGATTATTTTTTTAAATGGTTCTTTATCTTTGTATAAATCACAATTTTCTTTTTTACAAATTGCTCTTAAATAATTTATCTGTTTTTCATATAAGAATTTTCTTTCAGTTGATCCAATTGGATCAAAACAAATTTCAGTAAATCTAGACCTTAATTCTGGTGTTATTTTATGGATATGATTTGTTGTGAAAATAAACCTAACTCTATCATGGTGGGTTTCAATATATCCTTTTAATGCATCTTGTAATTGTGTTGATGCTCTATCAAATTCGTCTAAATATATAACTTTATATCCACCTATTGAATTAAAATCAAATGAATCTATATAATTATCAATTGTATCTCTTAAAACATCAATGCCATTTTTCATTGATGCATTTATTTTAATAAAACTATTCTGCTCTGATAATATTTTTGCCATTGTACTTTTACCTGTTCCTGGCGTACCATATAAAATTTTATTATCAAACTCACCATTATTAATAATTTTATCTATTCTTGGTAATAAAATCATTTGTTTTAATGATTTTGGTCTATATTTTTCCCAGTATAATAAATCTTTTAAATTTCCCATATTATTTATTTGTTATATTTATTTTGTCTATATTATCAATATAAAAAAGTAAAAATTCATTGTCGAATTTTATATTATTAGTATTCATTTTTTCTATCTTAATTCTTCTAAATAGTTGTTGCAATATTTCATATTTTTCATTAAAAATTATATCTATTACATTATTAGATACATTTACTTGGTATTGTGGCCAAATTGTTATTCCGAAATCATTTATAGTTTTAAACTTTTTAATAATCGGTAAATTACAATCACCATAATACCAAAATTTTAATATCACATCTTATTATTATTTTTTAAAACTTATTTAAAAATTTATTTAATTCTTTTTCAGTGGATTCTGATAAACTATCATCTTTTAATATTTTATCAATTTTCTTTCTTCTATTGATATTAATTATCATATTTTCTATTTTACGAATATAATTTCATTCTTTTTATAAATTTAAAATATTTTTAAGTATTTGTTTATCTATTTCTTTTGTTAATTCTTTAACTAATTCGTGTTCAAATATACTATTAAATGATGTCATATTATTTTCTATATAACTTATAGTTTTAATAATATTGTCTATTTTTCCCGATTTTGATATTTTATTTAATTTAATTAATCTATTATATAAACTATAATTAATTTTTACTTCATAATAATCATCAGAATGGGTACACTTATACATTTTAATAATATCATTATTGATAATTTTCAAATCATTATCATTTTTAACGTATAATACATCTTTATTTTGTTCCGAATTCATTAATATTACTTAATATTTTATTTAATTTATAAACTCTTCTATTCATTAATTCATTTTCAAATATATGAATCCATGCATCCCTTCTGTGTATTTTATTATTTTTAATCATTCTTATACAATTTTTAATATGTGATGAATCCATATTCTTTATAGGTATTTTTTTACCATCTTTCATTGTCCATTTCATATTATTACCTAATAGTTTATATTCATCAATTACATAATCATAATCTATCATATACAATTTATAATTTTATTACATTTTTCTTAATTTTAATACCATTATTATTTTTTAATATATTTGCATATCGTATATAAATATGTTTATCATTAATAAAAAAATCAGATACTATACCAGGTTCATCAACATCACCAATTTTAATAATTTTATCTCCGTTTTTAACCGAATATATCTCATATCTATTGTTATTTAATAGGTCTGATTTAAATATAATGTGTTCATTGTCTAATTTATCTCTTAATTCATTTATTTCTCCATTTAATAGATTTTTGTTATTCATAATATTTATTATTTTTTATTTATATATTTACAAAAGAATAAAATGTTTTGTTTTTAATTAAATTTAGATATATAGAACCCAATATTATTAATATATAATATTAAATTAAACAAAAAATAATAATAATAAAATGCAAGAAGAAATCATTACAATCGAACAATTAATTGAATTACTAGAAGATGCTAAACAAGACTATGAAAAATTTTATGGGAAGAATGTTAAAGCTGCATCTACTAGACTTAGAAAAAAATTACAAGATGTTTCTAAGATGACAAAGGAAATGAGAAAACAAATCATTGAATACAAAAAGACGATTAAGAAAAAAGGGGAAATTTAATCCCCCTTTTTTTTAAATTTATTTTTTAAAAATTTCAGATATTACTTCTTTAAATTTATCTTTATTAACTCCACCGACCATCATTTGTGGTTTATCATCCACTGGTATGAATAATATACTAGGTACACTTTTAATATTGAACATTGCTGATAATTCTTGTTGTTCTTCTACATCAACAGTATAAAAATTAATATCTTCATATTCTTCATTCAATTCTTCTAATATTGGTTGTATTTGTTTGCACGGCTGACACCATGAAGCTGTAAATTTTAAAATTGATGGGTTTTTTCCTTCATATTTCCATTCTTGATTTGATTCAAAATCAAATATTTCATTTTTAAAATCATCTAGTGTTAAATTGTTCATAATTTATCTTTTTTTATAAACTTAGTCAATATTTTAAATAAAGTTTATTTATATATAAAATTAAAAAAAAATGAGCAATACTTTTTTTTATTTAGAAATGTCAATTGAATTAGAGTTAAATATATCAGAATTGTATAAGGTTTTTTATTTAAATTTCAAAGAAGATTCTGAATTTTGGTGGAAATTATATATTGAAGAAATAAATCATGCATCCATTTTAAAAATGGGCAGAGATTTTTTGAAATCAAATGATTTACCAAAAAATCTTATAATAGATAATATTGAAGATATATCATATATAAATAATAAGATATTGTCATATATTGATTATTTTAAAACGAATAAATTAGATAGAAATATAGCATTTAGAATGTCGTTAGATGTAGAGAGTTCAGTAGCCGAATTACATTTTGATAATTTTATGAAACAACAAACAAATAATAAAATAATAACAATTTTTAAAAAATTAAATGGTTATGATTTAGACCATTATAATAGAATAAAAAAATATATTAAAGATAATAATATAAATGTATAAGAATTTATTAAAAAAATTATTATTTTTGTAAAAACAAATAAATTAAATTATGATTAATGATATTAAGAAATTCAAAGAATTTGAAGATGATTCATTTGATGTAGATGATTTAAAAAATAGTATTATGGATATCCCTAATTTTCCAAAAGAAGGAATATTGTTTAGGGATATATCAACATTATTATCCAATCCGGGTAAAATTAGAGTTATTGTTAATCAATTTTATAATAAGTTAAAAAACCGTGATATAGACATAGTAATTGGATTAGATGCTCGTGGATTTATATTAGGTCCTATGTTATCAGATAAATTAAATGTTGGATTTGCAATGGCTAGGAAAAAAGGAAAAGCACCTGATCATTATGTATATAAAAAATATGATTTAGAATATGGTAGTAATGAAATGGGATTATCACCTATGATTATCAAAAAAGGTATGAGAGTACATATACATGATGATTTATTGGCAACTGGTGGTTCTGTAAATAATATTATAAAAATAGTTGAAGACTTTGGTGCAATTGTGGATTCAATATCATTTATTGTTGAATTAGAAGATTTAAAAGGAAAAGAAGTTTTAAAGAATTATGATATTTATTCATTGATAAAATATTAAAAATAATGCAAAAAAATATCATTAAAAAAATATTATTAAAAAAACATGTAATAAATGCGGTTATTATGGTGATTTTGAAGAATTAATAACTGAAGTAGGTGAATATTTTATCAATTGTAACAGATGTGGTTTTTTTGAACAAAAAATGATAAAATCTACAATATCTAATATTGAAAATGTTAAAAAAACATTTCCAATTCATTATGAAGATGATATATATTTGACAGTTAATAAAGGTGGTTTTGGTACATGGAAGATAAAACAAGATAGTATGGTAAATGAAGGATCATTTATTAATGAAGAACATATATCTGATTTTTTATCAAATATAGATAAAATATTAAGTATGGATAAAGTTATAGAAATATCATACGATATTAAAATTAATAATGAATGGATACACGAAACAAAAAAACCTTCTTAACGAAGGTTTTTTGTTTATATATCACTGAAACGTCTAATGTGTTTTTTATTTTGTTCTGATATTGTTTCTATTGGTTTATATTGTTTTGTGTTCTTATACATATCTTTTTTAGTATCACTTTTAACTTTTTTATCATTATCATTATCATTTATTTGATGTTCATTTATATTTTCGAGTTCCTTCATTCTTTTAACTAATTCTAATTCTTTTTGTTTTTCTCTTTCTAATATTGCATCTATATCATTATTTTTAAATGATGGTTTCTCTTTTTCAACGACTGGTTTCTCTTTTTCTAAAATTGCATTTACTGCGACTTTTGGTTTACTTGGTTGTTGTATTTCTTGGTATAATTCTTCTATTTTTACAGATGCTCTAGTTTTTATTTCAAAGTCATCTGACCATACAGGAAAATATAAATCTTCAGATACAATTTCAAATTTTATTTTACCTGTATCACCTTTATTATAATTAGATAATTCTGGTAAATCAAATGTACAAATACTATCATTTACTTTACCATAAAATAAATAATTTTTATTTTCATTTGTAATTATCAATCTTGGTTCAATATTATTAATATCTATACCTTCAATATTAATTTTAAACTTTAATTTATCATTTTTATCATTATTATAGAATTCCATAATATTAAATTCTTTTTTATTATATATTAAATTTTTAATATCATTTTTCTAAAAATATAGTTTAATATTATTAAATTAATATTTAACAAAAAACCATATTATTTAATTTATATATAGATAAAACTATTAATAAAATATGAAAACTAGATTACGATTACATAATTTTTTATTAAATAATAATTATTTATTTAATTGTGAATCATATAAAATATATAGTGGATCAGATAAATTTTTTTATAAAGATGGATTGATTATAAATCTTTTTAATGATAGAAGTGTTACTATTAAAGATTTAAATTCAAATAGAAAATATCATTTTGATAAATTAGATAGCAACTATTTAATAAGTAATTTTATAAAAGTTATAGAAAAAACACATTAAATATTTTTATAAATATATTTTTTTGTTTATATTTGCATTTCAAAAAAATATGTCTATGTATAAATTTAAAAATTATTTTGAATATTTAGATAAAACATTAGAAGATTTTAATAAAACACCCAATTTATTAGAAAAAAAATCAAACTCATTTCTATTTGGTATAGAGATTTCTAATGATATAATAGATTTTTTTTCTACTTTAAATGATAAAGATAATTATATAGAATATATAATTCAATTATTGTTTAGTAATACTATGAACAGTAATTATATAGATCATATTAAATCTAATTTTTTACTTGGTCTAAAATCATTATCATATGGTGAAGATGGTTATATTATAACACACTACGGTAAACAAAAAATTAAACTAGGTAAATTTATTAATACTATAATTAAATTAATTAATGAGTATGGACATAATGTTAATAGAACAAAAAATGATATAGAGAAAATAGTAGATAAATATAAATCATTTAAGTATAATCCAATTAAATACAAGTTTAAAATATTGAATGGTAATGATATATTAACAGGATATGATAGTAAAAATTATGAGTATAGATTATCTAGTTCATTACATAATTCTTGTATGAATAATAAATTTGATTACTTGAATATTTATGTTAAAAATAAAGATAAAGTTAGTTTATTAACATTAAATAATGATGATAAAATTGTTGGTAGGGCACTATTGTGGAAAATGGATAAACCAAAATACATATTCATGGATAGAGTTTATTCCATCGATAATCATATTAATGAGTATTTTACTAATTTAGCAAAATCAAATAATTGGGTATATAGACAAAATAACGCAAATAATAATTTTATAGTTAATTGCTATATGAAAGATATTGATGGATATCTAGTTAAAAATTCTAATGATATTAGAATGTCAGTTAACTTAGATATAAAGGGTATCAAAAAATTCCCTTATATGGATTCATTTGTATATAAAAGTCATTTAAATAATAATTTTTATATAAATAATAACTGGATGATGAATTTTAATAGATATCAATCAACACATGGTGACGTTAGTAAATGTGTATCATTTAAATTATTATCATTATTTAGTTAATTTCAATTGTATAGATTGTATAATTTGTGAATATTTATTACGTATAAATACTAATATGTCTTCTTTTTTGTCTGCACTAGTTGTTGATAATAATTTATTTACTATTTCTTCTATTAATTCTTCTTTATTATATTCTGATATAAAATGTGATAATTTTATATTATTATGATATATTTTATTTAATATAATAATATCATTACTAAAATTACTATTCACAACATCTTTAACTTTTTCATATATTAATGATTTTTTTGGCATAAATAATACTTTTTCAGTATTAAATAATACATTATCTATAATATCAGAAATATATTCGGATACATTAATCATAGACATATTTAAAGTCAATGTAATTATATTTATACTAGATTGTTCATCCAGTATATTATTATGTGATCTTAATTGTTCTATTTTATCTATTATTCTCTTATTTTGTTCATCAAATTCATCAGTTAATTCTTTAATTTGTTTTTTATTATTTTTACGATTATAAATTATTGTAAAAATATATGTACCTGTTATTATAATTAATGATATTAATTTATATACACTATCAATAGAATCTATTACACTTGTATCAAATTGTGGCATCATATTTTGATATTTTTTAATCATATATATAAAAATAAGAACTTAAAAATTTATATATACTTAAAAAATATACTATTAATGTATTATTTATTAGACAAAAAATCTGATGAAACATTTACAATAAATTTCATAGGAATAGAAGAATTTAATATTGGTAATAAATTATTTTTAATTACACCTGAATGTATTAAAGGTATTTCTAAAATTACATCATTTACAGATATTATAGAAGGCGAGAATGAAAAATCATATCTTAAAAAATTTTTTAGATATAAAAATGGTAAAACTAATGATTGGTCAGATACATTACCAATTGATGAAATTTCAAATATAGAAATTTGTCCAAATAGATGTTTTCAACTAGAAATAATATATCTTAGAACAGATGAACATAGATTAGATAACCAAGATAATAAAATATTATTAAAAGGTGTTACTATAAATGGTGAATATGATATAATGAAATCTGATAGTTATGTTACATTAACTACAGAAAATCCATTACAAATATTAGAGATTGGTGATTTATTAAAAGTATTTTCAATAGATGCATTTGAAGTAATATCTACTTCTAAATTAGATGATCATTTTAATATAAAATATAGATTCTCACAAAATGATAAAAGAAGTTGGACAAAATGGGAATCATTAACAAAAGAAAATATATCAACAGTAAAATGGAATAAATTAAGATTTGTAGAATTACAATACTTATTTGAACTGTCACCAAATGTTAAAAAACCAGTCAAAATATATGATGTATTATTATATGGTGATTTTCAAAATGTTACAGCTAATTATAAAAAAATTAATAAATTTGGATTAAAAGAAAATTGTGTGAATTTAGCGTATAAACCATCTGACATAACAGAACAAACAAGTGGAATAGGTGAAACACAATCCGCAAAAAATATAAATTCTAATACACAATCTTTAATAAAAGAATCATCAGAATACCAATTAAGAATGAACTGGTTAACACAGGGTATAAACTGTTATTCTAATTCATTATCAATTGATGGTATGTCTCAATTAGATGTATTAAATGCAGAAAATGAAGCAAATTCTGCAAATTTTTGGAATCCATATGAATTTGAAAAAATAACAAATTTTCATGATATGCTGGCTAAACAGATATCAGATATGTTAGGTATGACAGTAGAATATCATTTAACAGATCCTGATGGGAATGGAACAGATAGAGTTATACACGAATACCAATTACATAATATTGTAGATTATAAAAATATTAAAATATTAGTTCCTGATAACCAATTTCCTGATAATCAGGTCATTATAAATCAATTTAATTTAGATTTATTTGATACGTTTAAGATTCATATTTTAAAAAGTGAATTTAAAAAGATATTTGGTATTGGTAAAAGACCAGGACAAGAAGATATATTATATTTCTGCCAGGTAAATAGAATGTATATTGTAAAACATGCCCAAATACATAAAAATATTATGAATGCAGGTATTTATTATGATGTTGTTTTAGAGAAATATGAGAAGAGATCAAATATTATTAATAAAATTGATGAATCTAAAAATAGAATAGAAGAACTTACTAGAAATACAACTATAGATGAATTATTTGGATTTAATGAAGAACAAGATTTTAAAAAAGTTGCAAATAAACAACAATTTAAACCAACATCATTTGATTTTATAAGAAAAAATATTAATAAAAATACCCAAATTATTAAAAATGATATATATAATGGTTCAATAAAAATAATTGATAATTTCTATAATTTAGAAAAAGTTAAGAATACTGAGGTGGCAATTGAGTATAGTAAAGTAGATAATAAATTATTAAAATCTGATAATAGATCGTTTATAGTATGGTTTAATTTTCCAAATGAATATGATCCTAATAGAGCAATAACCAAAAGAGTTATAAATGGATATGATATAGATGATAATAGGTATTACTTTATTAATAATTATGAAAATGAATATGGATATTCTATTTTTTATCAAAATGGGTATATTAATTTTCAATTAAATGATCAAATATTTAAAATGGAATCTGATGTTATGACAAATGTTTGGTTTGGATTAGTTGTTAATTTAGAACAAAGACAAAATAAAATATCAATGAAATTATATAGAAGAAATACTGCATTAGAAGTGTTATTATTTAACCCAATATCATATGAAAAATTACAATTGAATTTTGATGATATAGAAGATATCGAATATGAAATGAGAGTTAATGGGTTTAGGGCAGTAGATAATATAGAAACAACTTCACCAGAAGTTAAAATAGATTATATTGAAATTAATTCATATGAAAATAATGAGTTAATACCAGATGATTTCAATAATGATATTAATATAACCATACCAGGTAATAAATTGAAAATATCAAACATTAGAATATTTGATGATATTATAAATGATGATATTCATAAAATAATACTAAGTCAATTAATTATAAAAGATGCACAACATCTTATACTAGGTGATAATGCAAATGATAAATTACAAACCATTAATCACCCAAATAAACAATGGAGATAAATTATGAAATTAATGTTTAATAATAAATTATTAAGAACACAAAGTGGTAAAATTTTAACATATGTTCAACCATGTGTAGTGATGCCTGATGGATGCGCTATTAGTACTACTATACACCCTAGATGGAATGCAAATGCTGCACATTATGGTACAAATAATTTTGGTTTTAATGCTTTTGCTGGTGGCTACCGTTTCAGCAGTGGTAGTTTCGGCACCATTGGAATCAACGGTCTCTGGTGGAGTGCTACTGAGCTCAGTACCAATAGCGTCTGGAGCCGGAGCATGAGCTACGGTAACGGCATTGTGTACAGGGGCGACAACAATAAGGAGTTGGGTTTCTCTGTCCGTTGTGTAAAAGATTATACTGGTTCTCAACCTAATGGAACTATCTTATCGAATGATTATACAGACGGAGAAGGAAATACATATGATGCTGTTGTTATAGGAAATCAATTATGGACAGTTGAAAATCTTAAAACTACTAAATATCAAAATGGTACTAATATACCCAATGTTACTAATAATACGGATTGGAGAAATTTAACAACAGGTGCATATTGTTGGTATAATAATGATTATAATACTTGGGGAGTACATTATGGAGCATTATATAATTGGTATGCTATGGACGGGCTAGTGGATAACAATGGATATAGAGTGCCGAGTGATTCAGATTGGACACAATTAACAGATTATTTAATAGGTATTAATTGGTGTAATGGTGTTGTCGTTAACGAAACTAATGTAGGACAATATTTAAAATCATGTCGACAAGTTAATCATCCTATTGTTATTAATTCTAATACACGAGTATATGATCGTACGTTACAGTTTTACCCCGATGACCCATACGAATACTACAAAATTAATGGGGTACCATATTTAAATAATTATGGTACATATTTTATTGATGAAGAAAATCCAATTGGACAGGGTTTAACTGAGGGTTATACGTTTAATTATAATTACAATGCTGGTGATACTATTGAACTACTTAGAACACAAATGTCTTTAATTATAAACGGTGTGGGGAAGTTAGATTCTGGTAATGGTAGTACACCATCACCATGGGTTTATACAATGACAGAAAGTGATGTTGAAAACGGAATTTATGTGAATATATTTGATTATGTAGTATAAAAACATAATTAATTAAATATTTATATTTTATTAAAAATTTTTTATTATCTTTGTATCAAAATATAAAAAGATTTTATTATGGATGTATTTTATACAAGAGTAAATTTAAGAATTGAAATTAAAGACTATCCAGTAGGTGGTATATTAAGAATGCACTTTTGGATGGATGGAATTAAAACTAAAGGTGAAGCACAACCAACAATTATTAAAGAAATATCAAATAATAGAGATTTTACAGACAAATACACTATTAATCAAATATTAATAGATGGTTTACATTATACATCAACTAAATCTGATAAAGAAGGGTTTAATATTATGGTATTTGATTCATTTGTAAAATTTAGTTTACCGAAAGATAAACCAAAAGTTGATAATAAACCAAAAACCCCTAAAAAAGTAACATTCAATGATATAAATCTATTTGACATTGATAATGATGAGTTAAAAAAACAAATTAATAGAATAGAAAATGAATTATTTAAAAGAAAATATTTCTTCAGTGATGATGAATATAATTTTTATAATGAATTAAAAGATAATATAAAAGTAGAAGACACAAAAGATTTGTTTAAAAAATATAATGGTGATGTTTTTAAGTATAAAAAAGAGAAAATAAGAGAAAAATTAATTTTATAAAAAAACCATTCTTTGAATGGTTTTTATAGTTTTAGACATTTTCTTATGTCTCTAGATTTATAATACATAAATATTTTATCCCGATTTTTAACATTTATTATTTCTAAATTTTCTATTTTTTCTTCAATTTCTTTAATATACTTTTTAAGATCAGATAAAGATTGAATATAATTAAAAGGGGGTTTATAGTATTCTGGAAATTTTTCTAGATAATTACCAATATCCCTATTTATAACATTTTTATTAATGTATAGTTCATCTTTTATCACATTACTTTTAATTTGTAATATATCTAGTACATTTTCATTAAATCTGTGAATTAAATTGTCAGTTTCTATAATTTTTAATAATCCAATGGCATAAGCATCATCTTCACTTATTGTCATTGGATTATTTTCATTTACTATAATTTTAATATCATCATCAGATTTATCCCCTAAACAAAATTTTTTATATTTGTCCCATAAACATCTTTGTATAATATCATTCGGTGTTATTATTATTTGCATTTAAAATTTATTATTTTTTAATGTTTCATTTACATTGTGATACACATCACACATTTTTTTAAAATTAACCTCATCAGATACATCCAATTCAAACCACTCACCATTTACTTTTTTATGTGATAATATATTATGTAATGTTTTTTCAATAATCTTACTATATTTTGATAAATACACATCTATTATACTTATTTTATATGGACAACCAGTTTGTATATTTTTAACTCTTTTTTCTACTGTATTTGTCGTATATCCTATTTTGTAAAGTGGTTTATCATTATTAATAATTTTTAATAGATAGACTTTTGGTATATTCATTAAATATAAGAATTTTTTCTTCTTATATATTATAATAAATGAGTCCATCATCAAATATTATACATCAACATCAACATCAACATCAATATCATTATTATCAATTAATTCACTATTTTTGAATTCTTCTGATTGTTTTGTTTGTGTCGATTGTATTTTTTCAATTATTTCCTTCATTCTTTGTTCTTTTAACCTTTTATTGGCTATTTGAATCTGTCTTTTGTATTCATTAACTTTCTTTTTGTGTTTTTTACCATTCTTTGATTTGGGCATAATTTACAATTTATTTTTTTTTATTATAAGATAATAATTATATTTTAATATATTTTTAAAGTTTATTTTAATTTAAAAATTTATTTAATATTTCTATTTTATTTGGTATATTGTTATGTATGAAATATATAAGTTCATTTATTTTATCATATTCATATATATTAGATACACCTAAATTATCTAATAATTTATTTTCTGGTACAATCTTAATATTTCCGTCTTTGTCAAACCAATAACCTATTTCATAAGATATATTATCATAGACTAAGTTTAATAATAGTGATACTCCATTTTCCATTTTACCAATATAATCAATAATACTCAATGTCATTGGTATATTATTCAAAAAATCATCCATTTAAAATTTGTATCTTTTTATTTTTATATATAATAAAAAATAACATTTGTTTATAATGCCAACAGCTGATATAAAAGATTTTAATATTAGATATAAAGGACATCCTAAATACAATATTAATAGGATAGTAGAAGATAGAACAATGGAATTTATAATTCAAAAATTAGAAATGGTATTAATGACCAACAAGGGAGAAGTTTTAGATGATTATGATTTTGGTGCAAATTTAGAATATTATTTATGGTCAACTAAAGTACCAGTTAATAAAATAGAAAATGAAATTCAAGAACAAATAAATACCTATATACCTGAAATGAATAAATTAGATTATACTATTAATATAGAACTTTTCCAAGGTACAATAAGGGATATTTTAAAGGTAAACATAAAAATAAAAGAAAGTGAACTGAATTTCATTTTAAAATAAATATTTTTATATGAAATTAAATAAATCACAATTAAATGAACAATATACTAATGTTTTAACAACCAATAGAGTTAATGATATAGTAGAAAAACAAAATTTAAATTTAAAATTAACAAAAGATGAACATATTTGGTTTGATAAACAATTTGGTGTTAGAAAAGCTAATTTAAAATTCGCACATACTAAAAAAGAATTAGAAGAATATGCAAAATGTAAAATGGATATTCATTATTTTGCTGATAATTATTGTCAAATAAAAAGAGAAGATGGTACAATAGGACCAATGAAATTAAGAGATTATCAAAAGGATATTTTAGATTTATATGTGAATAACAGATATTCAATATTAATGGCTAGCCGGCAAATGGGAAAATGCAACTCTTTGATTTCTAAAGTGTCAGTAAAAGATAATAATGGAAAAGAGTTTAATATAACAATCGGTGAATTATATTATACTTATATTCAACAAGAAAGAAAATTAACACTAATAGAAATATTAAAATTATTTTTATATAAAATATTGTCATTTTTATAAATTACTTTACCAAATTATCTTTTAGCCATAAAATTTTTATATATAAAAGAAAAAATAAAAATATGAAAATTAAAATATTAAGTAAATTAAAAGAAAAAAATATTGTTATTAAAGAAAATATAATAATTAATGATAATGATGAATCTGTTACATCTAGAATTGATGGAACTCAAAGAAAAAGGATATATGGTAAATATTTAAAAAGTATTGGTTTAACAAGCGAAGAATATAAAATATTATTTCCTGATGCACCATTGATGGCAAAATCTGATTATAAAAATACTACTAAAAATTCAGGTCAACATATGAAACAAGAAAAATATAAACGACTTTTTTCAGAAAAAATTAAAGGATGTAAAAATCCAAATCATAAATCAAAAACTACAGAAAAAGAAAGAAAAGAACGAAGTCCTTTTAGTAAAGATTTTTATAAAAATAAATATAAAAATATAACAGATAAAGATATTGATTATATTAGAAAAAATTTTATAAAAGACTTTATTAAAGATAGAGTCACAACAACTCAAATCGATTATTATTTAAATAAAGGTTATGATGAAAAAACATCAAAAAAAATGTTGTCTGAAAGACAAAAAACATTTAGTTTAGATTTATGTATTAAAAAATATGGCAACGATAAAGGAAAAGAAATTTGGAATAATAGGCAAATAAAATGGCAAAAATCGTTATTACAAAATGGTAATTTAAAATGTGGATATTCCAAAATATCACAAAAATTATTTTATGATATTTTAAATAAATATAATATTAATGATAAATCTTATATTTATTTTGCTACAAAAAATCAAGAATATTATTTATCTGGTGGAAAAGAATTATTTTATCAATATGATTTTGTTGATTTAAAAAATAAAAAGATAATAGAATATAATGGAGATCAATATCACGCTAATCCAAAAATATATGAATCAAATGATAATCCACACCCGTTTAGAAAAAACATAACAGCTCAAGAAATTTGGGATAAAGATAATAATAAAATACAATTAGCTCACGATAATGGATTTGAAGTATTAATAGTATGGGATTCAGAATATAAAGAAAATAAAGAAATAATATTAAAAAAATGTTTAAATTTTTTAAATATTAATAAAAAATAAATGGTTTATGTTTAAACTTATATTAAGATTTATTATTTATAAAATAATAGAATTTATTGAAAAAATAGAATATAGAAATAACAAATTTGATGATAATAATTCATTTAATAAAATCATCAATATTATAAATAATAATGATTTATTAATAAAAACAGATTATGGATTTGTACCATTTAGTGAAATAAATTTAACATCACCATTATCACTTTATAGATTAGAATTAGAAAATGGTGATTGGTTAGAATGTGCTGATTATCATATAGTTTTTATAAAAGGACATCATCAAAAATTCGTTAAAGATTTAACTATTGATGATTATGTTTTATGTAAAGGTGATTATATAAATGGTGTGAAGGTAAAACGAATAACAAATTTAAAATCTAAAGTTAGTATGGTTGATATTACTGTGGATACCAATGAACGAAGTTATTATTCCAATAATATATTGTCACACAACACGATAAGTGCTGCCATTTTAATT
>Ga0265293_10001856_pt1 | contig 44589 bp, 58 predicted proteins | sample Munlanlewell138R_FD_192505 | JGI IMG/M metagenome (GOLD analysis project Ga0265293, IMG submission 192505) | Leachate microbial communities from a municipal landfill in Southern Ontario, Canada - Leachate well 138R | ecosystem: Engineered > Solid waste > Landfill > Unclassified | place: Canada... | reverse complement strand
CAACCACTACAACTACTGTTCCTCCATGTACCATTACCAAATTTGAACTTCCAAACAGAGCTTGGGTAGATATTGAAACAACAGCTTCTTGGTCTACTAATAACTGTACTACAGCACAGATTAATTGTATTTCAGATGATTGTATTGAAGGAGTGGAAGATCTTAGTGGTTCTGTAAATCCTGATTTTGACCAGAGCAAGGACTTTACCATCAATGCTCCTGGAACATACAGATATGAATTAGTGGCTTGTACTGGTCCAATACCAGCAGATCCACACAACGATGAAGATTGTGATGTATATGAAGATATTCTTGGTACTGGAGATCCGTATATAGAGATTGAGGCCCTTCATCTTCCTTGGTGGCAGGAAATTATTCCTTCAAATCTACAAGGGTTTTTAAGGGGGTTGTTTGTAAATTTTAATTTGTAAGTTTGTAAGTTTACTGTATTAAGTTTTAAAATGTATGGAGGATAATCCTCCATACATTTTAAATTATGCTATAATATTTTTATGAAAAAGATAGATATTATTTTTTTTATTATTATTTTTGTTGTTTCTTGGTTCGTTTTTGATAAGATGAGTTTATTTTCTAATATTTTTACCCGATGGAGCTTTGGGTCAATTCCTTTGTTATCCTTTATTTTTTATCCCGTTTTTATAACTCTTAAAAGAAAAGAAAAATTTTCAAGTATAGGGTTTACTTTTAAAAATTGGTTAATGGCGATTATTTGGGGAATAGGGATAAGTTTAGTTATAGTTATTTTAGGTAAATATTCAATGCAAATTAAACCATTAGCTAACTTTGATAGTGTAGGAATAGGAATTATTTATTGGGGTTTTTTATCGTTTTCTCAGGAAATCTTTTTTCGAGGATATTTTCAAAAGAATTTAGAGAGAATATATGGTAATTTTTTAGGATTAATTTTTGCTTCTTGTTTTTTTGCTCTTTGGCACATTACAATTCGTTTTTCTCCAGAATGGATGCTCCCCGTTTCGTTATTAAAAGTTTTTTTAGTTGGTTTGCTTTGGGGTCTGTCTTTTCAAAAAACAAAGAGCTTAATTGCTCCTTGTTTATCACATTTTTTAGTTGGAGTTTTACTTAGCAGTTATTTTTAATCTTTTTTTACGATTGATACCTAGAAGGATTAAAAAACTTATGATAATGATAATTAAAGCAGTAAATTGAGCATAGCTTAATGTGCCATACCATGTATTTCCTTGGCAAATAAAGTCTCTATTATAACGAAAATATTCAACAATGAATCTAATGGATGAGTGTAGAATGGTTCCTATAAAAAACAAAGAACCGTCTTTTAATTTATTTTTTTTAGAATAAAAATATAATAATAAAAAGATTGCAAGATAGCCAAAAACTTCATAGAGTTGGGTCGAATGTCTTAATAAATTATCTCCTAAAGAAGGATTTTTTATTGCCCAAAATACATTAGTTGTTATTCCGTAGCAGCAACCTTCTAAGAAACAACCAATTCTACCAATAGAATGACCTAATAAAACTCCAAAAATAATTGCATCAAACCATTTTCCTGCTTCTTTTCTATTATCTTTCAAAAGTAAGATAAGAACCAAAAACCCTATAATAAATGCTCCTTGCCAGCTTAAACCTCCTTTCCAAAATTGTAGAATTCTTAATGGATCATTTTGGTAACGACTAAAATTTAAAAAAACATAAACGATTCGAGAACCAATAAAACCACCAATAATTGTAGCAACAATCAAATATTTAGCTTTGTTAAGATCAAGATTTTGTTTCTTAGCTTGCCAGAAAACAATAGCTCCTGCCGTAATAAAACTTAATATCATAAAAAACCAATATGATTCTACTGTGAAACTGCTAAATTGAAATAAAATGGGATGCATATTACTTGGCTTAATATAAAAATTAAGAGAAACAAATAAAATTTACGAAATCATAGGATTATATTAATTTTAGAACTAAAGTATTTAATAGAATATATATCCATTGTGTACTATTAAGAAAATAAATTCAAGATAGAAAAATTATAATATAGGACTTGACAAATATTTTCTATTTGCTATACTAAAGATGCTGTCGCTTAGAGAAGCTTGCTTCAATAAGTGGCAGCATTTTTTTTATTCAATTTTTGTTTATTTTTATAAATTGACAGGATAATTATAAAGATTTATAATAGCGGTAATTAAAAAATGTAGCTTGAAAATTAAATAATTAGAAAGGAGGTTAGAAATGAAGATAATTAGTTCGGATTTAAAGAAGTTTGATCACAGAGAAAATAGAAATATTAATAGTTTGAGTGATTCAATAATTTTAAGAAACGATACTTTGATTGTTGCAGATTATGATAGCTATATTGTCTATTCACCGTTTACCAAAATAATCACAAGAGTGTCTGAATTTCCTAATGAAGGAACGATTTTAGAAAATATTTTAAAGCAAAAAGGGTTTTTTAAATCGGTTCCAAATACTACGCGTCAATATACAGATTGGGATGGTTTTACATCATTTACACTTTTACTTACCAGAAAATGTAATCTACGTTGTATTTATTGCTATGCTTCTCCGTCGATGAGCGGTCCAAGTATACCCGATAATCTTGCAATTGATGCTGTTAATTGGTTTGTGCAACAAAATCAGGGACCAAAAATTAGAATAACTTTTCATGGAGGAGGCGAACCTACATTAGAACGACGTCTTATAAAAAAAGTGGTTAATCAGGTAAAAGAGATTCAGGGAAATTATCCAGCTCATTATTTAATTGTTACAAATGGTACCGTCAATAAAAATTTTTTGGACTGGATGATGGTTAATAATTTTGCTATTACTTTTTCTGTAGATGGGCCCCCAGAAATTCAAAACAGAAACCGTCCTTTTCATAATGGCTCACCGACGAGTGATGTCGTAGAAAGTAATATAAGATACTTAGTTGCCAGGAACTATCCAATAGGAATAAGACTTACATATTCCTCAAAAGATAATATTGTTCAAATAATCAAGTATTTTGGAGAATTAGGTATTAAAAGAATACATCTTGAACCACTTTTTCCATATGGACGTTATTATAAAAAAGTCAAATTTGGAAAGGATAGCAAGTATAATGTATTTTCACCAGGAATAAATGATTTATTAACAAAGTTTTTAATAGCAATGAATGTTTGTAAAAAATATGGAATAAAAATTTACAATGGACATATTATGCATTTTAATAGGGGAATTGGATATTTTTGTGGTGCTGCTAGTGGAAAGGCAATGCTTGTTACTCACGAAGGTTTGCTTTCAGGCTGTTTAGAGGTAGTTGACTCTAATGATAAAGATATAGAAACATTTAAAATTGGTAATTGGGTTCCAGCTCAAAAAAGCTTCAAAGTAGATATGAGTAAAATTGCTATTTTGCAAAAAAGACATGCTGATATTTTGCCTGAATGTAGAAATTGTTTTGCGAGATATACTTGTGCGGGTGGTTGTGCGGTTAAAGCGATAAGGGCAGGTCAGGGATTTTTTGGGAGAGATATATCTTATTGTGGTTTTACTCGTGCCTTTTTGCCAATTCTTATTAAGAAAATAGCTACAATTAGTGAAGTATAAATTAAAAGAGGAGGTGGCAATTATGTTACCGGATATTGTAATTTCAAATGCGATCACCCCAGAAGAACTAGCCTTAGGTAATTCAATTACAGGTTCTTGTCCAGGAGATGAATGTAATGATGATACGGGTGGTTGTTTACCAGCAGATGCAAGTTGTGGGCAAGATTGTTCTTGTCCGAGCGACAAATGATGATTTTTATCGTGATTAAAAATCGTCGTTAAAAGGTTAGATTATACAATATGATCTAACCTTTTTTTATCCATTTTAACCAATCTTTTTGGATTTCTTCTAACGATTTTTTAAATATTTGTAAGGAAATTTTATTCTGATTTTTTGCAGAATTTCTTAATTTTTTTAGAAAGAGAATTATTTTATTCCAGCCATATACTTTTACTATGTATTGAACGATACTTCCTGCTAAAGGATATAGGCTTCCGGGCAGATGATTGCTCCATGATTCCCAAGGGATATTAAAAGTTTCTTCAGAGATATCTAAAGAAAGGGCATGTTTTTTTTGATTAGTATTCGTTCCATTAAGATAAGTACATAAACCTTCTTGCCATAAACCATTGCCTGGTAAGTTTTTTGAATCATTAATTTTTCCAAGAAGGATATGAGTTAATTCATGTCCAGGAGATTGGTTAAGGTGGCCATGAATTTCTTTCATTTTTATAAAACAAATGGCAGGAGTAGTTCCAAGTTTTTTTCCTATTTCTATAGAAGGATAAAGAAAAAAATTTACTTTAGGCGGTTTTACTTTTAAGATTTTAGCATTTTTTTTATATGAATTAATTCTTTTTTTAAACCATTCATTATCAATCTTCAAATTAGGGTAGATAAAAAAAATTATGAGATCAAATTCTTTTTTGCCCCAGTTTTTATAAAAACCTTGCTTTTTAAGTTCTTTAATTTTGTTTTTTGTTTGAACTCTCCAATTTGACATATTTGTTTTTAATTATATCTCAAAATTATTTTAGCTTGTCAAAAGCGACAGTATTTTTTATTCATCTTTTTGTATAAAGAACAAATATTTTTTTGTTTGTTTTTAAGGTATTTGGACCAATGTGGAAGTATCTTTTTCTCGATTTTTCTTAAATGAGGATGGCCTATATTTTTTCTTCCTTCTTTAAAATATTTTCCTTTTTGATTTAGTCTTATTCTTAGCTCATTATCACTTATTAACTCAATTATGGCGTGAGAGAGATCGTTTTGAGGAATTTTATAATAATTAAATACAATATGAAGCAATTCGTGTGTTAAATAAACAATAGAATAATTTGACCAATCTTCTGGATGTCCCCAAATAATCGACCTGCTGGAATTAACCCTTCCTTGTTTTAATCTTGGATGAATTATGTTAACGGGTACGGAAATATTGGGTAGTTTTTCCCCTATTATTTTTTCTAAATAATTTAATACAAAATTTTGATTTTGGCTCCATTGATCTTTAACAGAATTTTTATATTGATTGGTTTCTTTGAGAATTATTTTAAATACAGGGGATTGAAAAATTACTTGAAATATTTTTTGGATATCTTTTGGTAATTTTTTAATTTGAACTTCTGAGGAGCTTGGATTATCTTTTAAATAAATATTTTCAATGGCCCATTTGATATGTTTATAACTTACTAAATGAATAAAATAATAAGAAGGATTGTTTTTATATTCTTTCCATAATTTTTTCCTAAATGATTGAATTTTTTGCTTTATAGGCGGATCAAAAAAATCTTCAGGTTGACTTGATTTATTAAAAAGAACATAAGCAAGATAGTATTTATTGATTTGAAAGTCTAATTTTATCATATGCTTTTTATTTATCCCTTGTTTCTTTATTATACCTCAAAATTATATTGAATTGAAGTATATAGATTTTTAAAAGACTTGACCCTGTTAAATAATTTCACCCTTAGTGAAATTTCCGCTTTGCGGGATTTAACAGGGTTGACAAATATCTTCTATTTGCTATACTAAGGATGCTGTCGCTTAGAGAAGCTTGCTTCAATAAGTGGCAGCATTTTTTTTATTCAATTTTTGTTCATTTTTCTAAATTGACAGGATAATGATAAAGAGTTATAATAGCGGTAATTAAAAAATGTAGTTTGAAAATTTAAATAATTAGAAAGGAGGTGAGAAGATGATTAATAAAAATATTGCAATTCAGAAGAAACTTCAGAATTGGTTCCTGATAGAAGATGAGAAACTAAGTTGTTATTTAGTTTACTCTCCACTTCAGATGGTGTTTTTTGCTGTTAATAAAATTGGAGCAGATATATTTTTGCAACTTAAAAGAGGTAATATTTTGCCTGGCTCTGATAAAATTTTAGAGATGATAGAGAAAAATAGTAAAAGAATTTTATCAACACTAGATTTTAATAGAAACCCTCATGCTAACATTACTATTTGTCCTACATTCCGTTGTCAGCTACGTTGTCTATATTGTTTTGCAATGGGAGGAGAGAGACAAAATGATCTTTCTATAGACGCTGCAAAAGCAGCTATTGATTTAGTTTTACATCGTTATTCCTCACAAGAAGTTAAAACTAGTCGGCTTACTTGGCATGGAGGAGGAGAGCCAACTTTATCTTGGCAAATGTTAAAAAAAATCTCTTTATATCATCGAAAAACAGCTATCGAATTAGGTATTAAGCCTCAATTATCAATTGTTTCAAATGGAATCTGGTCAGAGGAAAAAAGGACATGGATAATAAAAAATTTTGACAGAGTTACAATTTCATGTGACGGGCCTCCTGATATCCAGAATAAGCAGAGGCCACTTTCTAATGGTTTACCATCTTCGCTTTTAGTATATAAGACTTTACGGGCACTTTCTTATTATAAAGTAAATTTTGGTATTAGGGCTACTATTACTGAAAACAATGTTACTCGAATGTCAGAAATGGTTCAGCTTTTCTATGATTTATGTAAACCACGAACATTACAATTTGAGAGATTATCAATTTGTGGCCGTTGTGAAGAATCAAAGATACAATCCGGGTCAGCAGATGATTACATTAATTATTTTAAAGAAGCATTCAAGAAAGCAAAGAATTTAAAAATTAATTTAGGTTGTTCTGGCGTTCGTATCTTTAGGCGTACTAAGTATTATTGTGGAATAGGAGGTCATACTATTTGTGTGACGCCAGAAGGGTTGTTAACAACTTGCCATAGAGTTGATCATTTCTCCCATCCTTTAGCAAATAAGTTTATTTTTGGAAAATGGGATGGAATTCAATTTAAGTGGAGTGAAGATCAATTAGGAAAGCTGCAAAAAAAATTATTGGTAGATAATTTTGCTAAATGTCAAAATTGTTTTTGTAAATATACTTGTGCGGGTGGATGTGTTGCTGCTAAGTTTTATGAAATCAATTCGATAGCGAGGCAAGATTTAGATGAGCATTGTAAAATTATTCGTGAGCTTACAAAATTCAGATTAATTTCGGTCGCAAAAGATAGAGGTATTTTAAAGAATATTAAAACAAGGAAGGAGGCGTTTTGTCATGGTTACGGAAGTTCAAGATAGGTTACTGGACACAACTAGAGATTCAATCATGGTAAGTTCTGCCGTTCATCTTAATAACGGTGGAAATATTACTTGTGAATATCTTGGTTGTAGCGGAGACTGTGATTGTGATGGCGATACAGGTCTCCCAAACCCAGCTGAAACCTAACAATTTAAAAAAGGGATGCTTTAGAACGCATCCCTTTTAAATTAATATTTTTCTATAAATGTTTCAATTAATTACTTTAATAAATAAGCCTTCAATTTTATTTTTATTAAGACAATCAATAGATTTTTTATTAAGTAATTCTAAGAATTTTTGGGGATAAATCATTGAAATATCGTTTAAACTCATCTCTTGTTTAGGAAAAATACTGTTTTTTTTAGATAAATAAACCACCAAGGCCCGTATCAGTGATTCAGAAAGCAAAGAGTCGCCATAATTATTAATTATTTCTTGTGGTATTTTTAGAATCATAGACCCAGGAATTTTAGGAGAATTAATATTATTAATATAAAAATGTATTAATTCATGTAATAAATTACGAATATTAGGAATTTCTGATGGTCCAGTAATAAGATATCCGGTTTTTTCTATTTTGATAGAAAAACCGCGATAATAAGATTCTAGTAGATTTACGGTAAAGATTAATTCTTCAATTTGTGGCTCAAATTCAAAAAATTCATTAGTTATTTTAATGATATTAGGCAATATATCTTTATATGACTTTATTGCTTTTTGTGTTTCTTCTATAAAATCTATTTCTAATTTTTCTAAATCAATTTTTTTAATAAAGGCTTGTAAATATTGAATCGCTGGGATAAAATCAGGATTTGTTTTGGAAGAAGGGATTAAGGTTTTTGTGGCGAGAATTTCTTTTGTGTATTGATAGGGATGAAAACAAAAATCAAATTTTGGCACTGATTGGGTTTGTAGATAATCCCTTATTTTTTTACGAAAAGGATGCATTCCTCTTTTGTTATTTTCTTTATTATAACCATTGTAATTTAATGCAGCATAAAGATAAAAAAGAGAGGGTAGTGGTTTTGCATTATAATTCTTGAAGTCCATATTTATAATTTATATATCTATCTATTATTATACCTTAAAAATATATTAAATTGAAATACATGGATTTTTGAAAAACTTGACAAATATCTTCTATTTGCTATACTAATGATGCTGTCGCTTAGAGAAGCTTGCTTCAATAAGTGGCAGCATTTTTTTTATTCTATTTTTGTCCATTTTTCCAACTTGACAGGATAATTATAAAGATTTATAATAGCGGTAATTAACAAGTGTAACTTGAAAAATTAAATAACTAGAAAGGAGGTAAATTAGTTATGAGTAAGGGTAAGAGTTCTCCTAATCCTAGTGATGGGAAAGGAGGAAAGCCAGGTCATGGGGCACCAAAAAGCCCACGTAGTGGTAAAAAAGGTCAGTAAGGTAAAAAAAGGGCTGGTATCTATCCATGCCCTTTTATATTTCTAGTCATTTTGATATAATATGAGTATTATAAGATTAATAAGCATATATTGTGAAAGATATTGAATATTATATTTTTATAAAAACAGGCTCTGTTTTTGAACCGCCAAAACTTAAAGGTATTTCTCATTTTTTAGAGCATATCGTTTTTAATTATTCGTTAGAAAAGTCAGGTCTGAATAATTTTTTAGAAGAAAATAATATTGATATTGACATAGAAACTCAAGAATATTCAACTATAGTTACAACTTGGTCTTTGGATAAAATTTTATTAAAGAAATTAAGAAAAAAATTAAAATATTTAATATTAAATCCTGAGATTTCAATTGAGTCTCTAGAACAAGAAAAAAAGATAATTAGAGAGGAAATCGCTTATAGGAAAACTCTTCCTGATATATTAGCACAAGAATCTTTTTTTTCTTTTGTTTTGCAAAACACTGCTTTAGAAACAGCTATTATAGGAAAGAAGCAATTTTTAAAGGAGGTTACCTTGGCAATGCTTAAAAAATGGCATGAGAAGTTTTATAGAGAAAACAATCTTGTTGAAATAATTTTTGATAGAAAATCAAGAAGAATTCGGGTTTTTCCCCACAAACTATCTTCTCGTATTTCTCCTATTATTTCTCCTAGACAAAGAAAAAAGCCTCATAGAGCGTCGATAAAAAAAATAATTAATAGAGGTTTATCATCTCACGTAGTATGCGTAGGATGGTTGTCAAAGAATCCTAGTAAAAAAGAAAGGGCTATTTTGGATGTTTTTAGGAGGATTTTTGGATCAATGAATCAGTCTTTTATCTCTAGTATTTTAATACAAAAAGAGCATCTTATTTATAAAGGTGAAGCATTTTTGGAACACTACAAAGGATTAAGCCTTTTAGGGCTTCAATTTTTTACTACTCAGCCTAACAACTGCTTAAAAAAGCTAGAACAATATAAGGCAAAATTGCTCAATGATAAGATAAATAAAGATATTTTCTTTACTGCCCAAAAATTAGAAATTGAATATTTTCAAGAACCTCAGGTTTTCATGTCCTATATAATAGGAAAAGAATTTATGTCCACTGGAGATTTTCTTTTACCTAGAGAACGGATAAAAATATTAAGGAATATATCCTATGATGATTTTTATCAATGTGTAAAGAAGTTATTTTCTAAGGATCAATTTTTAACAATAGTAAAATAATTTTTTAATATTTTTATATATAGACAGCGATAAGTTGATAAAATATTTTTCTTTATTATATTAAAGATGTCGTTTTTTAAGGAGTTTATTCCAATAAATAGCGACATCTTTTTTGATTTAACGACGTTCGACGTCGTTAAATTGAATATCTTTTGTTTTATATTTATATTTTTTCTGGTATGATGTAGATATTAAAAATAAGGGTTTAAAATTATGTTAACTTTAGAAAAGATTAAGAGTAATCCTCAAGTTTTAGAATTTATTCAACAATCAGATGATGCCTTGGCTGCTTCTGGCTATACAGAGCATAGTCTTTCTCATGCTGATTTTGTGGCTGAACGGGCAAGAATTATTGCAAAGGAAATTGGGCTTTCAGAACAAAAACAAGAATTGGCATCCATTGCCGGTTTTTGTCATGATATGGGAAATTTTTTAAGCAGAAGTCATCATCATTATCTTGGGGCTTTGTTATTTCATCAAATTTTTCAACAAGATTTTTCTCCTAGAGAATTAGCTATAATTACTCAAGCTATTTCTAGCCATGATAAAGATGAGATGAAATTTTCAGCGCCAGTTTCTGCTATTGTTGTTTTGGCTGATAAAACAGATGTTCGTCGCTCTAGAGTTAATAATAAAAAGAATCATAAAACTATGGAAGATATTCATGATCGAGTTAATTTTGCAACTACGATATCTAATATTAAAGTTGATACAAAAAAGAAATTAATTACCTCAGTTTTAAAGATTGATTCTAATTTTGTGCCAGTTATGGAATATTTTGAAATTTTTACTGATAGGATGATTTATTGTAGAAAAGCAGCAGAATTTTTAGGATACAAATTTGGCTTGATAATTAATAGTTTTAAGCTACTTTAATTTAGATGAGTAATCTTTTTATTGTTGCCACTTCAATTGGAAATTTGGAAGATATTTCTTTGCGGGCAATGCGAGTTTTGCAAGAAGTTGATTTAATTTTGTGTGAAGATACAAGGGTAACAAGAAAGTTATTATCTCGTTATGATATTAAAACACCTGTTATTAGCTATCATCAGCATTCGTCAGTTAAAAAAATGGAACAGATTAGATCGTTGCTTAAAGAAGGGAAGAATTTAGCTTTAGTTTCTGATTCTGGAACTCCAGGGATTTCAGATCCAGGCAATAAATTGATAAGTTTTTTGATTAATGAGAATAATGCTTTAACAGGTTTAGAATATATTGATCTCAAAATTATTCCAATCCCTGGGTGCTCAGCTTTATTGGCTGCAGCTTGTATCTCTGGTTTTCCAATAGATAAATTTACTTTTTTAGGATTTCCTCCTAATAAAAATAAAAGAAATCGGTTTTTTAAGGAATTGTTTTATCAATTACAAACTTTTAAACATCCAGTTATTTTTTATGAATCTTCTCATCGAATTCTTAAAACTTTAGAAGAAATTTATAACAAATCTTCTGATTTAAATTATAAAATTGTAGTTTGCCGTGAATTAACTAAGAAATTTGAAACAACTTATCGAGGGACAATAAAAGAAGTGATTGAAAAAATAAAACATGATAAAATAAAAGGGGAGTTTACAGTAATAATTTATCAAAATAAATAATATTTTATGGAAAAATTAATCATTGGAGATGAATTGGGACAAGCATTAAGCCAAGAGCTTAATTTACCCTTTGTTTCTATTGAAGATAGAGTTTTTGCTGATGGCGAAATACAGCCTCGTTTAGAAAAAGAAGAAAAAGCTCAAGAAGTTATTTTAATTATTCAAAAAAAACAGAAAGAGAATATCAATGCTTATTTAATAAAATATTTTTTACTGCTCAGAAAGATAAAAGAGTTTGCTGAAAAAACAATTGCCATTATGCCCTATTTACCATATGCTCGCCAGGATTCTATTTTTCGAGAAGGGGAGTCTCTCTCTTCCCTTTATATAGCTGAGTTAATAGAAAAGAATGCTGATATATTTGTTACTTGCAATATGCATGAGCATAGAAAAAAAATTGGAGATTTATTTAAAATCCCAGCCTATAATATTTTTATTTTTGAAGACATGGCAGAAAGATTTAAAGATTTCTCACCATCAGATTCAGTGGTTATTGGCCCTGATGAAGAAGCCAAGGCATTTGTTGATAATTTTTGTAAGAACTTTCCAGCTTCTAAAATAATTCTTCAAAAAACTAGAGATTTTAAAACGGGGAAGATAAGTTTTGCTTACCCGGAAAACGTAGAAGAGAAACTAAAGGACAAAGATGTTATTATTGTGGACGATATTATTTCTACGGGCAATACTATATTAGAAACAGCTCAAATAATAAAACAATTTAAAATTAAGACAATTAGCTTTGTTTTTGTCCATTCTATTTTTGGTGATGCGGCCATAGATCAATTAGCGGTTATTAATCCTAAAAAAATTATATTCTCCAATACTTTAGAAAGTTCTCATTATGCCATTAATGTGGCTAAGCCTTTAGCAAGAAATCTTTTAGAAAAGAAAATTATTTAATAAGACAAAATAAATTAAAAAATAACTAGAATGGAAAAAAAGAAGAATAATTCAAAAAAAAATAATACTTTTTTACTTAAGGTAAAGTATTTAGATATTAAAACAGGATATCCTTGGATTGCTATAATTCATGAACAAGATGGAGAGAATTTTGGTGTTAGACCAGGTGATCAGTTGGCATTGAAATGGAAAAATAAACAGACAGAAATAGCGATTGATATGACAAGGAGTTTAGTTCAAAAAGGAGAAATAGGGCTTTTCCGAGATATTACTAATAGATATAAAATTAAAAAAGGAGAGCTATTGGAATTAAAACTTTCAGGACATGCCCTTTCTTTGAAAGTAATTCATAAAAAGCTTGATGAGAAGAAAATTACTTACGAAGAGGTCTGCTCTTTAGTTTCTGATATTGCTCGATATCGAATTAGCGATTTAGAATTAGCCTTTTTTATTGCTTCAGCCTTTGATAAGAAAAATTTTTCAAGGGAAGAAATTTATTATTTAACAAAAGCAATTAGCGAAACTGGAGAAATGATGAAGTTTGGTAACATTGTTGCAGATAAACATTCAATAGGAGGAATTCCTGGGAATCGTGTTTCGCCAATAATAGTTTCTATCATTGCTAGTTGTGGAGTAACGATTCCTAAAACTTCTTCTCGGGCAGTGACTTCAGCTGCAGGAACAGCTGATACTATGGAAGTTTTAGCTCCAGTTGGATTTACTTCAAAGGAAATAAAGAAAATTGTTAGAAAAACAAATGGTTGTTTAATTTGGGGAGGAGCTTTAAGATTGGCTCCAGCAGATGACAGATTTATCGAAATTACTCGTCGCTTAGGAAGAGAGCCTTATTCAAAAATGGTAGTTAGTATAATGTCAAAACAAGTGGCAACAGGAATTAATCGTTTAATAATTGATATGCCTGTTGGGCCAACAGCAAAAATTCATGATCCAAAAGAAATCCTTTTTGTAAAAAATCTTTTTCTTTATCTATCTAAAAGATTTAAGATGAAGACAAAAATTATTATTTCAAAAACAATGGGTCCTATTGGTCGCGGTATTGGTCCTTCTCTAGAGGCAAGAGACGTAATGAGAGTTTTACAGCAAAAGGAAGAAAGATCAAAAGATTTAGAGAAAAAGGCAGTTTTGCTTTCTGGTCATTTATTAGAATTAGCAGGTAAAGCTAAAAAAGGAGATGGTCATCGAATGGCTTTAGAGTCATTAACATCAGGGAAAGCTTTGAAAAAAATGCGTGAAATAATAAAAGCTCAAGGAGGAAATTCTGAAATTGATTCTGAAGAGATTGTCTTAGGTAGAGTTTCTTGGGGACTAGAATCTTCAAAAAAAGGTAAGATAAAATCAATTGACAATAAAAACTTAAATAAAATTTGTAGATTATTAGGGTCTCCTTCAACTAAACAGGCGGGCGTTTATTTAAATAAAATGGTTGGAGAAAACGTAAAAAGAAAAGAGATCCTTTGTACCCTTTATACTAATAGTAACCAAAGATTAGTTTTAGCTAGGCATGCTTTAAAAAAACTAGAATTGTATACAATTAAGTAGAATTGAAATATTAACAGTGATATAATAAATAAAGGCCGTAGGTCGATAATTTAAAAACAATAAAATATATGATTTGGATAATTTATCTTTTTATTGCTTTGTGGGTGATTATCGGTGTTTTAGCTTTATTTGTGCCAAGAACAGCTAAAGGTTTTGTAATGAAAATTTCTCATAGTGGTCCTTTTTGGTTCTGGGGAATAATAGCTTTGGTATTGGGCTATTTATTTTGGCAATCTACAGCATTAGTAAGTATAGATTTAGTTATGCAAGTTTTAGCTGTTATTGCTATCATTAAAGGATTGACATTTTTATTTATGCCAAAAAGAATAATTAATGGGTTGTTAAATTATTGGAAGCAGATTCCTGATATTATTTTTAGGGTTATTGGTTTAGTCTTATTAATTTTTTCTTATTGTCTTTTTCAGATTTTAGTTTAAGATATAAAAGTTAGGTTGTAATTCAAAACAGTAGATATTAACACCTACTGTTTTTGTTCACAAAAAATGTTATACTGATAAATCTAAAATATATATTTAATAATTTTTTATGTTTACTGAAATACCATTAGTTTTTCAACTCATAATTTTGTTATTTTCTGTTATTATTCATGAAGTCTTTCATGGCTTAGCTGCTTTATACTTTGGTGATGACACAGCAGAAAAAATGGGGCGCTTAACTTTGAATCCAATAAAACATTTAGATCCAATTGGTTCAGTTCTCCTGCCATTAATATTAGTTATTATGAATAGTGGATTTGTTTTTGGTTGGGCCAAGCCTGTGCCTTATAACCCGCTTAAGCTTAAAAATCCAAGACGAGACACTGCTTTATTAGCTCTTTCTGGTCCATTAGCTAATTTTTCTTTAGCTTTATTTTTTGGTTTGATTACAAGAGTTATAATGATAACTTCGTCTTTTATTTCTTTATTGCCTTATTTAATGTTTATTGTTTGGATTAATTTAATTTTAGGAATTTTCAATTTAATGCCTATCCCTCCTTTAGATGGATCAAAAATTTTATTTTATTTATTTCCTTCTCGTGAACTTGAAATGATTCTTTCTCAATACGGCATTATTCTTCTTCTCTTTTTTATTATGTTTGCTGGTAGTATTATTTTACCCTTGGTAATGATATTTTTCTCTTTGTTTACAGGAATTCCTTTGGCTTAAAAATTTGGTTTTAGGGTTGACTGAAATCTCTATATTTGCTAAACTTATCGCAGTTATCTTTTTTATTATATTTAATTAATGCTCTTTATTATTTAATTTATGTTATGCCGACTTTAAATCAACTAATTAAAAAAAAGAGGAAGCCTATAATAAAGAAGAGCAAATCAGTTGCTCTGTCTTTTTCTTTTGACGCAATTAAGAATAAACCGACTCACCATGATTCTCCTCTTAAAAAAGGTGTTTGTTTGAAAGTTTTTACTACTACTCCTAAAAAGCCAAATTCAGCTTTAAGAAAAGTTGCTCGAGTTAAATTAAGTAATGGCATGGAAGTAACAGCTTATATTCCTGGAGAAGGACATAATTTACAAGAACACTCAATTGTTTTAGTTAGAGGAGGTAGAGTGAAAGATTTACCAGGGGTTCGTTATCATGTGGTTCGTGGTAAATATGATTCTCTTGGAGTTGAAGGCAGGAAGCAAAAAAGAAGTAAATATGGTACTAAAAAAGGAAAATAATATTTATTATGAGAAGAAAACATAGAAAAGAAAAAAAATATGAGCCAGATTTGATTTATAAAAGTGCTTTAACAACACGTTTTGTTCATTATTTGATGAAAGACGGTAAAAAATCTACAGCTCAGAGAGTTTTTTATAAAGCGATGGATGTTATTAAAAAAGAAACAAAAGAAGAGCCACTAGGTGTTTTTAATTTAGCTATTAAGAATATATCTCCAGAGCTAGAAGTTAAAAGTAAAAGAATTGGAGGAGCAAATTATCAAGTTCCTCAAGCAGTTCCTGAGTATCGTAAAATTACTTTAGCTTGCCGTTGGTTAATAGGTGTAACTCGGTCTAAGAAAGGTAAATCAATGGCGGAGAGGTTGGCCGAAGAGTTAATTTTAGCTTCTAAAAATGAAGGAGCAGCAATTAAAAAGAAATTGGATACTCATCGAATTGCAGAATCCAATAGAGCTTTTGCTCGTTTTAGTTTTTAAATTAATATTATGGGAAAAATATATCCTAAAGAAAAAATAAGGGACATTGGTTTTATTGCTCACATTGATGCTGGTAAAACAACAACAACTGAGCGAGTTTTATTTTATACTGGTATTACACACAAGATAGGTATTATTGATGAAGGAACAACAACTATGGATTGGATGGTTCAAGAAAGAGAGAGAGGAGTAACAATTACTTCAGCAGCAACAACTTGTTTTTGGACCCCAAGTTATAGAGAGAAAGATCCAAACTATGAACATCGAATTAATATTATTGATACTCCAGGCCATATCGATTTTACAGCTGAAGTTCAGAGATCTTTAAGGGTTCTAGATGGAGCTGTTGTTATTTTTGATGGAGTAGCTGGAGTAGAGTCACAATCAGAAACAGTTTGGCGCCAGGCAGATAAATACAAAGTACCAAGAATGTGTTTTATTAATAAGATGGATCGAATGGGTGTTGATTATGAAAAAGCGTTCAAATCTATTAAAGAAAGACTAACTCCTAATGCTTTAGCTGTTAATATTCCTATTGGGGCTGAAGGTAATTTTGAAGGGGTTATTGATTTGATTTCAATGAAAGCAATTTATTTTGAAGGAGAACAAGGAGAAATTATTACCTTAAAAGAAATTCCTTCTGATTTAGTTGAAAAAGTTGAAAAATATAAAAAAGTTTTTATTGAAAAAATAGTAGAACAAGATGAAAAAGTTTTAACTGAGTATCTTGAGGAAGGAAAAGAACCTACGGCAGAAAAGATTAGGGAGATATTAAGAAAAGCAACAATCTCTGGTAAAATTATTCCAGTTTTTTGTGGGAGCTCTTTTAGAAATAAGGGTATTCAACCTTTGCTTGACGGTATTGTAGAGTACTTACCTTCTCCCCAAGATTTACCTCCAGTTGAAGGCATTCATCCTAAAACTGAAGAAAAAATTGTTCGCCATTCTGACGACAATGAACCTTTTTCAGCTTTAGTTTTTAAAGTAGCTAATGATCCTTATGTGGGATCTTTGAGTTTCTTTAGAGTTTATTCAGGAGTTTTTAAAAAAGGAAACTATCTTTTAAATGCTAGTAAATCAGAACAAGAAAGAATTGGTAGATTATTGCAAATGCATTCTAATCGACGTGAAGAATTAGAAGAAGTTAGGGCAGGTGATATTGCAGCAACTGTTGGTTTAAAAAATACAGGGACTGGGGATACTCTTTGTGATCCTAGTAATCCTATTATTCTAGAGCAAATTGAATTTCCAGAACCAGTTATTTCGATTAAGGTAGAACCACAAACAAAAACTGATCAGGAAAAAATGTCATTAGTTTTAAAAAAATTATCAGAAGAGGATCCTACTTTTAAAGCAAAAAGCGACCAGGAAACATCAGAAACAGTTATTTCAGGGATGGGAGAATTTCATTTAGAGATATTAGTGGATAGAATGAAAAGAGAGTTTAATCTTAATGTAAAAACAGGTCGTCCTCAAGTAGCTTATAAAGAAACTATTAAGAAAGCAGTAGAAAGTGAAGGAAAATATATTCGACAGTCAGGAGGTAGGGGTCAATATGGTCATGTTTTATTAAGATTAGAGCCTTTAGAAAGAGGAAAAGGATTTGAATTTGCAGATATTATAAAAGGTGGAGCAATTCCTAAAGAATTTATTCCTGCAGTAGAAAAAGGAATTAGAGAAGCTTTAGAAAGAGGTATTTTAGCTGGATATCCAGTTTCTGATGTAAAGGTCACTCTTTATGATGGGTCTTTTCATGATGTTGACTCTTCAGACTTCGCTTTTAAAATTGCTGGTTCAATGGCTTTTCAGGATGGAGCTAAAAAAGCTGATCCAGTTATTTTAGAGCCAATTATGAAGCTTGAAGTAGTTATTCCAGAAAAATATTTAGGAGACCTTACAGGAGATTTAAGTTCTAAAAGAGGGAGTATTGAAAGTATATTTGATCGTGGAATGACAAAGGTCATTGAAGCAAAAGTTCCTTTGGCAGAGATGTTTGGTTTTGCAACAAAAATACGTTCTTTAACTGAGGGTCGAGGGGTCTTCACAATGGAGTTTGATCATTATAAAGAAGTTCCTTTTAATATTGCTCAGGAAATAATGGGAAAAGCAGAATCAAAATTAGAAAAAGAGTCTTAAGGGTTGACAATAAATCGGTTATACCTTAATATTGTAGATACAAAACAATCCGCTTTATAACGAAATTAAACAGCGGAAAAAATAAAAATAAATTAATAAAAATTAATAATAAAAAACATGGCAGAAAAAGAGAAATTTGTTCGTAATAAAACACACGTAAACGTGGGAACAATTGGTCATATTGATCATGGAAAAACCACTTTAACAGCTGCAATTTTACATGCCCTTCATTTAAAGGGAAGTGCAAGTAAAGATTCAAATGTAAATGAAATTGATAATGCTCCAGAAGAAAAAGCTCGAGGGATTACTATTAATGTTCATCATTCTGAATATGAAACTGAGAAAAGACATTATGCTCACATTGATTGCCCTGGACATACTGATTATATCAAAAATATGATTACTGGTTCTGCTCAGATGGATGGTGCTATTTTGGTAGTTTCTGCTCCTGATGGACCAATGCCCCAAACTTTTGAGCATATTCTTTTAGCTCGTCAAGTAGGGGTTCCAGCAATGGTAGTTTTCTTGAATAAAGTTGACATGGTTGAAGATAAAGAGTTAGTAGATTTAGTAGAAACTGAAATTAGAGAATTACTGACTAAACATGAATATTCAGGAAAAGATGTTCCTATAATAAGAGGATCTGCTTTAAAAGCTCTTGAAGCTAAATCTGCCGATGATCCAGAGGTTAAACCTATATTTGATTTATTAGAAGCAGTTGATTCTTATTTCCCAGAACCTAAAAGAGACATTGATAAGCCCTTTTTGATGCCTGTTGAAGATATCTTTTCTATTGAAGGAAGAGGAACCGTAGCAACTGGAAGAGTAGAAAGAGGAGTTGTTAAGTTAAATGATGAAATAGAACTCATTGGTTATCAGCCAACAGTTAAGACTATTGTTACTGGTTTAGAGATGTTTAATAAGTCTCTTGAAGAAAGTCAAGCAGGAGATAACGTAGGTGTTTTGTTAAGAGGACTCAAAAAAGAGGAGATCAGAAGAGGTCAAGTATTAGCTAAACCAGGCTCTATTACTCCTCATACTGAGTTTGAAGCAGAAGTATATATTTTAGCTAAAGAAGAAGGTGGTAGGCATACCCCATTCTTTACCGGATATAAGCCACAATTCTTTATTAGAACTGCTGATGTTACTGGTGAAGTTACTCTTCCTGAAGGAGTAGAGATGGTAATGCCAGGAGACAATATTAAATTTACAGTTAAACTAATTGTTCCAGTAGCTTTGGACGAAAGTTCCCGCTTTGCTATTAGAGAAGGAGGAAAAACTGTTGGAGCAGGAGTCGTAACAAAAATTGTTAAATAATAATTACCTACTGTGCCAACTTCTAAAACCGAAACCCAACAGAAGATTAGGATAAAAATAAAGGGTTATGATTACAGAATTCTTGACAATTCTTGCAAGCAGATTATCGAAACAGTAATGAGATATGGAAGTGAAATATTAGGACCAATCCCTTTACCGACAGAAGTTCATCGCTATACGGTGAATAAGGCCACTTTTATTAAGAAAGATGCTCGAGAGCAATTTGAGATCAGGATTCATAAAAGGCTTATTGAAATTCCTAATTCCAATCAGAAAACTATCGAGGCTCTTACAAATTTAGATTTACCTGCAGGAATAGACATAGAAATAAAGATGTAAGCCCGGAGTATCTAGTCTAGAGCGTAGCTTTAAAGAAAACTGGGCTAGGGCCCAGTTTTTCTATGAAGAATTTAAGATTAAAATTATATTATATATAGTCATCGTTATGAAAATAATCTTAGCTAAAAAATTAGAGATGTCCCAAGTTTTTAACGAAGATGGGAAAGTAATTCCAGTTACTGTTTTAGAAGCGGGACCGGTTAAGATTACAAAGATAAAATCAAAAGATAAAGATGGTTATCAAGCTATACAAGTAGGTTTTGGCCAAAAAAAAGATAGTTTTCGTTGGCTTAAGGAATTTGTTTTAGATAATGAAGGTAAAGAAAAAAAAGAAGAAATAGATTTTAAAATAGGTGACGAGATCAAGGTAGATATTTTTAAAGAAGGAGATAAAGTTATTATTTCAGGAGATAGCAAAGGTAAAGGTTTCCAAGGTGTAGTTAAAAGGCATGGTTTCAAAGGAAGCTCAGCATCTCACGGAACGAAAGATCAGTTAAGAGCTTCAGGATCAATCGGTCATACTGGAATTCAGAGAGTTGAAAAAGGGAAAAAAATGGCAGGTAGAACAGGGCAAGATAAAATAACTTTAAAAAAGATTACAGTAATAAAGATTATTCCTGAAAAAAATCTTCTTTATTTAAAAGGAGCTATACCAGGAAGAAGAAATTCTTTAATAAAAATTATAGGTTAAAATGAAAGCACCAGTTTATAATTTAAAAGAAGGATTAAAAGAGGAGATTGAATTATCTTCAGCAGTTTTTGGTAAAGAATTAAATAATAATCTTGTTTATCAGGTTTATAAAAATTTACTTAGTAATCAGCGACAGCCTTTAGCTTTTAGTAAAGATAGGTCAGAAATTAAAGGTGGAGGAAGAAAGCCTTGGGTTCAAAAAGGAACTGGTAGGGCACGACATGGATCTATTCGTTCTCCGCTTTGGAAAGGAGGAGGAGCAACTTTTGGTCCAAGAACTAAGGAACAAAATACAAAAAGGAAAATAAATAAAAAGGTTAGGCAAGAAGCAATTAGAATGGTATTGTCTCAGAAACTTAAAGATGGAGAGGTTAAAATTATTGAAGAAATAAAATTAGAAAAACCTCAAACTAACACTTTAGATAAATTTTTCAAAAGTCTTTTTGATAAAAAAGAAAAACTTTCAAGCATTTTATTAGTTATTAATTCAAAAGAAAGAAATTTCTCTAGAAGTGCTAAGAATCTTGCTTATATAAAAGTTATTAATGCTGAAAATATTAATTTAATTGACCTTTTGAATAATAAATATTTACTATTATCAAAGAGTGTTCTTTCAACTTTAGAAAATAAATAGATTAATGAGTGTTTTAGATATTTTTAAAAAAAATCAAACAAAGAAAGTTTCTGATAAGAAAAAAAAGAAAGAAACAACGTCTTCTCCAGTTGAGAAAAACGTTGTATCTTCAGTTTCTCCAAGAGGATCATTAAAAGAACAAGGTTTTCTACTGAAACCATATTTTAGTGAGAAGTTTACTTTATTAAGAGAAGAGCAAAATAAATATATTTTTGAAGTTCATCCTAAAGCTACAAAAAATGAAATTAAGAAGCTTTTAGAGAATATATATAATGTAAAAATATTACAAATAAATGTTTTAAGTGCTTCTCAAAAAAATAAAAGATGGAGAAACAAAAAAACTGTTCTTAAAGGGAATAAAAAAATGATTATCACTTTGAAACAAGGACAAAATATAGATTTAGGAATATGATAAAAAAATATAAACCAACAACACCGGGTCGACGCCATTATTCAGTAAGTGATTACTCAGTTTTAACGACTGATGAGCCTTTTAAAAAATTAACTGCTTTTAAGAAAAGAAGAGTAGGAAGGTCTAATGGAAGAATAACAGTTCGTCATAAAGGTGGAGGTAATAAAAAACTTTACCGTAGTATTTTTTTTGGTGAAGAGAAAAAAGGAATTCCTGGTTTAGTAAAGACAATTGAATACGATCCTAATCGCTCTTGTTTCATTTCATTAATTTCTTATGAAGACGGAGAATGGGGATATATTTTATCTCCTCAAGGGATAAAAGTTGGTGATAAGATTATTTGTGACGAGAAAGTTGCGTTTAAAAAAGGAAATAGAATGATGCTTAAAAATATTCCTGTTGGTAATTTTGTTCACAATGTTGAAGTAAAATCGAGTGCCGGAGGAAAATTAGTAAAATCAGCTGGTTCTTCTGCTCAAGTTGTTGCTCAAGACGGAAAGTATACACATTTAAAGATGCCTTCTTCAGAAGTACGAAAAATAATAGATCATTATTATGCTTCAATTGGTCAACTTTCTAATGTTGAGCATAAAATGATTAGTATTGGAAAAGCTGGTCGTTCGCGTCATTTAGGAAAAAGGCCAAAAGTACGTGGAACAGCAATGAATGCTGTTGACCATCCTTATGGAGGAGGGGAAGGAAGAACAAAGAGAGGGACTAGAAGACCAAAGAGTATTTATGGTAAAGTAACTGGTGGTAAGAAAACAAGAAAAACGAAAAGATATTCTAATAAATTTATAGTTTCAAAACGAAAGAAGAAACGTAAATAATAAAAAAACTTGTTTTAAAAGTTTATAAATTTTAATAAATATTAAAGTATGTCACGTTCACTTAAAAAAGGTCCATATATTCATCCTAAGTTATTAAAGAAAATTTCTCGGATGAAAGCAGGAGATAAAACTCCTATTAAAACTTGGTCAAGGGACTCAATGATTACTCCCGAGATGGTTGGTTATATTTTTATGGTTCATAATGGAAAGATTTTTATTGAAGTTGAGGCAAGAGAAGAAATGGTGGGGCATCGTTTAGGAGAGTTTGCTCCTACTCGTAAGTTTATTAGACATGGAGGGAAAATGCAGAAAGAATTAGAAACAAAGGCAAAAGTTGTAAGTGGGGAAACAGCTGCTAGTAAACCTAAACAAGAAAAAAATAAATAAAAGATGAAATTAAATATGGAGGTAAAAGCTTCTTTAAAATATTTAAGAATCAGTCCTAGAAAAGTTCGCTTGGTTACTGGTCTTATAAAAGGGTTGTCTGTGAAAAATGCTGAGGCTCAATTAGCTAATTTTTCTAAAAAAAGCAGCCTTCCTGTTTTAAAATTATTAAAATCGGCAGTAGCTAATGCAGAAAATAATTTTCAATTAGACAAAAATAATCTTTATATTAAAATTGCTAGAGTTGACGAAGGACCTGCTTTAAAAAGATGGCGAGCACGAGCTCGAGGGTCAGCATTTACTATTAAAAAAAGAACTTCACATATCTTTATTATTTTAGATGAAATTAAAAAGAAACAAAAAGCACAAATACAATCTGAAAAAATAGAAAAGAAGAACAAAATAATTAAAACTGAAGATAGTAAACAAAAAGTAGAAAAGAAAGAACTTAAATCATCAAAAACAAAAATGTCTCATTTTAAAAAAACAGAATTAGAAAATACTAAAAAAGCGCCAAGTGGAGTTGCTTTAAAGAAAAAAGTTTTTCGTCGTAAAACAATCTAATAAATAGAAGATTAATACTTAATTCATGGGTAAAAAAATTAATCCAAAATCTTATAGACTAGGCTTAAATAAAAGATGGGAATCTCGGTGGTTTAATTTGAAAGAAGCTCCTAAGCTTTTAGAAGAAGATTATAAGATTCGCCAATTTGTTAATGAAAAAGCGAAGGCTTCTCGAATAGAAAGTATTGATATAGAAAGGAAAACAAAAGATATTAAAATTATTATTCAGACTGCACGACCAGGTATTTTGATTGGTCGTCAAGGCCAAGGAATAGAGGCTCTTCAAAAAGGACTAAAAAAGATTTTAAAAACCGATTTGAATATTAATATTTCTGTAGAAGAAGTAAAACATCCAGAAATTTCTGCTCAAATAATAGCTCAGGGCATTGCTGAGGATATAGAGAAAAGAATCTCTTATAGAAGAGTTTTAAAGCAATACCTCAGTAAAGTGGTTCAGCATAAAAAAGTTTTAGGTGTTAAAATTATGGTGTCAGGGAGATTAGATGGAATTGAAATAGCAAGAAATGAGTGGTTGAAAAAAGGAAAATTACCTCTATCAACTTTGAGAGCAGATATTGATTATGGTTGGACAGAAGCTCATTGCACCTATGGTAAAGTAGGGATAAAAGTATGGATTTATAAAGGAGAAAAATTTACTAATCTTGAAGATAATAATAGAAATTAATACTATTATGTTATTACCGAAAAAAGTTAAACACAGAAAAATGCACAAAGGACGAAATAGGTTTCGTCAACTAGATACTAGAGGAGCCGATATTTCTTTTGGTGTTTTTGGACTAAAAGCTCTTGAAGAAGTTTGGCTTTCTTCGCAACAAATAGAATCAGCAAGAAGGGCTATCGCAAGATCTTTACAGAAAGAAGGAAAAGTTTGGATGAGAGTATTTCCTGATAAACCAATAACCAAAAAACCACCAGAAGTTACAATGGGGGGAGGGAAAGGAGCTGTAGAATATTATGTTTGTCCAGTAAAACCAGGAAAAATACTTTTTGAAATCGATGGAGTCTCTTTTGAAAAAGCCAAGGAAGCTTTTCGTTTAGCTAATTCTAAATTACCAATAAAAACTTCAGTTGTTATAAAAAAATAAGTTATTTAAATCTTTAAGATGGTTAAAACAAAAGACTTAAAATTAAAATCAGATGAAGAATTGAATCAATTGCTTTCTGATTCTCAAAAAAAATTAAGAGAGCTAAGATTTAATTTAGCTAGTGGCAAAGTTAAAAATGTGCGCGCTATTCGTGTTTTAAAAAAAGATATTGCTCGAATTTTAACTATTTTAAATGAAAAATCTCAAAATATTAGCTAGTCATTTATTAATAAATTATGGAAAAATCAATAACACAACAAATTGAATCTTCAGAAACAAGAAAAAAAAGAACTTTAAAAGGAGTGATTATTTCTGATAAAATGGATAAGACAGTTGTAGTAAAAGTTTCTAGAATAAAATTACACTCGAAATATAGTAAGTCTTATAAAACTTCTCAGAATTTTAAAGCCCATGATGAAAAGAATGAATATCACACAGGAGATGAAGTTGTTATAGAAGAAATAAAACCGATGTCAAAAGATAAAAGATGGAGAGTAGTTTCTGCAGTTTTACCTAATCAAGACGACAAAGATAAAGAAGTAGTAAGTGATAAAAAACAAGAAGATAATAAATAATAATAGTAATTTATATTGATATGATTCAGCCACAGACAATTTTAAAAGTAATTGATAATAGCGGAGCAAAAGTAATTCGTTGTTTTAAAGTTTTAGGTGGTAGTAGAAAGAAATATGCTCAGATAGGTGATATAATTGTTGCTTCTGTACAGATAGCAGAGCCTCGTAAAGAAATAAAGAAAAAAGCAATAGTCAAAGCTATAATTGCTCGCCAGAAAAAAGCTTATCGAAGAAATGATGGAAGCTACATACGTTTTGATGAAAATGCAGCAATTCTTGTTAATGATAAGAAAGAACCAATAGGTAACCGTGTTTTTGGTCCGATTCCTCGTGAAATAAAGGAAAAAGGTTATCTTAAAATCGCAGCTTTATCCCCAGAATTAGTGTAAATTTAATCCATTATTTAGTATGAATATAAAAAAAGGTGATATAGTTATAATTAAAAAAGGCAAAGATAAAAGCAAAACGGGTAAGGTAATAAAAGTTTTTCCTTCAAAAGATCAAGTAGTGGTTGAGTCTTTAAATTTAGTAAAGAAAATTCAAAAAGCAAAAAAGCAAGGAGAAAAGGGAGAAATCGTAGCTGTTCCTCGACCAATTGCTCGGGCAAATGTAATGTTAGTTTGTCCTCATTGTAAAAAGCCAACAAGAATTGGTTATCAAAAAGATAATGGAACAAAAATTAGAATTTGTAAAAAATGCAATGCTAAAATATCGTAAAATTTTATGAAACTTCCTTATAAAGAACAATTTAAAAAAGTAGTTATCCCTGAAATGAAAAAAGAGTTTAAGATTGATAATAATCTTGGTGTGCCTAAAATTACAAAGGTGGTAATAAATGTTGGGCTTGGTCGATTAATGACTGCTTCTAAAAATAATAAAGAATTAATAAAAAAGGTCTCAGAGATAACAGGAATAATTACTGGTCAAAAGCCATCTTCTCGTCCAGCAAGAAAATCAATTGCTAGTTTTAAATTAAGAGAGGGTATGTCTATTGGCTTGAAAACAACTTTGAGAGGTCAAAGAATGGAAGATTTTATTTTTAGATTTATAAATTTAGCTTTACCGAGAATTAGGGATTTTTGGGGAATTCCTTTGAAAAATATTGACGAACAGGGAAATTTAAACTATGGTATAAAAGAGTATAGTATTTTTCCCGAAACAGAGAGAATTCAAAATGCCCCAATTTTTGGTCTTGAGGTAACTTTTGTAACTAATGCAAAAACAAAAGATCAAGCAATAAAATTATATCAATTATTAGAATTTCCTTTATGGCAAAAAAATCAGTAATAGCAAGATCTCAAAAAAAACCTAAATATTCTTCACGAATAGTGAGGCGTTGTTGGCGTTGTGGCAGAAAGAGGGGGTATATGAGGGATTATGGTATTTGTCGAATTTGTTTTAGAGAAATGGCTTCAAAAGGAGAAATACCTGGTGTTAAAAAATCTAGTTGGTAAATTTAATCAATAAGTAATAAAATGACTGATCCAATAGCAGATATGTTAACAAGGATTCGCAATGCACAAGCAGTTAATAAGAAAACTGTTGTTGTTCCTTATTCTAAAATAAAATTAGAGATTTTAAATGTTTTATTAAAGAATAATTTTATTATAAGAGTTGAAAAAGTAAAAAGAAAAACTAGAAGTTCTCAGACTGAAACTGGAAAAAAATTTATTGAAATAGAAATTAAATATGATAAAGAGAATCAACCTTTAATTTCTGAAATGAAGAGAATTTCAAAGCCTTCAAGACGTGTTTATCTTCAAGCAAAAGATATCTGGCCCTTTAAAAGAGGATTAGGATTGAGAATTCTTTCTACGCCTAGAGGCATTCTTTCTGATATGGAAGCAAAGAAATTAAAAGTTGGCGGAGAAGTTTTATTAGAAGTATGGTAAAATTTATTTATTATTAGTATGTCAAGAATAGGAAAAAAACCAATTAATATTCCTTCCTCAGTTGATATAAATTTAGAAGGAAATATATTAAAAGCAAAAGGTCCTAAAGGAGAAGGTTCTGTTGTTTTTGCAGATGATTTTAATATTGAGTTAAAAGATAATTTATTATTTATTAATCCAAAAAAAGATGATAAAGATATTTCTATTAGATGGGGAACTTTAAGATCTAATATAAATAATTTAGTTGAAGGAGTAGAAAAAGGGTTTTCAAAGCAATTAGAAATTAACGGAGTTGGTTATCAGGCAAATGTTGACGGAAAGAATCTAAGCTTAAAATTAGGTTACAACCATCCAATTATTCTTCCAATCATTGAAGGTTTAGAAGTTAAAGTGGAAAAAAATATTGTAACTGTTTCTGGAATGTCAAAGGAGGAAGTTGGTCAATTTGCTGCTTTAATTAAATCTCAAAGACCAGTAGAGCCTTATAAAGGAAAAGGGGTTCGCTATGTTGGAGAAAAAGTTTTAAGGAAAGCAGGTAAAAAAGTAACCGGTGGTTCAGAATAAGAATAATTTAATAATTCGATGGATAAAAATATTAATAAAAAACAAAGAGAAAAAAGACATAGAAAAGTACGGGCAAAGATTTTTGGTACTCAAGATAAGCCTAGGCTTTGTGTTTTTAAATCTCATAAACATATTTATACTCAAGTCATTGATGATGAAAAAGGAGTAACACTCGTTTCTGCTTCTGATTCAGAAATTAAAGACTCAGAAAAGAGTAAAAAAATAGAATTAGCTCAAAAGGTCGGTGAATTAGTGGCTCAGAAAGCAAAAGATAAAAAAATTACACAAGTAGTTTTTGATAGAGGTGGCTTTAGATACCAAGGCAGAATTCAATCTTTAGCTGATGGAGCAAGAAAAGGAGGCTTAGTATTTTAAACTTTTATATTTATTTATGGCTTTTAACAGAAAACCACAATTTAAAAAGACAGAATTTGAAGAGGTCGTTTTAGACATTGCTCGAGTAACTCGAGTAGTTGCTGGTGGTAAACGTTTAAGTTTTCGAGCAACAGTAATTGTAGGTAATAAAGAAAAAAACCAAGTGGGAGTTGGTGTTGATAAAGGAAAGGATGTAGCCCAAGCAATACAAAAGGCAAGCAATAAAGCTAAAAAGAATTTAGTTATAGTTCCTATTATTAATGACACAATCCCTCATGAAATTCAGGGAAAATATAAGGCTGCTAAAATTATTTTAAAACCTGCTCAAAGAGGAAAAGGAATTATTGCCGGAGGAGCAGTGAGAACAGTTTTAAAGCTAGCAAATGTTCCTAATGCTATTGCAAAAATTTTAGGCAATACTAGTAATGCTATTAATAACGCTCGTGTGACAATTTTAACTCTTTCTAAATTAAAAGTTCCTTCTAAGAAAAGTGAATCAAAAGAAAAACAACATGCAAACTCATCAATTAAAAAAACCAAATAATAAATCCTCAGAAAGAAAGAAGAGAAGAATCGGTCGGGGTGGCAAAAGAGGGACTTATTCAGGGAAAGGAATAAAAGGTCAGAAGTCTCGAGCTGGAGCTAAGATAAGGCCTCAAATAAGAGAGACTGTATTAAAATTTCCAAAAAGAAGAGGTGTTTATTTTAATCCTTTAAAGAAATCTCCAATAATAGTAAAATTAGAGAATATTATTGTTGCCTTTCCAGAAGGAGGAATTATTGATCCTAAAAAATTAATAAAATCAAATTTAATAAAAGTTTCAAAAGGTGATCATCGGCAAATTAAAATATTAGGGGCAATTGATTTATCACAAAATTATACTATTAAAAATTGTTTAACCTCTCATAAAGTTAAAGAAGCAATAGAAAAGGCGGGTGGAAAAATAGAATTAAAGAATAAATAAATTTATGCTTAAAAACTTTTTATCTTTGTTAAAAACGCCTGATTTAAGAAAAAAAGTATTTATTATTTTTCTTCTTTTAGTTGTTTTTAGAATAATGGCAACGATTCCTTTGCCGAATGTAGACCAGAATCAGTTGCAATTATTTATGAATTCAAATCAGATATTTGGTCTTTTTAATGTTTTTACTGGTGGTGCTTTTAAAAACATTTCAATTGCTTTATTAGGAATTGGTCCTTTTATTACCGCTTCTATTATAATGCAATTGTTAACAATGGTTTTTCCTTCTTTAAAAGAACTTTTTTACGAAGGAACGGAAAAAGAAAGATCAAAGTATATGCAATATTCTCGACTATTAACAGTTCCTTTAGCGGCTCTTCAAGGATATGGGTTTTTAAATTTATTAAGTCGGCAAGGGGTAATTGTTATTGCTAGTCCTTTGGATTTGCTAAGAGATGTAGTAATTGTGGTTACCGCTTCGGTATTTTTAATGTGGATTGGAGAATTAATTACAGAACAAAAACTAGGCAATGGAATCTCTTTGATAATTTTTGCTGGAATTGTTATAGATTTTCCTCGAGAAATTCTTCAAACAATAGTAACCGTTGATCCAACAAGAGTTCCTAATATGATAGCCTTTTTTGCTCTGGCGCTCTTAACGATTGTCGGGGTTGTGTTTATATCAAGAGGTGAAAGAAGGATTCCAGTGAGTTATGCTAAACAAGTAAGGGGAACAAAGATTTATGGCGGTGCTTCTACATACTTACCTTTAAAAATTAATCAGGCAGGGGTAATTCCTATTATCTTTGCTCTTTCTATTTTAATGTTTCCTCAAATGATAGGTCAATTTTTAGCAGGGTCTCAGAATCAATGGTTATTAAAAATCGCTTTATTTTTCCAAGGATTTAATCAGGAATCTTTAACCTATCTTCTTTTATATTTTGGTCTTGTTTTTCTTTTTACTTTCTTTTATACCACGGTTACTTTTAATCCAGAAACAATAGCTGAAAATCTACAGAAAAGAGGAGGTTTTATACCTGGGTATCGACCAGGGCAGACAACATCAAAGCATTTGATGAGTACGAGTAACAAAGTTACACTTTTTGGTGCTATGTTTTTAGGTGTTATTGCTATCCTTCCGATCGTAATGCAACAAGTTACTGGGATAACTACTTTTGCTATTGGAGGAACCTCTCTTTTGATTATGGTGACTGTAGCAATTGAGACCATGGATACAATTGAAGCTCAATTAATAATGAGAGAATATGAAATCTCCTAATATTATTTTATTAGGACGATCTGGGTCAGGAAAAGGGACTCAGGCAGAGTTATTATTAAAAAAATTCTCTTTAGTAAATATAGATACAGGTGATATTTTACGAAGTCTTTCAAAGAGAGATGATGCTTTTGGCAAAAATATTTTAAAAAATATATCAAAAGGGAAATTAGTCCCTCTTTGGTTGGTAATCTATTGTTGGTTAGACCAGTTTCTTAAAATTTCTTCTCAGCAAGGAATAATTATGGAAGGAAGTCCTCGTTTACTAGACGAAGCAAAAATATTGGAACAAGTTTTTTCTTGGTTTGGTCGTAAAAAATTAATAGTTATTTATTTAAAAACTTCAGAAAAGGAAGTTACTGAAAGATTGCTGAATAGAAGAATTTGTTCTAAGTGTTACCGAGAATATTCTTTAAAATTAACCCCTGGTATCAAAAAATGTTCTTATTGTGGAGGAAAATTAATTCGTAGACACGATGATTATCCAAGTGCAATAAAAAATAGAATGTTATTTTTTAGAAAAAATATTATTCCAGTTATTAATTATTTCCGAAAAAGGAAAATGCTAATAGAAGTTAAAGGAGAGGGATCAGTGGAGGAAATTCATCAAAATATTCTTAAAAAATTAACAAAAAGAATTTAAAATGAAAAGCGATCAAGAAATTAAAATTTTACGTGAAGGTGGTCAAAAATTGTCTTTAATTTTAAAAAAATTAACAAAATTAGTAAAACCAGGTGTTAATGCAGAATATTTAGATAAAATAGCTTTTGATCTTATTAGTGAATGCGGAGGCAAGCCTTCGTTTTTAAATTATCAACCTGATTTTGCTGATAAACCTTATCCAAACACTATATGTGTTTCTGTTAACGAGACTGTGGTTCATGGAATTCCTTCAAAAGAAATAGTTTTACAAGAAGGAGATTTGGTTTCTTTAGATATAGGAATGAAATATAAAGGTCTTTTTACTGATATGGCAGTAACTGTAGGAGTGGGTAAAATAAGTTCTCAACTCGAGAAATTAACTAAGGTAACTAGAGAATCATTAAATAGAGCTATTAAAGCTGCCAAAGTAGGCAATACTTTAGGAGATATTGGTTATGCTATTCAAAATTATGTTGAAAAAAATGGTTTAGCCATTGTTACTAGTTTAGTTGGTCATGGAGTTGGGTATGCTCCTCATGAAGAACCGGCAGTTTTTAATTTTGGTACTCCAGGCCGAGGATTAAAGCTGGAACCAGGTTTAGTAATAGCGATTGAACCAATGGTTACTTTTGAAAGTGGAGCAGTTAAAGAGAAAGAAGATGGCAGCTTTGTAACAATTAATGGACAAGTAGCTTGTCATTTTGAGCATACAATAGCAATTACTAAAAAAGGACCAACTGTGATTACAAGATAATTTAGTATTGACTCTTTATTATAAATATGGTACTATATAGATGTCTTTAAAAGACATTTTTTATATTTTGCACTTTTAAAATTTTAATTTAAGAAAGGAAATAAAATGAAAGAGAAAGAAGAAAAAAAGTATAAAGAAATTGTATTTGAGAAAGTTAATTCCGAAGAACTAACAATAGGAAAAGCTGTTCATTTATATGAAGATATACGAGTTCATAGTGAATGCAATGCAGCAAATAAAATTATTTTGCTGAGTTTATCAATCGAAGATTTAGATTAGAATATTTAGAAAAGGAGGATTTAAATGAAAATTCTATTTCAAAAAATGTGTACAATTGCAGTTATTTTGTATTTGTTTTTTCCTTTTTTAACTCAAACATGGGAAAAGATGATTTCCTTTTATAAGGAAATAGTAAAATCTTTTTCTGTTATCGTTGCGGATAACATACTTTATAGTATTACTTTAGGATTAGTTGCAATTGTTTTGATCTTATGGGTTCTTCATGATGAAGATAGTCAAGAGGAAGAGATAGAAAAAGAGAAAAAAAAGAATATCAAAATAGAAGAGGATTTATAAAATGCTTGGCCCTAACATTAATTGTTAGGGCTTTTTATTTTGTTAAATTTTGGTATAATGATAGATAATGAATGAGCTTTGGACTATTATTATTGCTGCCTCCCCGATAGTTGAATTAAGGGGAGCAATTCCTGTAGCCATGGGAATTTTTTATTTTTCTTGGTCAAAAGCTTTGATTTTAAGTTTAATTGGTAATCTTTTACCAATTATTCCTATTATTTGGTCTTTAGGGAAATTATCTGATTACTTAAGTAGGAAATTTACATTTTTTAGTAATTTTTTTAATTGGTTGTTTGAAAGAACAAGAAAAAGAACTGCTAATGGATTTAACCGATGGGGAAAATGGGCTTTGATTCTTTTTGTTGCTATCCCACTACCTTTTACTGGAGTTTGGACTGCTTCTGTGGCAGCTTTTTTATTTGGAGTTAAATATCGTCAAGCTTTTTGGCTTATTAGTTTTGGAGCGTTTTTAGCTGGGGTGTTAGTTACAATTTTAACTTATTTTGGTATTATTATATTATCTTAAATATATGGATAAATTTATTATTTTTAATTTTAAAATGGCACCGTCTTCCTTAGCAGAAGCTAAGAAAATTTTTGAAATTTTTAATAAGTTTTCATTAAAGATTAAAAAACATAAATTAGTAATAGTTCCGCCATATGTATATTTAGCAGAGGCAAAAGAAATAATTGGAAAAAATTGTTTTTTAGGGGCTCAAAATGTATTTTGGTTTGATCGTTATTCTGTAACAGGAGAAATTTCACCGAAAATGTTAAAATTATTAAAATCCCAATATGTTATCATTGGTCATTCTGAACGTCGAGAATATTTGCAGGAAACAGAAGAAATGATTAATTTAAAATTAAAAACTTGCTTGAAGAGTGGCTTAAAGCCGGTTCTTTGTATTGGGGAAAAAGAAAGAAAAGAGAATGATTCTTCTTCCTCTTTTTCAGTTAAAAAAATTCTTTTTGAACAATTAAATTACGCTTTTCGAGGAATTCAAATTACAAAATCTTCAGATTTAATTATTGCTTATGAACCAATTTGGGCTATTGGCAGCGGAAAGCCTCAAGATTTATTAGAAGTTAAAAAAATGATTTCTCTTATTCGGTTTTGGTTAGCTCGTCGTTTTTCAGAGAAATTAGCAAAAAGTTTATCAATTATTTATGGAGGCTCAATCAATGCTCAAAATATTCTTTCTTTTCTTAAAATTAAAGAGGGCGCCGGGGTTTTGGTCGGTGGTGCCAGTACTAATAAAAATGAGTTAATAAAAATTTTAAAACAATTAATAAAATAAAAATATGGATCAAAATAAACAAAAACAATTAGCCACCGTTTTGATGATCTTTTTGGTTGTTCTTAGTATTAGTGTTTTGAGTTGGGGGTATTATAATTACCGACAGGCACAGAATATTGTTAATTCAGAAAGAGTTATTTCTTTTTCTGCTGAAGGTAAAGTTGTGGCAAAACCAGATATTGCTAAAATTGTTATTAGTGTTATTACTCAGGGAGAAAAAGCAGAAATAGTGCAAAAAGAAAATAATGAAAAAATGCAAGAAGCAATTGCTTTTATTAAAGAACAAGGTATAACAGAAGATGATATTAAGACGACTTCTTATTCATTAAACCCTCAATATGATTATAATTGGTGTGACGAGGAGGCTTATGGTCGTCCTTGCTCTCCTAAAATTATAGGTTATCAATTGGATCAAGGTGTAGAAGTAAAAATGAGAGATTTTGACAAAATAAATACTATTATAGGTGGATTGTCAGATAAAGGTATTAATAGGATTTCTAATGTTCGTTTTGAAATTGATGATCCAGAAGCATACAAAAATGAGGCTCGTATCCAGGCTTTAAATAAGATTAAAGAAAGAGCTAATTTATTAAGCCAAGAGACGTCAATTCGTTTAGGTAGAATTATCACTATTTCAGAAGGACAATTTGCTTACCCAGCTTATCGAGCATTAGACATTGAAAAAGCAATAGCTGGGTCTCCTGAAGACTCTGTGTCTCCAGCTCCGATAGAGTCTGGAACAGAAGAAATAAGCATTACCTTGAGTGTTACTTATGAACTAAAGTAAAAATAAATGTTTTCTTTTTATGTCTTTAAAGCCCTTTAATTCTATAAATGTTAATGGAAAAAGAGTTTTAGTAAGAGTAGATTTTAATGTTCCTATTGAACAAAAAAAGATTTTAGATGATTTTAGAATTCAACAGACTTTACCAACGATTAAATTATTAAAGGAAAAAGGAGCAAAGAAAATCATATTAATTTCTCATTTAGGGCGTCCTTCTAAAAGAGATGAAAAGCTTAGTCTTGAGCTAATAGCTGAATATTTAGAGAAATTAATTAATGAAAAGATATATTTTTTAAAGGCACCAATAGGTAAAAAACTTTTAGAAGAAATAGAAAATATACCTGATAATTCAATAATTCTTTTAGAAAATATTCGTTTTTACAAAGAGGAAGAAGGCAATAATAGGAATTTTGCCAAAGAGTTAGCAAAAACAGCAGATTATTTTATCAATGAAGCGTTTTCTGTTTCTCATCGTAAGACAGCTTCTTTGTGTGCAATTACAGAATTTTTACCTAGTTATTTAGGAAAATTATTAGAAAAAGAAATAGCTAATTTAGATAAAGTTCTAGAAAAACCAGAAAAACCGTTGGTAATAATTTTAGGTGGAGCAAAGACTAAAGATAAATTACCTTTAGTAGAAAAATTTTTAGAGAAAGCAGATTATATTTTATTAGGAGGAGTAATTGCTAATACCATTTTAAAAGCTAATGGTTTTTCTATTGGCCAATCATTATTTGAGAAAGAAGTTATAAGTGAAGCTAAAGAAATAGGATCTAAGAAAGCGCAAATAGTTTTACCTGGAGATTTTGTGGTTTTGAATAAAGAAAATAAGAAACAAATAAAAGAACTAGGTTTGATTGACAATGATGAAAGTATTTTTGATATTGGCCCAACGACTATTAATAGTTTTTCCGGTATTATTTCTAAAGCAAGAACAGTTTTTTTTAATGGTCCGATGGGTAAATTTGAAGATATAAGATTTAGTAAAGGAACTAATGAAATAACGAAAGCTATCCTAAAAAACAAAAAAGCTTTTTCTGTTATTGGTGGGGGAGAAACAATTACTAGTTTTAAAGATTTGAGTTTTAAATCTAAAGTTTCTGATTCCATCTTTTTATCTACTGGTGGAGGAGCAATGTTAGAATATCTTGCTAATAAATCATTACCAGGTTTAGCAACTATTAAAAATATTAGTTAAAATATTATGATGATCGTTTTTTATCATAGAAATTGTCTTGACGGATTTTCTTCTGCTTGGGCTGCCTGGAAAAAATTTAAAGATAAAGCTAAATATTTTTCTTTAAATTATCAAGCCCCTTTTGAGTACACTTTTCGAAGAAAAAAAATTTATTTTTTTGATGTTATTCCAAAAAGAGAGGTTTTAGAAGATTTAATTGAGAAGGACAATGAGATTACAATAATAGATCATCATATTAGTGCTAAAAGAATTTTAGATCTTAATGAATTCGAAAATGTAGAGATAATGCTTGATATGAAACGAGCAGCTTCAGTTTTGGTTTGGCAATATTTTTTTCCAAAAAAGAAAATTCCTGAATTATTGCTTTATGTAGAAGATATGGATTTATGGAAATTTAAAAAATCTTATACCCGAGAAATTCTATCAACTATCAATTTATCAGATTTTGATTTTCTAAAATGGGATAAATTAAATAAGGAAATTGAAGATAAAAACACAAAAAAGAAATATATTGAAGCTGGGAAAAAGATTATTGAATATCAAAACAAAACAATAGAGGAAATGGTTCAAAAAGCTAAGAAAGTAAAGATAGGTAGACACAAAGCTTTAGTTGTTAATTCATCAATTTTAATTTCTGAAATAGGCGCTGCTTTGATAAAAAAAATGCCACCTTTAGCTATTATTTGGTTTGAAGCAGGGAAAGAAAAGAGAGTTTCTTTACGTTCTAATGGAAAAATAGATGTTTCTAAAATTGCGGAAAAATATGGTGGCGGTGGTCATAAAAAAGCAGCAGCCTTTGCTTTAGCTGCAAAGGCACCTTTTCCTTGGAAAGAATAAATATATTTATTATGAAAACAAAATTAGAAATTTATGTAGATGGGGGAGCTAGAAATAATCCAGGACCAGCAGGAATTGGAGTTGTTATTGGTAGCAAAGAGTATGCAGAATATATAGGCAAAACTACTAATAATATTGCTGAGTACAAAGCAATTATTTTTGCTCTTAAAAAAGCAAAGCATCTTTTAGGAAAAGAAAAATTAAAAAATACAGAAATCATTGTTAATTCAGATTCTGAATTAGTTGTTAATCAATTAAATGGAAAATTTAAGATTTTAGAAAAAGAATTACAGCCTCTTTTTATAGAAATTTGGAATTTGAAATTTAATTTTCCATATTTAAAATTTAACCACATTCCAAGAGAAAAAAATACAAAAGCAGATTATTTAGTTAATCAAGCGATTGATAAGCAACAAAATACATTGGGTTTTTAATATCTACGGATTTATGTATAAAAAAGCCACCTCGTTTAACGAAGTGGCTTTTATCAGTCAATTGAACCTATAAGCCGAATTCTGTATCCCAAAGGGACGGCAGTCATTTATCTAGCTCTGATATCGCTATCAGAGTCAAGCGGTTACTCCAAATATTATATTTGGCACGAACCTTGCACCCAGTAAGGATTTAGCCGTTTCACCCCTAAAATTACTTTTAGGGCTCATCCCTTTCAGAAGCGAAGGGGATGTCTTGACCTTTTCAGGTTTTGACGTCTCTGCTCGCACCTCTATTCTCTCTATTGCTAGAGAGAACGACAGCTGTTAGCTGCTACCTTTTACCAATTAAATTGGTGGAGTTCGGACTTTCCTCTAAGTATTTTAATTAAATACTTAGCGACTGCCCAGTTCAATTATCACTATTATAACCCTTTTTTTTGATTAATTCAAGGATTTATAGTAAAATTAAAAACATGATAAAAGCGATAAATAGGAAATTTTTACCATTAATTATTTTTTTTGGAATATTAATTTTATTATTAGTAGGTTTATTTTTTTTTATAACTTTTAATGTAAGCACATTAAAAACAATAAATAATCAAATTATTCATTTTATAAGGGAAGATGATTTTGAAAAAGCATTTATTTTAATTGATGAAATAGATTTAAATAAAAAGAATAGTATTTTTTTACAAAAATTATCTTTTATTCCATTTGTTAAAAAAGAATTTGAATTAAGCCAATGTTTAGTGGCTATCAAAAAAGATTTAAAAGAAATTAATAATGGAGTCTTTCTTTCAACGATACTTCAACAGCAGGAAGATTCATTGTTTTCTTTAAAAAATCTTAAAAATAATTTAGATTGTCTCAAAAAATACGATCTTAATTGGGTAGAAAAACAAAAATATCAATTAGAAAATTGGTTATCTTTTTTAGGTGAAGAGAAAGAGAGAAATTATCTTGTTTTATTCCAGGATTCTGATATTCCAAGGCCTAGCGGAGGTTTTATAGGAGCTTATGCTTTTTTATCATTTGATAATGGAAGAATCGATTTTTCAGGAAATAATATTTTTGCTTTAGAAAAAGTATTTTTAAAAAATATTGTTCCACCAATTCCATTGCAAGATATTGGTGATAAATGGTTTTTTCATGATGCTAATTGGTTCTTTGATTTTTCTCTTACTAGTCAAAAAATTCTATCATTTTATAAACAAACGGAGATGGAACCTGATTTAGATGGAATTATACTTGTTAATTCTAGTGTTGTTGAATCTGTACTTGAAATAACAGAACCAATAAAAATTAGTGAACATAATTTGACTATTGATCAAACTAATTTTTTGTCTTTTTATAAGAATCAAATTCAAGAAGCAGTAAAGCCGGCTCCTTTAAGAGAAGAAAAAGAGCTTTTATCATTATTTTTTAATGAATTTCAAGAAAGCCTTAAAAAGGCTTCAATAGAAAAATTAGCTTTGATATCTCAAGTTTTGACTAAAGCCTTTGATAAAAAAGAGATTCAAATTTATGTAATTGATGATAATTTAGAGTATTTTTTTAATTCTTTTGATTGGACAGGAAAGATTAAAGAAAGCAAAAACGATTATTTAGGGGTTAATTTTAGTTTTATTAACGAAGGGTTTATAGAAGATTCACGAGTTAAGATGATTGAATTAAAAACAGAATTTGTTTCAAATGGTGAAATAATAAATTATTTAACTATTAGTGCTCCAAATTTTTCCGCAGGAGAAAAATTATTAGAAAATTATATTAAAATTTATCTTCCAAAAGGAATTATTGTTAAAGAAGCAGCAGGAAGTTATCTTAAAAAAAATCACAATTTAGCTCAACTTGAAAATTTATATGATCAATTAGGCTATATAAAAGATGAGGATTTACTTTTAATAGAAAAAAGTACTATTCAAGATGAAAAAAATGGGATAGAGATTTATGAAGAAGGAGGTAAGATTGTTATTGGTTTGTGGGCTCAATTATCATTAAGGCCATTAAATTTGGTTTATGAATTGCCTGAGGACTGGAGGCAACTTTCTGATTGGGAGATAGTAACTCAAAAACAAAGTGGTCAAAACGTTAAATTTTCTTTTGAATTATTAACTCCTAAAAATATTTCTATTGTTCCATCGCTTTTTCCTTTTAATCAATTTATTCCTTTAGATAAAGATTTAACTCTTAATTTTAAAAGGGAAAATTAAAATTATAAATACAAAAAATGATCGCTCGTTTTCATAAAATATTAAACCATAAATCAGAGACAATTTTTGGAGCTGCAATACTAACAAGTGGGTTGACTCTAATAGGTAGTTTTTTAGGTTTACTAAGAAATGCTTTTTTAGCTAGTCGTTTTGGAGCTTCAAGTTATTTAGATGTTTATTATGCTTCTTTTAGGTTGCCAGATTTAATATATAATATTTTTATTATGGGGGCTATCTCTGCTGCTTTTATTCCTATTTTTAGTGAGCATTGGGCAAAAGACGAAGAAAGTGCCTGGCAGTTTTCTAATGCAATCATCCTATTAATAGGAGGCTTTATTGGGTCCTTAGCCTTGATTATGGCTATATTTGCTAGACCTATTTTATCTCGTCTATTAGTTGGTTTTGGTACTGAGCAGCTAGAACTGGCTATTCTTTTAACAAGGATTATGATGATTCAGCCTATTTTAATGGGAATCTCCTCTGTTGTTGGTAGTATTTTAAAGGTTTTTAAATTATTTTTATCTTGTGCCTTAGCTCCTTTGTTATATAACATTGGAATTATTATTGGAATTTTGTTTTTTGTTCCAATGATGGGGTTAAAAGGGTTAGCCTGGGGAGTAGTTTTAGGGGCTGGCCTTCATTTGATCATTCAATTGCCAGCTCTTATTGCTACTGGTTATCAATTTAAAATTGCATCTTCTGTTTTAAAGAAAAGGATGGAAGGTCTTAAAAACGTGGTTTTAATTATGGTTCCTCGTTCTTTAGGTATCATTGCTAATCAAGTTTTTCTTTTAGGAATAACTGTTATCGCAACAATGTTGAAAGAGGGGAGTTTGGCTGTATTCAATTTTGCTAATGATATTCAAAATTTACCTCAAACAGTTTTTGCTTTATCTTTTGCTATTGCTGCTTTTCCAACATTATCAAGGCTTAATGCTGAAAAAAATAAAACTGATTTTACAAAAACTTCATTGGACACTCTTCTGCAAATATTTTTCTTTTTAATTCCAATTGCAATTTGGTTTATCATTTTCCGCGAGCCAATTATTAGGCTTTTATTAGGTTATGGAAGATTCGATTGGTCATCTACAATAAAAACAGTTCAGGTTTTTTCTATTTTATCTCTAGGAATGATTTTTCAAGGAGTAAATGCTTTTTTATTAAGAATTTTCTTTGCAAAAAAAGACGCTCTTAAGCCTTTTATTGCTGGCGTTATTGCTTACTCTTTAGGTTTTATCCTTTGCTATAAATTGGGATTATCTTTTGGTATTCAGGGGCTAGCTTTAGCAGTGATGTTAACTTATCTATTCTATTTTTTTATTTTAGCTTTTTTATTAAAACCAGAATTTTCACCTTTTCTTTTAAGACAATTTTACGTATCTTTGATGAAAATTGTTGCCGTTTCTTTGGTTAGTGGCTTGGTCGCCTATCTATCTTTTAGTATTTTTCAAGGGTATTTTCCTGTTGAGAAGGTTTTGAATTTAGTTTTAAGCGCTGCCATTTCTTTTATTATTTCTTTTATTGCTTTTGTAATTATGTGTTTGAAATTTAAGATAAAAGAGATTTATGACTTGAAGAGTATTTTAATTCATAAAATATATAAAATCCATGAATAAAAATATTCGTAACTTTGTTATTATTGCTCATATAGATCACGGAAAATCTACTCTAGCTGATAGATTTTTGGAATTAACAAACACTGTTTCTGAGAATAAATTAGTTCCTCAGTATTTAGATGGGATGAATTTAGAAAAAGAGCATGGGATTACTATTAAGATGCATCCTGTTCAAATGCAGTACGATGAATACGTTTTAAATTTAATTGATACTCCGGGTCATGTAGATTTTACTTATGAAGTTTCTCGAGCTTTAGCGGCAGTTGAAGGAGCTGTTCTTTTAGTAGATGGAACACAGGGTATTCAAGCCCAAACTCTTTCAAATCTTGTTTTAGCCCAAAAACAAGGATTGAAAATTATTGGTGCTATTAATAAAATAGATGTGGAAATTAATGATTTAGATAAAAAAAGAAAAGAATTAGCTGATTTATTAAAAGCTGATGAAGAAGAAATTATTCTTTTATCAGCTAAAACAGGAAAAAATGTTGATGTTTTGTTAAAAAAAATTATAGCAGAAATACCAAGTCCTGAGATTAAAAATGAATCTTCTTTTAAAGCTTTGGTTTTTGATTCTCATTATGATGATTATAAAGGGACTATTGCTTATGTAAGAGTTGTTGAGGGGGAGATTATCAAAGGAGAGAAAATTCATTTTGCTATTAGCCAGGCAAGAGGGGACGTTTTGGATTTGGGTTATTTTGCTCCTCAATTACAATCAAAAGAGAGTTTAAAATCAGGGGAGATTGGCTGGATAGCAACAGGATTAAAGGATTTAAACTTAGTAAGAGTTGGGGATACAGTAGTTAATTATAATGCTAATCAAAAAAATGTGGAAGCTTTACCTGGATATGAAGAACCTAAACCGATGGTGTTTGCAGGTTTTTATTTAGCAAAAGGTAAAACAGGTGCAGGTTCAGGAGGGCAGGATTTTGAAAATTTTCGCCATTCTTTATCACAATTAAAATTAAATGATTCTGCGTTGTATTTTGTACCAGAAAGTTCTGAAGCTTTAGGCAGAGGGTATCGTTTAGGTTTTTTAGGAATGCTTCATTTACAAATTACTCAAGAAAGACTAAAAGAAGAATATGGACTTGAACTAGTTATTACTCATCCAACTGTTCCCTATAAAGTTCTATTAAAAGAGAATAAAACAAAAATTGTTACTAATCCAAGTGAGTGGCCTAATCCAGAAGAAATTATTGGATATGAAGAACCTTGGGTAAAGATGGAAATTATTACCACACCTCAATATTTATCTGCTATAATGAAGTTAATAAATGATTCACGAGGAACTAGTATTCATACGCTTACTTTTGCAGAAAGATTAATTATTCAATGTGAAATTCCTTTAGAAGAAACAATAAAAGACTTCTATGATAGCTTAAAATCAATCTCCTCGGGTTACGCTTCTTTAAGCTATGAGATATCGGGATATAAAAAAACTGAGTTAGAAAAACTAGAAGTAATTTTAGCAGGAAAAAAATTTGAAAGTCTTTCCCGAATAATTTTTAGAGATAAAACAGAAAGAGAAGCCAGAAGTTTAGCTTTGAAATTAAAAACAGTTCTTCCTCATCAAAATTATTCAGTGCCGATTCAAATACAAGCAATGGGAAGAATTATTGCTCGAGAAACTTTGCCTGCTTTAAAGAAAGATGTTACTGGTAGTCTTTATGGTGGAGATAGAACAAGGAAAATGAAGCTTTGGAAAAAACAAGCTAAAGGAAAGAAAAAACTTTTAGCGCAATCTGATCTGCAAATTCCTTCAGAAGTTTTCTTTAAAATTTTTCCTTCATCTCACTAAATTATTATGAAAAAGTTTTTATTAATTTTAATAAGTATTGTTCTTGTTTTGCTTCTTTCTCAAAGAATAAAGGATGATTGGCAACGGCATCAATTATTAACAGAAGAAGTTAGCAATTTAGAATTAAGGCAAGAAAATCTGTTAAAAGAACAGAAAAGACTAGAACAATTGTTAGAACAGGGCAATCAGGATGAACTTTTAGAAAGAGAAGTGCGCTCAATGTTAGGTTTTAAAAAAGAGGGAGAGGAAGTTATTTTAGTTCTTCCTCCGACTAATAATAAAGAATTAATTAATGAATCTCCAGAATTATCAGCAACATTAGTCTCGTCAAATACTTTCTTTTCTGCTATTTCTCAATTTTGGTATGATTTATTAGCAAAATTTAAAAGATAATAATTGCGGGATTCGTATAATGGTAGTATGTAACCTTCCCAAGGTTGAGGCGCGAGTTCGATTCTCGTATCCCGCTCAAATAATTTTTCCACCTCCTAGGCATTTGTTTTTTTGATAAAAAACAGCAAATTGTCCAGAGCAAGGAGCAAGAATGGGTCTTGAAAAGATTATCTTTAATTTGCTTTTTTCAGGGATTATATCAGCAAGGATAGGTTTTTGCTGATAACGAATTTGAACCTTAGCTTTAATAGGTTTTTTTATTTTTTCTTCAGAGATAAAAAGAGAAGGATAAACAAAGATTTCTTTTTTCAAAAGGTCTTTTTTATTTTTGCTTACTAATAAAATGTTTTTCTTTTTATTAAAACCAGTTACAAAATAAGGCCCACCAGAAAGTTTAATTCCTTTTCTTTGACCAATGGTAAAAAAATGAAGTCCTTGATGTTGAGACAAAGTATTTCCTTTAGAATCTATTATTAACCCTTGTTTCTTTCCAATCTTTTCTTCAAGAAAAGGACAAAGTGATTGTCCGGCAATAAAACAGAAATCTTTACTTTCCTGTTTTTGAGTAAAAGATCTTAAACCTTCTTTTTTTGCTATATTATATACTTGTTTTTTTGTATATTTTCCAAGGGGAAAAATAATATATTTGAGATATTTTTGAGGTAAGAAGCATAGGTTGTATGTTTGGTCTTTATTTTTATCCTTAGCTCTTAATAATTCATATTTTTTTGTCCCAAGATTAAATTTTACTTGAGCATAATGACCAGTAGCAATGTATTTGATTTTATGTTTTTTTGCCCAATTGATTAATTGTTTAAATTTAAAATTAGGATTGCAGATAACACAAGGATTAGGGGTTCTTGAGTTTTGCCATTCATTAATAGAATATTTAATAACTTGTTTTTCAAAATCTTTTTCAGCATCGATGGTATAATATGGAACGTTTATTTTTTTACAAATACTAGCAGCTATTTTAAGAGACTTTTCAGAACTGTGAATATTTTCCTTTAAGGAGTTTTTTTTATTCTGCCAGACAGGTAATTTTAAAGAAACTCCAATAGGTTGCCAGCCTTGTTTTTTTAGCAATATTAAAACAACAGAGGAATCAATTCCTCCAGACATACCAACAACAATTTTTTTCTTTTTATTCAATCCATCCTGCATATTTCTTTTCAATCATTTTTTTCTCATTTTGGATTCTTTGATGGTGCTTTTCAAGCTCTTGTGGAATAGTTTTCTTGTTTTTTTTGAGATATTCATAAATAGCTTCTTGAAGAGCATCAATTGCTAAAACAGAGCAATGGATTTTAACTGGCGGCAATTCTTCAAGTGTATCAATAATATTGTCTTTATTTAATTTTATTGCCTCAGCGATAGTTTTTCCTTTAGCAATATCAGTAATGATGCTACTAGTGGCAATAGCGGCTACACAGCCAAAAGTTTCAAACTTAATTTCTTTAATAATTTCTTCTTCTTTTTTATTTTTACCTATTTTAAGATAAAGATTCATTACATCTCCACAGACAATATTACCGACTTGACCTTCGCCGTCAGCATTAGGTATTTTTCCAAAATTATGAGGATTTTTAAAATGTTGAAGAACTTTTTTATTGTACATAAAAAACTATAATTTAAATGGCGATATTTCTCTTAGATTTTTTATTACTTTAGGTAAAATACTTAAAACATAATTAATATCCTTTTGTGTTGTCCATCTTCCTAGGGTTAGCCTTAAAGAGCCATGAGCATATTCTGGGCGTAAACCACAGCTTAAGAGAACATGGCTTGGTTTTAAACTTTCCGAAGAACAAGCAGAGCCAGTTGAGGCAGCGATGCCATGTTCATCAAGGCTGGTGATAATTGATTCTCCTTCAATAAAAGAAAACCAAAAATTAGCATTATTAGGTAATCTTTTTTTAGGATGACCGTTAAGATGTGATTGAGGTATTCTTTCTAAAACGCCTTTAATTAATTGATCTCTTAATTGAATTAATTTTTTGGTTTCAGTTTTCATTTGTTTT
>Ga0265293_10001855_pt1 | contig 44591 bp, 47 predicted proteins | sample Munlanlewell138R_FD_192505 | JGI IMG/M metagenome (GOLD analysis project Ga0265293, IMG submission 192505) | Leachate microbial communities from a municipal landfill in Southern Ontario, Canada - Leachate well 138R | ecosystem: Engineered > Solid waste > Landfill > Unclassified | place: Canada... | reverse complement strand
ATACAACTTCAGGTCAACTTCACTCAAATTGGCCTAACTTTTACAAAAATCACACAAACTTGTACAACTACTTAGAAAAGTTAGGTTGGAGTTAGCAATGTTGGACGGGTTTTATCGGATGCTTACAAATGAAAAGGGTATTTATCAAACACCTTTTTGAAGTGTTCGTAGAAGATGATAATTTTTGCAGAATATTTTTCCCTGAATTTTTATCCTATGATGTAATACACAAGTCATTACAGATAAGTAATCAAGCTTTTGGATTAAAATACTATAATTTGAAGCAATTACTACTTGATTTTGGTGTAATAAAGATTCACCCCATTATTGAGTTTAAGAGTTATTTAATAAACAACAGCTATAAAAATCTTATAGATAAAATTATTGTTCCGGAGGTTAAGCAAAAAAGAATTAGTGTTGAAGATTTTTGGAACTCGATGGAACAAAAGCAGATATTTGGAGTAGAAGCTGAAAAATTTGTTTTAGAATTTGAATCTATTCGATTAAATAGAAAGAAAAAAATAGACTGGATTGCTCAATATGTGGTAAATGAGGGTTATGACATAGCTTCATATAATTATGAGCATGATGAAATACCAAATAGATTTATTGAAGTAAAGTCGTATGAAGGTAATATTCCTTACTTCTTTTGGTCTAGAAATGAATTTATGATTGCACAACTTAAAAAAGAAGAGTATTGGTTATATTTAATAAACCGAAAAGAAATGAATAACCCTATGTATACTCCAGTTATGATTCAAAATCCATATGAAAAATTATTGAGACAAGATTCATCGTGGAATAAACAAATTGAGAAGTATAAAATTCAATTACTAGTTAAGTAGAGTAACTGGAGTTATTCAAGAGTTAAAAACAATAACACATTTAAACGTAGTTGTTAAGTTGTCAGTAATAATCATTTTATATTTAAATAATTTCGATGTTGTATTTCGATTTTTTGCTAACAGCGTAATTTGTGTTTATTAATGTAATTGAGTGTATAGCCATTAGATTTTGGTACAAACTTCAACAAATTGTTTGATTTATTAATTGAAAGTTGTAAGGTTTATCTTTTCTTAGTAGGATTATTTAAAATACTAGATTAATACAGTATTATAAATCATAAAAAGATGAAAAATAAAGTGTTGGAAGTTGTGGAACTTTTTGCAGGTGTTGGAGGTTTTCGACTAGGACTGGAAAAGAATAACTATAGAGTAATTTGGAGTAATCAGTGGGAACCGAGTACTAAAACACAACACGCATCAATAGTTTATGAGGCACGCTTTGGTAGTGAAAACCACTCGAATGAAGATATAACTACAGTCCCAACAAATAACATTCCTGATTGTGATGTTCTTTGTGCGGGTTTCCCCTGTCAGGACTATTCTGTGGCAACCACATTAAATAATTCAAAAGGGTTAAAAGGGAAAAAGGGTGTTCTATGGTGGTCCATACATAGGATACTAGAGGAAAAAGAAAATAAACCGAAATATTTATTTTTAGAAAATGTAGATAGATTATTAAAATCTCCTGTTAATCAAAGAGGAAGAGATTTTGCTATTATGTTACAAAGCTTGAACAAGCTAGGCTATATTGTAGAGTGGAGAGTAATTAATGCAGCTGAATATGGGATGCCGCAAAGGAGAAGAAGGGTTTTTATATTAGGTTATCATAAATCAACAAAACTTTATGAGCAACTCTATTCAAAGAATAAATTAACATGTTTAACAAAAAGCGGTGTTTTTGCTAAATCGTTTCCTGTGGAAGTTGAAAACACACTCTCTCTCCCCTCCTTTGAGTTAAAAAAGGATATAACAGTAATATCCAATACCTTTAATATAAATGGAAAAGACTCACCATTTCAAAATACAGGAATAATGATTAATGGTATAGTTAATACATTAAAGACTATGCCTTATTATAAAGGAAAACACACTGTATTAGGAGATGTCCTTCAAAATGAAGAGGAGGTTGATTCTTTGTTTTATATTTCTAAGGAAGATCAAAGAAGGTGGGAATATTTAAAGGATGCAAAATCCTATGAAAGGATATCTAAAGATGGTCATAAATATATATACTCAGAAGGTGGAATGAACTATCCAGATGCTTTAGATAAGCCATCACGTACCATTATTACAGGTGAAGGGGGAAAGTCGCCATCTAGATTCAAGCATGTGATACAAACAGAAAAGGGATTACGAAGATTAACGCCCGTCGAGTTAGAGCGCTTGAACATGTTTCCTGATAATCACACTAAGGGAGAAGGAATAACTGATTCAAGAAGAGCTTTTTTTATGGGAAATGCATTGGTGGTCGGGGTTGTTGATAGATTAAGCAAAGAACTTTACAACCAAATCTATAAGTATGAAGACTCATCAATATGATAGCAATCATGCAGATTCAATTATTGAATTTGCCAAACAGCTGAAAAATAAAACTTTGCGTGAGGCTTGTGATGATGATGTTTGTGAAAATGATTACGAGGGGAAAGGCAAATTCGGAACAATTTTAGAAAAATATTACTTTGGGTATGAACCTAATTCAAATATTTCTCCAGATTTTATTAAAGTAGGGTTAGAGCTGAAGTCTAGTCCTTTGAAATTATTAAAAAATGGAGAATATCGTTCTAAAGAGAGGCTTGTTTTAAATATCATTAATTATTTGGAAGTTTATAAAGAAACGTTTGAAGAAAGTTCATTTTGGAATAAAAACGCTCATTTACTTTTAGTATTTTATCTATGGGAGCCTAATAAAGACATCTTAGATTTTCTTATTAAACTAGTTGATGATTGGCGTTATTCAGATGAGGATTTAAGAATTATTAAGAATGATTGGGAAAAAATTAATAAAAAAATTAAAGACGGTAAAGCTCACGAACTTTCAGAAGGAGACACCTTCTATTTAGGTGCCTGTACCAAAGGCACTACTGCTCTTAAATCTTTAAGAGAACAACCTTTTAGTAAGAAAAAGGCTAAGCAAAGAGCTTATTCTTTAAAACAGGGATATGTTAATCATATAATAGCAAAGATATCAAAGCAAGAAAAAGATGTCTTTGGTAAAATTATAAAGACTCCAAAAAGTATAGAAAGAGTACACATTGAAGATTTTATAGTTGCGAAATTTGAAGCTTTTTATGGGCAGACACCTCAAGAAATAGAAAAGTATTTTGAATTAGAGCTTAATCAAAGAGCAAAAAACTACTTTGCAAGTTTAACTAAGGCTATTCTTGGTATTGGCTTAAATAAACGTATTGAAGAATTTGAGAAAGCTAATATAATTGTTAAAACAGTTCGTTTACAAAAAAATGACTTACCAAAAGAAGATATTTCATTTCCAGCTTTTAAGTATAAAGAAATAGTTAAGTCAGAATGGGATAACTCCGAGTTTAAAAATATCTTAGAGAGTAAGTTTTTCTTTGTTTTTTATAAACAGGAAAATGAAAATCTTGTACTAAGAAAGGTTAAATTTTGGAATATGCCCCAAATCGATATTAAGGAAGCTAAAAAAGTATGGCTGGCAACCAGAAATAATATCAAATCAGGTCGCATAGTTGAAAAAATCACAGAAAGGAATGAAAGATTCACATATTTTCCGAAGAAGACAGAAAATAGAGTTAGTCATGTTAGACCTCATGCTAGAAATGCAAATGATACATATCCGCTACCAAAAAAAGACAAAAAAACAGGCTTAACAGAATATACAAAACATTGTTTTTGGTTAAATGCGCGGTATGTGAAAGATGAAGTGTATAATAAATGAATGAAAGTGTTGCTGTTTCATAAACAATTATTTTTTTAAGACTCTTCCACCTTTAGAAATAATAAAATAAATATCTTAAGGGCAAGTGATTTTACGCAACACACAAATGAGCTAACTGTTCGAAGCAACGAACTGTAGAAAGCGTGCGATTCACAAAAGCTTCTATTTGCAATGGCTTCAATGTGCAACCGCCTTGGCCCATCAATTACAGCAAATGCTTTAGAATGTCACTGATGCATTCCAGTTCCAGGAAACGTTCGTGCTGAGGGGTGTAGGGGAGTTGTTCGTGGGCCCAGGTCATGTGGTAGGGAATGTGAGCGGCGTAAGCGCCTAGCTCCAAGACGGGTACGATGTCCGATCTCATAGAATTGCCAATCATCAAGAAGTTGTCTGCCGAGCAATCCAGGTGGTGTAGCAGTTTGGTGTACTCGGCAAGGGTCTTGTCGCTCATGATTTCAATGTGATGGAAATACCTCTCCAGCCCTGACTTTTTTAACTTTCGTTCCTGATCCAGTAAGTCGCCTTTGGTGGCTACGACCAATCGGTAATTTCCGTTTAGCTGCTCCAAGGTTTCTTCTACATGCGGGAGCAGTTCTATGGGTTTTTGCAACATATCCCTGCCCAGATTCATGATGTCTTGTACTGTGGCGGCCGGCAAGGTGTTGTTGGAGATACGGATGGCAGTATCTATCATACTTAGCACAAAGGCTTTTACACCGTAACCGTACCATTCCAGGTCCTGCATTTCTGTCTTGTACAATTCCTCCATGACTTGTTCTGCCGGCATGTAATCACTCAGCATGTTGCAGAGCTTTTTTTCTGCTTCTCGGTAAAACGGCTCGTTCACCCATAAGGTGTCGTCTGCATCGAACGCTATGGTTTTGATCTTTTCTTTCATAGTGATTGCAAAGATAAGAAAATGGCGTGCTGTTTGGCGTGTTATTGGCGTGCCATCTCTGATCTAGCGCGCCATTCTTGCACGCTGAAAAATTAATGCATTGAATGTCAGAGAGTTGTGTTTTGCGTAAAAGGATGTGGCGCGCCAGATCTGACCTGGCAGGCCAATCTGGCAGGCCATACCATCATTTAAAGGTAGTGAGTACTATTATACGCTGCAGCGCTGTAAGTGAGTGAACATCTGCGAATTAGCGTGTTGTGTGGAAAGTTGCTACTCACTACCCATCGCTGAAAACCCGGAAAAGAGCCCTTTTTGCCTAGGGGTAGTGAGTGCGATGAAACGGCGGAGTGTCGCAAGTGGCAGATGTACAGAGTGTTGAGGGTTTGTAACGAAAACGGCTACTCACTACCCTTCAAAAGCATTTCCGTTGTTTTTCGTATTTTAGGGGCAGCAAACGAATAAATTATAACGTACAGATATATGAAACCTTTTTCTGAATTGATAAAGCGGCGTCAGAGTACGCGTGCATACATAGACAAACCTGTTGAAAGAGAGAAGATTCTGCAATGCATAGAGGCGGCGCGGTTGGCTCCCTCGGCGTATAACCAGCAGCCATGGAATTTTGTGGTGGTGGACGATCCGCAGTTGAAGGAGCAGGTGGCGGAAAGCACAGCCAGCCTTGGGATGAACAAATTTGCGTTCCAGGCACCGGTACTGGTAGTGGTGGTGCTGGATAAGGAGCATGTGATGTCCTCGCTCGGTGGATTGGTGAAGGATAAGAATTTCTGCGATTACGATGTGGGTATGGCCGTCAACCAATTTTGTTTGCAAGCGGCCGAACTGGATCTGGATACGTGTATCATGGGTTGGTTCAAGGAAGAGAAAATCAAGAAATTGCTGCAAGTTGATAAGAAAAGGCGCATAGCCCTGATGATTTCCTTGGGGTATTCAGAAGTTCCTGTTCGAGAGAAAAAACGGAAACCACTGGAAGAGATGAGCAGCTGGAATGCTTACAGGAAGCAGAAGTGAAGCACGGGTACGCGTACAGGAAGCAGAAGTGAAGCACGGGTACGCGTACAGGAAGCAGCGATAAAGCAACGGAAACAACCAATAGAACACCATGAAACCACGTGAATACTACCTGAGTCTATTACACGCGCACATCAAAAACCCCAAGATGATTGCGCATTCTTTGGCAGCGGAAGCTGTTATGAGAGCGTTGGCTCGCAAGTTTGAGGAAGATGAGGATGTGTGGGGGTTGGCGGGGCTGTTGCACGATATAGATGTGGAATGGACCGAGGCCGATCCTCTCCGTCACGGGCCGGAAGGCGCTGTCTTTTTGCAGAAGCATGATATACCGGCCGAGGTAACCGAGGCCATCCGCTTGCACAACGAACACGCGGCGGAAGGAGAACTGCGGAGCACTCGGTTGCACCATGCGTTGGCGGCCGGGGAAACCATTACCGGGTTGATCTTTGCTGTGGCGTTGGTGTATCCGGACAAGAAAATATCGAGCGTCAAGCCCAAATCTATTACCAAACGCATGAAGGAGAAACTGTTTGCCGCCTCGGTCAGTAGAGATAATATTCGCGAATGTGAGGACATAGGCATACCGTTGCCGGAATTCGCACAGCTGGCTCTGGAAGCATTGGCTCCCATAGAGGAGCAATTGGGCTTTTAACAACTTCCTCTTGATTAGACAACTATATTCGTTCGGATTCTTCAAATATTTGCTTTTTGGTTTACAAAAGTATATATTTGTGAGCAATTGTAAACCAAAGCATGAAAATAATGAAAGAGATATTTAGTAAACGGCTCAAGAGTGCCAGAAGCATGGCTGCCCTTTCTCAAGACAAGTTAGTTGAGAAGATGGGCAATATTGTGTCCAAAAACGCTATATCTAAATATGAAAGAGGCCAAATGATGGCAGATAGTAATGTTCTACTTGCTCTGTCAAAAGCATTAAATGTTAAACTCGATTACTTTTTTCGCCCATTTACTGTAGAAATAGGAAAAGTTGAATTTCGTAGAAAAAAACGGCTTGCAGTTAAAGATGCAAACGCCATTATGCAAGTCGCAACCGACTTTGTGGAGCGCTATATTGAGATAGAACAATTTCTAAACATTACTTCCTCATTTGTCAATCCGATTCAAGGTATGGTGATTTCTACTATACAGGATGTTGAAAAAGCAGCATTGCTGGTTCGCTCCAAATGGAAGTTGGGAATAAATGCATTACCAAATGTAATAGATCTTTTAGAAGATAAAGAGATAAAAGTTATTGAAGTAGAAGCACCCGATAGTTTTGATGGATTTTCTGGCTGGGCAGATGGCAAAATTCCGATTATTGTCATCAACAAAAATTATAATGTCGAACGCAAACGTTTAACTGCTTTGCATGAGTTAGGGCACTTAATCTTGAATATCAATGAAGAAATTTCAAATAAAGAGAAAGAAAAAATATGTTTTCAGTTTGCAGGGGCTATGTTGATACCGGAACCAACTTTTCGTCAGGAAATTGGTGATAATCGTTCTCATTTTTCTTTACCCGAATTAATTGCTGTGAAAGAAACCTATGGTATTTCCATTCAGGCAATCATGGCAAGGGCAAAGAATCTGGGAATTATAACCGAGTCACACTATATTTCATTCTGCAAAAAAATAAGTAATAACCGCACCGAAAAAGATTTGGGAACATATAAAGGCACCGAACAGTCTTTCCGTTTTAAGCAATTAATTTACAGGGCAGCAGCCGAAGAAATCATTTCGTTAAGTAAAGCCGCCAATTTGTCTAATCAGAAATTGGCAGAGTTTCGCAAAGAGTTTGTAGTCCTATGAAAATAGTTGTCAATGATGCAAACATTTTAATAGACCTGGTGGAGTTAAAGATATTACATTGGTTCTTTAAGCTTGAATTTGAGTTTCATACAACAATTTTCATCCTTGATGAACTCTTTGTAGAACAAAAAGAAGCCTTACTTCCTTACATTGAAACAGGTAGTTTAATTGTTGACGATATTACAGAAGAAGATTTAATTGAAATATTGAAGATTAGGAACACTAAACCTAGCTTATCAGAACAGGATTGTTCAGCATTTTATAAGGCACAAAAACATTCAGCAATTCTTATCACAAGTGATAATACCTTGAGAAAATTTGCACAGGAGAACAATGTTGAAGTTCATGGACATCTTTGGGTATTCGACAATTTGGTAAATAATAAAATTTTAATGGGTATAACAGCCATTGAGAAATTGAAAGAATTATGCAATGTGATAAATCCGAAGCTGGGTTTACCTAATGGTGAATGTCTTAAGCGAATTAATTTATGGAGTAAGAGTAGCTCTTGAACTGCTTCTTATTGTTCAAGGATAAAAAAAGCGCAGATCATGGAATTTGACATTATTTTTCAGTCACAAAAAGAGTTTTTCAATACTCACAAAACAAAAGACGTTGCTTTCAGAAAAGCAACCTTATTGAAATTGAAAAACATTCTGAAAGAGAGTGAAAGCAATCTTTATGAAGCTATTTATAAAGATTTCCGTAAAGGGAGCTTTGATACTTTTTTAAATGAATTAAGCCTCATTTACAATGAGATTGATTTTTTTCTAAGAAATATTGACAGGCTTAGCAAACCAAAAAAAGTAAAAACCGCCCTCAAATTACAACCGGGAAAAAGCTATATCTACAACGAGCCTTTGGGCTGCACTTTGATTATTGGGGCGTGGAATTATCCCTACTTACTTACGCTCATTCCTATGGTCAGTTCTATTGCAGCAGGAAACACTTGTATGGTAAAACCAAGCGAACTGCCTCAAAATACTATGCAGCTTATTGCAGAACTAATAAACAACCAATTTTCTTCAAACTATTTATATGTGGCAGAGGGAGGTGTTCCGGAAACAACAGAATTGTTGAAACTCAGGTTTGATAAAATATTTTTCACCGGAAGTCCAAGGGTTGGAAAGATTATTTACCAGGCTGTTGCAAAAAATTTAGTGCCTGTTACTTTGGAGTTAGGAGGAAAATCTCCCGCTATCGTTACTCAAAGTGCCAATCTGGAAGTAGCGGCAAAACGCATTATTTGGAGCAAATTCTTAAACGGAGGACAAACTTGTATTGCACCTGATTATTTGTTGGTAGAAGAATCGATAAAGCCGAGGTTCTTACAATTGATGAAAGAAAAGTTGGATGAAACCCAATATACAGACGGAGCAGAACATTATGTAAGCATTATCAACAAAAGAAATTATGACCGTATTTTAGGATTGATAGACAAAGCTAAAATAGTATATGGCGGCAAGCATAACGAAGACACTTTGTATATTGAACCAACCATTATGGACAATGTCACATGGGAAGATGCTGTAATGCAGGAGGAAATTTTTGGACCTGTTTTACCTGTTTTGTCTTATTCCAATTACAATGCTCTATTGCAAAAAATCAGGGAAAGAGAAAAACCCTTGGCCGCTTACTTGTTCACAAAGAACAAAGATGAGAAAGACAAGTTTCTGCAGTTGCTCTCCTTTGGTGGCGGCTGCATAAACGATACGTTAATGCACATTACTAGCGACTATCTTCCTTTTGGAGGAATAGGAAATTCAGGTATCGGGAATTATCACGGAGCCTTTGGATTTCAAACTTTCTCTCATCAAAAATCTATTGTGAAAAAAGCCACCTGGGGTGAACCTGATTGGAAGTACCCGCCTTACTCCGATAAAAAAATGAATCGGATCAAAAGAATCATCTAACCAACGAATCATATTCTGGGTTTCAGAATAATCCGCATAATCAGAGATACCAGGTAGATGAGTCCGCCGTAAATGATGGGTATTAAGGCAATTTTAACGCCCGAGGCTATAAGATCCATAGAAACGGCACCTGCCTTGCTTATGGCATCTCCGGCTTGAGCAAATCCTAAAAGTGTAGAGAGAATTCCTACTATAAGAGCTATATGTCCAATTTCGCGCACCCAGGCAGGAGCTTTCCATACGGCAATAAATAAAAAGACCAGGATTATGGTCAAGAGTCCCATAAAAAGAGGACCACCTTCAATGAAAAAACGTAACATAGTATTGTTGTTTTAATGGGTTACTACAAAAGTACACCACCTTATGCTCACGGCAAAGGTCGAATCCGTCTGTCAAGGTGTCATAACCATCCTTTGAAGGTAAGCCTTCTTGCCGAGGCGGGATTTTCATGGGAAAATCCCTATTTTTGAATATGAAAAAGCATTTTAGCCTGGTGTATTGGTGTGGAGTAGTGCTGGTGATGAGCCTGATTTTCACCAGTGTGGTGAACGGGTACTCCAAGGCTTTATTGCTGGCCATCATGTTCCTGCCCGGAGCGTTGCTGGCTAAATACCTTATGAAAGATCTGTCCTTCAAAAACAGACGCAAAGGGATATTGCACTGTTTCTGTTTGGCCCTGTCCACATTGCTTACAGAATACTTGTGCATCATTTTTACCAGCTGGTACTTGCTAAAACTCTATCCCGATACCTTGCCGGGCCTGATCTTTAACCCCATTCTTATCTGGCTGCTGTTGGCTGTGTTTGTAGCTACGGAGCATCTCTTGCAACGGTATCTGGTGAAAGCCGTAGCACCCAATCAATACATTACTTTCACATCGGATCGTAGAAAAGTCACTCTAAAGATTGATTCCATTCTGCTGGTGGAATCATGCGATGCCGAGGTCTGGATACGTACCGACGGCCAAACGGACTACCGTACCAAGATGAAAATCTCGCAATGGGAATCGGTTCTTGACGAACGGTTTGTCAGGGTGCATCGCTCTTATCTGATCAATGCGGACCACATTACACACTCCACCGCCAACCAAGTAACAGTTGGGGCTTATACCATAGAAGTTTCCAGAAAGTACAAGGAAGGTTTCAAGAAGTGGATACTTGGTACCTAACAGGGCTCTATTTCTTCAGTTTCACCACCAACAGCCGGAATATGTCGCTGTCTTCGTTGAAGGGGCGGTGGGGAATGTCTTTAGGGCTGTCTATGAGCATGTCCGGACCTACCTTTTGGATTTCATCTCCTATTTCTATAAAGCCTTCGCCTTCCAGGATGTAGAAGAATACGTCAATGGGGGTGGTATGGATTTTTAGTCCTTCTCCTTTTCCAAGGGAAATGTGAACTACTTGGACAGCGTCTGAGTTGAATATAATGCGGGCGTCTACGCCGTGGGGATTTTTAGAAGTTTCAAAGTCTTTGTAAGATGTGATTTTCATATAGCATGTAATTCTAAAAGGTAAATATTGAAAAGATTATAGCAAATAGCGTGCAGGAAATGTTTTGCTCTTTCTGACTGAAAAAATGTCAGGTAAATTGTTTGAATTAAAAAAAAATTGTTACATTTGTTACAGTTCAAAAAGCTATTCTTATGGGAGTGCCTGATAAGAGGTATTTATATGTGATATTCTACGGTGCATTTGTTGCACAATTGACCGGCATTCTTCTTTTAGTAAAACCCTCCACGCATATTCTATTGTTGGCTCTTTTGTATTTGGTAAATGCAGAGGTTGCGCTTTTCATTTGGGCCATGAACAAAACAAACCAGCCGGACAGAAATGGCCGCAAAGCCATTATTGATAATTTGGAAGAAAAACGAGAGGAAAGACCGGGAAAAAAGACAAGCCGGGAATTGAAAATGTTGTTCTACATTGGAATTCTTACCATGATTGCAGCCATTGCATGTTTGGTGTTTAAAAATCACTTACAAGGTTACGTTGTACAAATAACAGCCGGCGGGCTTGCCATGCTTTTATCCATTCAATGGAACAGCAATGCCAAGCTATATAGCTTGACAAAACGGAAAACGGCTTTGGCTTTTTTAGTAACTATTATTGTACTGACAGCGTTTGCTATTTTGTTTGTAATTGCTTTGCCTTTTACATTGGAAATACGTTTTAAAGTACTGGCATTTTTGTGTTTTGGGGTTTCTGGTGTGTTGCTGTTGAATTATTCCTATGCTATGCGTCTGATAAAAAGATACTCTGTATCTGTATAGATTCCTTTAATTATTAAACTTTAGGCAAAGACCGAAGTCAAACTTTCGGTCTTTTTTATTTTATCAATATGTTAAAACGTACTCGCTGGATTGTAGTATTCCTCGTTTTTCTCTTGTTGGGAGGTATACTTTATTTTATAACCGCTGGAAAAAGAGCTAAACCAAAAGAACCGAGCGGCTTGCCGGGTCCAAGAGGTTCCGTAGAACGCATTTTGAATGTGCATGTAGAAGTATTGGATACGCATCCCATGACAGATCACACCATAACAACAGGAGATATTTTGCCGGCAGAGGAAGTAGATCTGACGTTTGAAATATCCGGAAAAGTAGTTGAAATCTGTTTTAATGAAGGAGAGTTTGTGAAGAAAGGAACGGTGTTGGCGCGAATCAACGATGCACCGTTACAGGCACAACTCAGGAAATTGGAATCACAAGTAAAGCTGGCTGAAGATCGGGTGTATAGGCAGCAGGCTTTGTTGGAAAAAGATGCCGTAAGCCGAGAAGCTTTTGAATCTGTCCAAACAGACTACAACAAACTGATGGCAGACATAGAGTTGGTGAAAGCACAGCTGGCACAAACAGAATTGCGGGCGCCTTTTGATGGAATCATTGGCTTACGTAGACTGAGCGAAGGGGCTTATGCATCGCCAGGTAGTACTATTGCCACGTTGTCAGATGTAGGTACGTTGAAGATTGAATTTTCTGTACCGGAAATTTATGCTACCGATGTCAAAAAAGGGACTCCCATTGAATTTGTGTTGACAGACAACCAAGGGAAAGAAAAAACATGCCGGGCTAATGTGTACGCTGCCGAGGCAGGGATTGATCGGGCTACACGTACTTTAACCGTACGGGCTTTGTATAGCAATGTAAGCCATTTGTTGATTCCGGGTCGGTATGTATCTGTGAAAATTTTGAAATCACAAATTGATGATGCCGTTTCCGTTCCTTCAGAGGCCATTATTCCGGAAATGGGAGAGAATTTGGTCTATGTGTACCGTAATGGGAAGGCACATCCTGTTAGTATAGAAGCAGGGTTACGTACAGAGAGTAGGGTACAGGCACTGAGTGGTGTTGTAGAAGGCGATACGCTCATTGTGTCGGGCGTTATGCAATTGCGTGATGGACTGAATGTTGTCATAGATAAGTTTGTGAACCGGCCATGAACATTTCTGAATTAAGCATAAAAAGACCGGTTCTTGCTACGGTAGTCGTTTTGGTGATTACCTTATTTGGCTTGATTGGATACACGTTTTTGGGCACGCGGGAATTTCCCAGTGTGGACCAACCCATTATTACAGTCAATACCAGTTATCCGGGAGCCAATGCAGAGGTAATCATGAATCAGATTACAGAGCCTTTGGAGCAAAACATCAACGGCATTCCCGGTATTCGCTCTTTGAGCAGTGTAAGCAGCCAAGGCATGTCAAGGATAACGGTGGAGTTTGAATTGAGCGTAGATTTGGAAACGGCAGCCAACGACGTCAGGGACAAAGTGTCGCGGGCGCAACGTTTTTTGCCTCGGGACTGCGATCCGCCTACCGTCTCTAAAGCAGACGCGGACGCCATGCCCATCATGCAGATAAGCGTGCGAAGTGACACACGTTCTTTGATGGAAGTAAGCGAGATAGCAGACTTGACGGTCAAAGAACAATTGCAAACCATCCAGGATGTGAGCGGTGTGAGTATTTGGGGAGAAAAACGGTACTCCATGCGCTTGTGGCTGGATCCTGTTCGCATGGCCGGGTACGGGATTACACCGTTGGATGTAAAAAACGCCGTAGACAGGGAAAACGTGGAACTGCCTTCGGGACGGATAGAAGGGGATAAAATTGAATTGTCCATTCGTACGTTAGGGCTCATGACAACACCCTACGAATTTAATAATTTGATTATTAAAGAGAGCAAAGGCAATATTGTGCGCTTTCAAGACGTAGGATGGGCAGAATTGGGACCGGAAGATACACGCAGTGCATTCCGGAAAGACGGAGTGCCTATGGTAGTGGTTGTCATCATTCCGCAGCCGGGAGCCAATCACATCAAGATAGCAGACGAAGCCATCAGCCGTATTGAGCAGATGCAGAAAGACTTGCCGGACGACGTGTCTGTAGAGGTGCTTATGGACAACACTCGTTTCATAAGAGCTTCCATCAAAGAAGTACGCAACACCATTTACATAGCCTTTCTGTTGGTGGTAATCATTATCTATGTGTTTTTGCGTGATTGGCGTGTAACCTTGGTGCCGGTAGTCGTTATCCCCGTTTCATTGGTAGGAGCCTTTTTCATCATGTATTTGGCGGGGTTTTCCATCAACGTGCTTTCTATGTTGGCTGTAGTGTTGTCTGTGGGACTGGTAGTAGACGATGCTATTGTGGTAACGGAAAATATATACGTTCGTATTGAACGCGGTATAACGCCTATCAAAGCCGGTATAGAAGGGTCCAAAGAAATCTTCTTTGCCATAGTATCCACAACCATTACTCTGGTGGCTGTGTTTTTGCCCATTGTGTTTATGGAAGGGATGACCGGGCGTTTGTTCCGTGAATTTAGTATAGTGATTGCGGGGGCGGTATCTATTTCTTCTTTGGTTGCGCTTACGTTTACCCCCATGTTGGCTACTAAAATATTGCGCAAAAGAGACAAACAAGGTTGGCTGTACACAAAAACGGAACCGTTTTTCAGCGGTATGATTTCAGGATATACGCGGTGGTTGAATGTGTTTATGAAAAGAAAATGGTTGGCTTTTCCCATAGTTGCTCTGTTGCTATCGGCCATAGCGCTTTATTGGAGGGCCATCCCCTCTGAATTGTCGCCTTTGGAAGACCGCTCTCAATTTTCTATCAACGTACGGGGACAAGAGGGAAGCACCTTTGAATACATACGAGACATCACAGATGATGTGGCTCGATTGGCCGATTCCATAGTTTATGAAAGAAGGGCGTTGACGTCCCGTTCCGGTACCGGCAGCGGTTTTGTGAGTGTCATGCTGCCCGATATCGACCGACGGGAACGCACTCAAATGGAAATTGCCGAGGCGGTCACCCGACAGGTGACCCGCGAAACACGTGCCCGTGTATTTGTGCAACAAGCTTCGACCTTTGGTGGCAGACGCGGAGGTATGCCCGTACAATACGTATTGCAGGCACCCAATATTGAAAAACTAAGAGACGTGCTGCCTGCTTTTATGGAAGAGGTAGATAAGAGTCCCATCTTGCGTATGTCAGACGTGAATTTAAAATTCACCAAACCGGAATTGCGTATTTTGATTGACAGGGACAAAGCCGGCATTATGGGAGTGACTACGCGCACCATTGCTCAAACTTTGCAGTATGCCTTAAGCGGGCAACGGATGGGGTATTTTTATATGAACGGGAAACAATACCAAATTTTGGGGGAGATCAACAGGCAGCAGCGGAACATGCCGGCTCATTTGGAATCTATTTATATACGAAACGACAAAGGACACATGGTCCAGATGGACAATTTGGTGGAACTGGTGGAAGACGTGGCTCCGCCGCAATTGTACCGTTACAACCGGTTTGTCTCGGCAACGGTTACTTCCGGTCTGAACAGGGGGTATACTATTGGTGACGGATTGGCAGAAATGGACCGCATTGCAGATTTGGTGCTGGATGAAACATTCCGAACGGCTTTGTCCGGAGAGTCTAAAGAGTTTAGGGAAAGTGCATCGAGCTTGATTTTTGCGATGGTTTTGGCTTTAGTCCTTATTTTCTTAGTTCTTTCGGCACAGTTTGAAAGTTTTAAAGACCCGCTGATTGTGATGTTTACCGTACCGCTTGCATTGGCAGGAGGGTTGGCTTTGATGAAATGGACAGGACAGACTATGAACATCTTCAGCCAGATTGGTCTGATTATGCTCATAGGATTGGTAGCTAAGAATGGGATATTGATTGTAGAGTTTGCAAACCAGAAACAAGCCGCCGGACAACAGAAAATGGAGTCTATAGTGGCAGCCGCGTCGCAACGGCTGCGCCCCGTATTGATGACCAGTTTTTCGACCATATTGGGGCTCATTCCCTTGGTATTTGCCACCGGAGAAGGAGCGCATGGACGGGTGGCTATGGGAATAGCCGTTACCGGGGGGTTGGTATTTGCCACATTTATGACATTGTTTATTGTACCGGCTATGTATGGATATATTGCCACAGATAGGAATAAAAATAAGAAAAAGCTTCATGAATATTAGGTTTCTTTTCTTTCTGGTAACGGCAGTTGTGGGATCTGCCGTTTATGCCGTGCCTTTTGGAGACCCTATGGAATCTGAAGAAGGTGTGATGATGACACTGGAAGATTGCATAGAAGTAGGGTTACAGAACAATTTTTCAGTTCGTATTATGCGAAATTTGGAACAACAAGCTGTCAACAACGCTACCAGAGGACATGCGGGACAACTGCCCTCTGTAGGATTGAGTGCAGTATATGGGGGATCGCTGCAAAACAGCACGTTGAACAACAACGTGCAAGCGGGGGCCGATGTCAGTTGGACGTTGTTTGATGGGTTTAGCATCAGGGCCAATTACAACAGGCTTCAGGAATTGCGCATTTTGGGGACGTTGGATATGCAAGGTGCTTTGGAAGACTTTGTGGCCTCGGCCTCTTCAGAGTATTATCACCTTATCCGACAACAAGTGCGTTTGGGCAATTTGCGCAAGTCTGTCATTCTTTCCAGGGAACGTTTGCGTATAGTGCAGGAGAGTTATCGTTTGGGCGCCTCGTCCGGTTTGGATTACCAACAGGCTCAAGTGGACTACAACGCAGACACATCTGAGTACCTGGCCCAAGTGGAGTTGGTACGCAAATCCATTATTCAGCTGAACCAATTGCTGGCCTTTGACAATGTGGACCAAATTACCACGCCGGCCGATACCATTATCATTCCCAACAGGCACCTTGACAGAGCGCAATTGGAACATCGGGCCTTGGAGTCCAACACGCACCTGTTGAAGGCCTCCACTCGGAGAACCATCTCGGATCTGGAATTGAAACGATTGCAAGGCAGGAATTATCCTTCTGTGCGACTGAATGCCGGTTACGGATACCGCCAAGAATGGGGACCCACAATAGGGGCCTCTATGGGTTTTTCATTGTACGATGGGGGAAACAGAAAGCGAGAGCAAGCCAACGCACGGTTGAATATAGAAAACACCCGTTTGCAGCAAGAACAGTTGGAGCAGGCTGTACAAGCAGAATTGGCCGGTTTGTGGCTTGCCTATACCAACAATTTGAATTTGTGGGAAATAGAAAAAAACAACTTGCAAGTAGCCAGGAGCAACTACGAAGTAGCCATGGAAAGGTACCGCTTGAGTGAGTTATCAGGAATTGCCTTAAGGGAAGCGCAGTTGAGCCTTCTTAAATCTGAAGAGAGGCTTTCCACGGTAGAGTATAGCATAAAAATATGTGAAATATCTTTACTTTTGTTGAGTGGCACTATTCTTACAGCAGTATTATAACAAATTATGAAAAAAATAAGCTTTTCTTTCATTGCGTTATTAATGATATTTTCCTGCACCATGAAAGACAATCCATTATTAGAAATCACACAAGAGGGATACGGACAACCGCCTTTTGATAAGATCATGCTCAAGCATTACAAACCGGCTTTTGAGCATGCTATAATAAAAGCAAAAAAAGAAATCGATTCGATTGCCTACAACCCGGAAGCACCTACTTTTAAGAATACCATAGAGGCTTTGGAACTGGCGGGCGAGCACGTAGAATGGATTGCGTATATTTTCTTTAATCTAAACGAAGCCGAGACTTCCGATAAAATGCAGCGATTGGCCGGAGACATGTCTAAACTGATGACGGAATTTTACTTGTTTGCTTCATTACATACAGACTTGTTTCAACGTGTGAAGCATGTGTATGAACAGGCAGACTGGAGCATCCTTACACAGGAAGAAGCCCGTTTGTTAGAAATAACGTATAGGAATTATATACGTACCGGGGCAAACTTAGATGAGCAGGAGAAAAAAACATACAGCTGGATTCAAGAGCGTTTGTCGGTAACGGCTATTGAGTTTTCCAGCAATGTGTTGGCAGCCACCAACGAGTATGTGCTAAAGATTATAAAGGAAGAAGATTTAGCCGGGCTTCCGGATTATATGCGAGAAATGGGGAGAGAAGCGGCCTTGGCCGGGAAGGAAGACGGATGGATATTTACCCTGCACAGCCCAAGCTATTTAGGTTTTATGAAGTATTGTGAGAACAGGACGTTGCGTGAGCATATGTGGAAAGCCATAAACACCCGCTGTTTGGACAAACACAGCAACCGCGCTTTGATTAAAGAAATTGTAGACCTGAGGATTCAAACAGCTCGCATATTGGGTTATGAAACCTTTGCAGACTATATGTTGGAAACACGTATGGCAAAGAATCCGGAAACAGTAAATGCTTTTTTAGAGGAATTGATGGAAAAGACGTTGCCTTTTGCCAAAAAAGAAGTGGCAGAAGTGCAACAATATGCACGGTCTAAAGGATTCAACGGGTTGTTGATGCCTTGGGATTTCTCTTTTTGGTCAGAAAAATTCCGTCAAGAAAAATACGACCTGGATGACGAACTGTTAAAGCCGTACTTTTCATTGGAAAACGTCCAGCAGGCTTTTTTTGATTTGAGCAAAAGATTGTTTGGTTTGCATTTTGTCAAAGAAACAAATGTATCTGTTTACCACCCCGATGTCCAAGTTTACAGGGTGACGGACGAAAGGGGCAAGTTTCTAGCACTGCTTTATACAGATTATTATCCAAGACCTTCCAAGCACCAAGGGGCATGGATGACCACCTATAGACAACAACATTTCAGAGAGGGCAGGGAATTGCGTCCTTTTGTATCGCTCGTAGCTAATTTGACAAAACCGACGGCCACCATGCCGGCGTTGCTCACGCAAAATGAAATCACTACGTTGTTTCACGAATTTGGTCATTGCTTACAAGGGATATTATCGGAAGGCACGTACGGGACTTTGACAGGGACTAATGTAGAACGAGATTTTGTGGAGTTTTCTTCCCAGTTGATGGAATATTGGGCTTTTGAGCCGGAATTTCTACGTACGTATGCAATACATTACAAAACAAAGGAACCTATTCCTCAAGAGCTGATTGAGCGCATTGTGGCTTCCAGAAACTTCCTGGTGGGCTATGCACAAATCAGGCAATTGCATTTTGCAAAAATAGACATGGCCTGGCACCATGTAACAGAAGTTCCGCAAGAAGATGTGGTACGTTATGAAGAGAAAACACTAGAGGGCTTTCATTTGCTTACCAGCATACCGGGTATGTCTCTTTCTTCTTCGTTAACGCATGTTTTTTCAAGCGGTTATGCGGCCGGATATTATTCGTACAAGTGGTCGGAAGTATTGGGTGCAGATGCTTTTGAGTATTTTAAAGAAGAAGGAATTTTTAACAAGCACTTGGCAGACAAGTTGAGGGAACACATCTTATCCCGCGGCAACATAGAAGCTCCTGATGTATTGTACAGAAAGTTCCGCGGACGCGACCCGGATCCCGAGGCGCTTATCCGCAAATTGTTTTCAGATTAAAGAGGTTCGGCATTTTCGTATATGAAAGAAATTTGCATACTGCTGCTATAGGAGTTTCCAAAAAAATTGCCTGAGCTTTTCAAAGTTGCCGTTCCTCCAAGATAGAGAGTTAAAGGACGGGATTTACTCACTTCAAAAGGAGGTTCAAGATGGAATGTAATATTTGACAGAATTATTTCTCCTGCCCCTGCATCTTTACCGGTACCTATCATAGGTATATTTGATGGCGCAATGATATTGGTAACAACAATAGTACCTTCTCCTTCACATTCCAAATACAATTCTGCCGGATAAAAATCTTGATCCAATATAATAAGGTTTCCTAAGGTCTGCCGGGTTGCCACACCGTTTCTGTCTACCACAATGATGATTTGTGCTTGTGCTCCTTGGACAGTGACGTTGCCAAAATGGAAATTTCTGAACAAAGTAACCCTTAGTTCTTGTGTTTCATTTTGCGCAGAAGGACCGTTTTGTGCAAAAAGTACGGAAGAAACAAACAGAAGAAAAAATAGAAATACCGGTTTGTAATTCATGATCAAGGTAGATCCAATTGTGCAGAAGCATACGTTTGCGGGCGTACATCGGATTGTGCTGTATAGGTAACAAGCAACTTTCCTGATTGGTAATCAATTCCCTCTTCTGCCAGTTGCAGTTGAAATTTTCGTATGGTGTTGGGAGTATAAACTGCAATTCCGTTGACTATGCCCACTCGTGTTTCCATGCCGTTGGGCGCCACATGTGTTACAGTTATATCACCATATACAGACATGTTTCCTGAACGATTAAAAGTAAATCCCAGATAGGTCTGTCCTTCTTCATCTTTTGTCAATCCCAAATCTAAAATGCTTACTTTCGTAGTATTCTCTCCTACCTGGATAATTACCGGTATGGTAATTCCAAAAATGGGAATCAGCCGTATACTAACGGCAGTAGTGTCTGCGTCTGGATCTATTTCGCCTAAGGCCAGTTCATCGGGTACTGCACGGAAATATACGTGGGACCTATACTCTCCCGGCTCTAGTCGTTCTCTGCCCAGAACCTGCATGCGAACCGTTTGGGATTCGCTAGGTTCTAAAAATATGTTGCGGGGGAAGAATCGCAGATGCTTGTCTGCAAAAAACTGTCCGGGATCCGGTTCTGTAATTTCTTCAAATGCGCCATCTTCTGTCATTCTGTACTGTACAAACGAAATGTTGTAACGCGCCGCCTCCTGACCTGTGTTTGCCAGATTCAATTCCATAACTCTTCGCGAACCGTCAAAAACAACGCGACGAGGCGTAACAAGTAAGTTGCCCTGTCCAAACACTGGTGTAAAGACACCCGTCAAAGAAGACAATACCAGAAAAATGGAAATATTTCTAAATAAACGCATGATAAGCCTATTAAATATATACAGTTCAACAAATATAGTATAAAAAAATAATAACTACATGTTGAACTGTGAAAAGAGGGGGAATATTGCTATCAATCGTATGAGAAGATGAGGGTATAAGTACCGTAATATTGACCAACAGGGTTATCTGCTATGGTTCCTACTTGCAGACTGGCGCCTAAATACAGGGTTAGTTTGCCGTCGGAGTCTAGTATGGGAGATTGTGATGGGTACAAAACCCAGGTATCTACGGACATTTTGTGTGACGGATTTTCTATTTGAGCAATCTGTGAGGGAGCAGGGAGTGTAATACTTATGGCACTTTCCGGATATCCTCGCACTTCATAAATAGCCGGGCCTTCATGGCCTCCCACTGCCAAGTGAACAGAACTTCCGGTGGTGGTTCTGTAAACAGAGGGGATGGCACTTACAATGATACTTCCTGTTCCTTCACCATCTATAAAAAACCTACCAAAGCCTAACGGAGATATTTCAGACGCCGACAAAACTTCTACCAATTCTGCCGTTATTGTCCCAACAACTTCCGGATCTTGTGCAGATAAGGGTGTGGGAACAGATATAAAATACAGTCCGGCAGCTATCAAGAAGGTATATAATTTGAATCTGTATTTATTTGTGGTCATGGCAATAAAAAACTATGATGTTTATAAAAAACGCTTCCCACAGATGGAGAAGCGTTCAAATACATTGGGGACCGAAACTTCAAATTCCTGCAATCAGGGGTACTGGAAAGTAACAGGATAAGTTCCTGAGTAAAGTCCTTTGCTCAGTCCTGCATCAGAAGCCAGAATATTCAAAACGCCTCCAACATAGATGGTAGCTTCTCCGGAAGTGTTCAGTACAGGCGCTGTCTCAGAGGCTGTAAAAGACGCTATCTCTAATTTGTGAGCGGAGTTGGTTGCGTGTGTCAGTTCAACGGCAGTAGTTGGCAAGCCTACATTTACTGTTGAACCGGAATAACCGCTGATTAAGAATTCAGCAGAGGCGGGATTTCCGCCACCAACAAGAAAAACGTCGCCACCTTTTGTACGAGTACCTGCAGTAACCGCTGCAATGCTAATTGTACCGACTGCGGATCCGGGAAGAAAACGGCCAAAGTTTAATTGTGTGACTTCAGTAGCTGTGAGTGCTTCTACCAATTCTGCAGAAGCTGTGGCTGTAACTGTTTCTTGGGCTTTGAGGCTCACGGAAAACCCTGTTAACAGCAAACCAAAGATAAGTGTGATTGTGAGCTTTTTCATAATTTGGAGTGTTTATTGTTTAAATTATTATTTTTTTATTTTGAAAAATTCCCCCGGAACGCTCCATTCCTATGAAAGGAGCGACCGGGGAAATATACTGTATTGGATTATTCGTAAGTTACGGTTACATCAAATGTTCCTGTATATTCGCCTACGGCTTGCTCAGCCCCTACATTCAAGGTAGCACCTACCTTGAAGTTTTTAGTTCCTGAAGAAAGTGCGGGAGCGCTTCCAGCGTCATGGTTCCAACCTGTCACTGTCATTTCCTCATCGTCATCATTTTTAATAGTAACAGTTGTGGGAAGTTCAATTTTGAATTTTTGGCTTCCATGACCATCTACTTTAAATTCAGCAACTGACACATTAGTGTTGCCGTTGATTAGCGCAGCTTCATTAGAGGATGATCTTGTTCCAGTGGTTGGCAGTGTTACTGTAAACCCAGCTGTCTGAGATACCATATCACCAAAGTGCAAGTCTGTAACTTTTGATATAGACAAAGCAGTCAAAATGTTTGCACCGGCAGATGCTGTACCATCGGCGCTGCTTTGTGCGTAAGAAATAGTTGCGAATCCGAAGAGGATTGCTGTGAGTGTAAAAATTTTTAATGTTGTTTTCATAATGAATGAGAGTATTTAAATGGTTTTTTTACTAAAAAATAATTTCATGATTTTTGAACGCGGTACAAAAGTATGTTGCAGGTACAAGAAATAAAAACGTTTTCAACATACACGTTGTTTTTTTCAACTAAACGTACATATTGTTCTATTGTCTATTTTGGAAATAGAGGGAAAGGAGTGAGAAAGGAGTGAGATACAGGGGTTAATCGTAAACTACACTTAGTTCGTAAGTGCCGGAATATGTTCCGGATGGGTGGTTATACCACGTGTCTGCGGTAGCTCCTATATAAACATATCCTATACCGGAGGAATTTAAAGTAATGCTTTCGGCATTTTTAGTATAGTGAATATTCATGGTGGCGTCTGGACCGTATAGAGTATGACACCAGGCTGCACAGATAATGTTAACCTTAGCATTGGGGTTTCCTGAAACACGAAACTTACCTGCCGATAGGCCATGTGTAGACAAAACGGTTACATAGCCGGTGTAGGAAAGCTGTGGGGTTTCTGAAGCGGTAAGTGTAATGGTTCCCGATCCCTTTCCCGCCTGGAAAGCCCCAAAGTAAAGAGGTGTTTCTTGTGTTAGAGTGAGAGCTGTGTTTACGTTAAGGCTTGCATTAACGGTAACGTTTTGCGTCTGTATCTGTGCTACAGCAGGATGGATTCCCCACAGCAGAAGGGTTAGAAAAACGGAAGTTGTTAATACAGTGCCTCTCATGATGGGGTAAAGATACATAAAAATATTTTTTACATTTGCATGTATGGTTAAAATATTGATCATAGAAGATGATGCTGCGTTTAATTCTCTGCTAAAAACCTGGCTTACTAAAGCCGGATACAGAGCGGAAAGCGTGCTCTCTGCAGGAGAGGCCATGAAGGCTGTACAGGCGGGGGTGTACGATATTATTCTTTCAGACTTGCGTCTTCCGGACACGGAGGGGCTCACACTTTTGAAATGGATACGAGAAACGTCGCCCGACAGCGCTGTATTTATTATGACCGGGTATGCAGATATCCACACGGCCGTTCAGGCTATAAGGTTGGGGGCTGCCGATTATTTAGAGAAACCGGTAGATCCGGTGTTGCTGAGAGAGAAAATTGACGAAATCATCAAGAAAAAAGATCGGCCGCATGAACGCATACCTTTTATTAAAGGAGAGAGTGCTGCTTCTGAGAAGCTGTACGAACATATGATGCTGGTAGCGCCTACCTTTTTATCGGTACTTATTTCCGGTGCCAGCGGTACGGGAAAAGAGTATGTGGCCAATCACATCCATCAAAACAGCTTGCGACGCGAAGAACCGTTTGTGGCACTCGACTGCGGAGCCATTCCCAGGGACCTGGCGGGAAGCGAATTGTTTGGACACATCAAAGGGTCGTTTACGGGGGCCATAGGCGATAAAAAGGGAGCCTTTGAAATGGCACACGGCGGGACGTTGTTTTTGGACGAGGTGGGAAACCTTTCTACAGATATTCAGATGCAATTGCTACGCGCTTTGCAGGAAGGTGTTATAAAGCCGGTAGGCAGTTCTAAGTTTATTGAAGTAAACATCCGCATCATCACAGCTACCAATGTGGATTTGAAAGAAATGATAGAGCAGGGCAAATTCCGGGAAGATTTGTACCACAGGATCAATGAATTTCAGCTGAACATGCCGCTTTTGAAAGACCGCGGACAAGACATTCTGTTGTTTGCCGAACATTTTCTGGAGTATGCCAACCGCCAAATGAATAAGAAAATTGCAGGATTTGCACCGGAAGCGCAAGAGTTGTTGAAGGTGTACGAGTGGCGCGGCAACCTTAGAGAACTGCTGAATGTGGTAAAGAGAACGGTGCTGCTGAGCGAAGGCCCTTTGGTGCAGGCGGTTGATTTGCCAGAGGAAATCCGCAACATTCCCCTTAAAGGAACGGCACCTGATATAGCACTTGCCGAGGCTGCCGGCCAGGATGCACAAACCTTAAAGGAGCAACATGAACGGCAGATGATTACTCAAGCTCTGGCACGTACAAAGAACAATCGTACACGGGCGGCTCGCCTGCTGGGCATTGACCGCAAAACGTTATACAACAAAATGAAGCTTTATAATATGGAGTAGCTCCCGTGCCCGGTTTATCACGTATTGTGTCTTTTCAACATCTTTGCCACCTGTACGCTCCAAAAAGGCCAGTTGTTCTGCCAAAGGAGAATGCAATTGGCGGAACATAGGCAGCATTTTATGAGCCAACATTGTAATCTGCACGCTGTCTTTAGCCTTCAGGCTTTTTTCCAGATGAGAAAGACTTTCTAAAGTAGTTGTATAAAATACCTGCAGCACTTGAGAGACAGATTCCAAATCCGCATCCAACATGCGCCCCATCTCTACCAGAGAGAAGGCTTTGTAAGGCACCATGGGGGCAAAATTGTCCAAAGTTGCTTTCAATTGGCTCATTATAAAGGGCTTGGACAAATGGGCCGCAAATCCTTTTTCTATATAATAAGGAGTAGGATGCATGCCTTCTGCCGTAACTGCAATTACCGGAGCTTCCAGCTTTGTTCGAATGGCTTCTAAAAGACAAAAACCGTCTTCTTTTGGCATGCGAATATCTGTGAGAACCAAATCTACACGTACTGTATTGAGTTTTTCCAATGCTTGACGGCACCCTTCTGCTGTTGTTGATAGGTGGCCCAACAGGCGAAGCATTTCTTGAGACAAGGCACGTTGCGACGGGTCGTCGTCTACTACTAAAATTCTTAAAGGTGCCGTTTTGTGTGTTTTGAGAACATCGGAATCTGAAGTTGGCCGGGTGGCTGTCAAATCACTTGGATGTGTATGAGTGCCTTCAAGAGCCGAAACAGGCCGGATGGGAAGGGTAACGCTAAAAGTACTGCCGCCCTCTTTGTTGTCTGTGAGCGTAAGGCTTCCTTTGAACAAATCTACCGTTCGTTTCACGATGGACAGTCCCAAGCCCATGCCTTCTCTTTCAGGCGAAAGGACATGGTTCAATTGGGTGAATTCTTCAAAAATAGATTGTCGGGCTTGTGGTGAAATGCCTATTCCCGTATCGTATATTGAAAAAAATAGCTCTTTTTCGTCTGCCGTCACGTAGAGGTCTATGTGTCCTTTCTCTGTGAATTTCACAGCGTTGGAAAGGATGTTCATCACAATCTGTCGCAAGCGCAAGGGGTCTGTCAATACGTAACAATCCGGGGAAACGTCTGTTTTTAAATGCAGAGAAAGTCCTTTTTGACCGGCAACAGGCACAAATACGGCCAACGCTTCTTCAAAAAAACGTTTTATAGGGGTAGGTACAGGGTTTAGTTGTATTTTTTGTGATTCCAGGCGGTAATACTCCAACAAGTTGGCCAATAGTTCCATGACGTGTTCGGCAGAGTGTATCATGGGACCTACGTAACTGTTGTCTGAAGATTGGCGCATCAAATCCAGGTAGCCCACAATAGAACTCAAAGGTGCTTTGATGTCGTGGGTAACGGTTAAGAGCAATTTTTCCCGGCTTTCCATCAGGTCTTCTGCTCGGCTTCTGGCTACTTCCAGGTCTTTCCTGTATTTGCGGCTTTTGTTGACATCTGTAAAAATAAGCAGGGTAAACAGAAAGATGACAAACAGAGCCGTAGCTCCTAAAATGGAAAGCGACGCACCGGCTTGTTCCAATGATGCCCTCCTGGCTTCAAGCGCTCCGGCCGTAGATTGAAACCACTCCTTGTTGAGCTCGTCAAGCAGTTTGTTGATTTCCAGATTGAGTGCTCTGTCTGTTTCTATCAATTTTTCTAGCCGTGCACTAATGGCTTTCAGTTGTGCTTGCCGTTCCGTTTCAACATAGTCCAATACCTCTAAGACGGCTCGTACTACCGTGTCGCGTCTGGCTTCCCTAGAAGGGGCGGTGTCTTGTGCCGGATGAATGATCCGTACGAGCGAATCTGTGACGGTGCGTCTGATTTGTTTGACTTCCGTTATGCTGTCTTGCATACGCTCCGGAACAAAAGCTTGTCCCAGCCTTTCAAAAAATGTGAGTTTGGGGCGGTGTACAGCCGTCACGATGGTGTCGTAAATGATTTCTTGTCGAACAACTACAGGGGCAGAGGGGCGGGAGGTTACCTCTGTGAGTACAGGTCCTCTTGGTACGGGTGGTAATGGAGGGATAGCCCTATCTACTTTTTGAACGACGGCTTCTTGTCGGCTTCGTTTACTCAATTCTTGTTGTTGGCGAGCAATGTCCAGAATGTTGGTGTCTCTGTATAATAGCAGGCTGTCTATTTCTCTGATGATTTTCTTTTGTCGCTCTACGGGTGTACTTCTGACAAGCGAATCCAGTAACGTGTCTACTTTATGGAGTGCACCTTTATATAAGGTGTAGTTGTCGTCTTTTGGGTCTTGAATAAAACGTGTCCCCAGCCATTCGGCTTCGTACAACAAAGAGATGGTGTTGCTTATGAGTAAACTCCTCTCTAAAATTTCCTCACGACGGTCTTCGCTTTGAAAAAGAAAAGGATACACGTGTTTGTATACATACCATCCCGATCCCAAAGCCAGGGCCAGGAGCAAGAGGTAACTGAAAACAATTTTCAGCTTAAAACGCGCATCTTGTTTCATAAGACGAAGTTAAAAAGAAATCCCTGTAGCACAAATCGGGGAATAATTCCCCAGCTGGGGAATTGGGTGCCCCGGACTGTTTGTGAGATTCCCCATACTTTTGTGAAAAACAGAACATGTTTTTTGCAGTTGTTTTGATATTTTAATGATTAACAAGAAGATAGCCGGGGGCTGTGTGGTGTTTGTCAAAAAAGTAAAAAATGTGGAACGGTATTTGGGGATGTAGGTATATAAAAGGTTGTAGTAGTGAGCGCGGACATTTTTTCATGCAAACAAAAGATAGCAAAGCGCGCCACAAAATAAAAAGAGGACGGTGTTTTCCGCCCTCTTTTTATTTTGGTTACATCTCCCATTCTGTTCCTTGAGGTGTATCTTTTATTTCTATACCCAAGTGGGAAAGTTTGTCTCTGATAAAATCAGAAGTGCTCCAATCTTTTTCTTCCCTAGCACGCGTTCTGAAATCCAACACCATATCTACAAGGCCTTCCACTACGGGCATTTGGTTCTGATCTGTTTCTTCCTGAAGTCCTAAAATGCCGTGGACTACACGTTCGTACAGGCGTGTAGCTGTTTCTTTATCAACAGGGGCTATGGCTTTGCCCGATTGCGCTGCCGTATGGATCCATGAAACAACTTGGAAAAGTTCTGCCAAAGCTATGGGTGTGTTCAAGTCATCACACAGGGCTTTGTATATCCGCTGTTCTGCTTTTTCCATCAATTCTGCCGGAAGAGCTTTTGCATCTGTCTTGATTTTTTGCAATTGGTCGTACCCTCTGAACAACCTTTTGAGTCCCGTCCCGGCAGCCACCAAAGCTTGGTCGCTGAAGTCCAAGGGGCCCCTGTAGTGGGCTTGTAAGATAAAAAAACGGACGGTCATGGGATGGAATGCTTGAGAAAGAAGCTTATGGTTTCCGCTGAACACCTCTTCCAGAGTAATGAAGTTCCCCAAAGACTTCCCCATTTTTTGACCATTTATGGTAATCAAATTGTTATGCATCCAATAGCGGATGCTGTCTTTACCACGTGTTACTGTGTTTTGAGCCAATTCGCATTCGTGATGAGGAAACAGCAAGTCCATGCCGCCTCCATGGATATCAAATACCTCTCCCAAATATTTGGAGCTCATTACGGAGCATTCCAGGTGCCAGCCCGGGAATCCTTCTCCCCAAGGGGAGGGCCAACGCATGATGTGTTCCGGGTCTGCTTTTTTCCAAAGGGCAAAATCGTACGGAGAACGCTTGTCTTCACTGCCTTCCAAGTCTCTTGTTTGTACTTGCAGGTCTTCTAAAATTCGGCCTGATAGTACTCCGTAGTTGTGCTTTTTGTTGTACGCATCTATATCAAAATAGACAGAGCCATTGACTTCATAAGCCACACCTGCATCAAGAATTTGCTGTACCATGGCAATCTGTTCCGTAATATGACCGGAAGCCCGTGGTTCAATAGAAGGCGGCAAGGTGTTGAGTTGTTCCATGGCTTTGTGATACCGGATGGTATAGTGTTGCACAATTTCCATAGGCTCCAACTTTTCCAAGCGGGCCTTTTTGGCAATTTTGTCTTCCCCTTCATCGGCATCGCTTTCCAGATGGCCCACGTCTGTAATATTGCGAACGTAGCGGACTTTGTATCCCAAGTCCTTTAAAAGCCTTACAAAGACATCGTAGACCACTCCGGGACGTGCATGTCCCAGGTGCGGATCTCCGTACACGGTGGGACCGCAAACGTACAGTCCCACGTGTCCGGGCACTAGTGGCTCAAATTGTTCTTTTTTTCTTGCAAGTGTATTATAAATAAAGATTTTGTGCGGCATAATCTGTTGTTAGTGAAAGGACAAATGTAGTGATTTTCTACGGGAATGCTTGTTAGTCGGGATTTGCCTCTTTGAGTGTTTGTGCCAAAATTTCTTGATAATGTCTTGTTTGACCGTCTTTTTCATACACGTTTGTACGAATACGTCCTGTTATGGAAAGACGGGCTCCTTTTTTCACCTTATCAAAGGGGAGGATTTCTTTTCCTTCCCACGCTACAATTTTGTGCCATGTGGTCTCTTCTCTCAGCGCTCCATCCGGCAGGCGGATGACTTCTCCCGTAGCTAAGCTGAAATTCATGACTTTTCTTCCTTCTTCCGATTGTCCAAACCGAGGATCCGCTCCTACGCGCCCCAGCAATTCTACTTTGTTAATTGATAATTCCATACTTACAGGTATTAAAATGTTTGTAGTCAAACGTAACCTGTCTGTTTGTAAAATTTTGGACAAAAAAGATAAAGGTGCTGTGACGCGTTTTCTTTGTTATTTTAAATACGTGTCTAAAAAATCAAAGAATACGCGATTCCAAAGCATGTTGTTTTGCGGTTTCAAAATCCAGTGGTTTTCATCCGGGAACAACAACATCTTAGCAGGTACTCCATTCAGCCTCGCGGCATTGAAAGCAGCCATGGCTTGGTCAACAGGTACTCGGTAATCCAGTTCGCCATGGGTAATCAGAATGGGTCTATCCCAGTGTTGCACGCGTTTGTGCGCAGAAAGGGCATAGTGGCGTTTGGCTACCGGATTGTTGTCCCAGGGAGCACCTCCGTTATCCCAGTGAGGGAAAAAGACTTCTTCCGTTGTCATGTACATGTGTTCCTGGTTGAAAATACCGGCATGGGCAATAAAAGCAGCAAACCGTTCTTTATGGTATCCGGCCAACTGGAAAATGGAATACCCTCCGTAACTGGCTCCAACGGCTCCAATGCGCGTACCATCTACAAAAGGTTCTCGTTTTATGTGGTCTACGGCACTTAGGTAGTCCTGCATGTTCTGTCCCGGATAATCACCGCTGATTTGCTCTGTCCATTCTTTGCCAAAGGCCGTGGTGCCTCTGCGGTTGGGCAGAAGAACAATGTACCCGTTGGCTGCAATCAATTGATGGCACCAGCGGTACGACCAACTTTGAGAGAGGGTGCCTTGCGGACCTCCCGTACAGAATAAAACAACCGGATACTTTTCCTGGGGGTTGAAATGCGGCGGGTATACTACCCACATAAGCATTTTTTTATGGTCGGTAGTCGTTACCCAGCGTTCTTCTACGCGTCCCATGATTAGCGCATCCAGCAGATGTTTGTTTTCATGGGAAAGTTGCGTGTATTCGCCGGATACGGGATTGATGGAAACCAATTCCGAGGGCATAGACAAAGAAACGTATGTGCCAATGAGTTGTTGCCCTTCCTTTGCATTTCCTATTACTTGTATAGAGCCGCAATCGTACAATCCGTTTGTTACTTGATTGATTTTCTCTGTTGATAAATCCAGCACAAAGACATGTTGAACACCTTCTGACAACGATGTAAAGTACAGACCTTTGCCGTCCGGCATCCAGGCAGCTTGGCTTACGTTGTAGCGGAAGCGGGCAGTCAAATCTTTGATGGAACCGTCTTTGAAGGAATAAAGCATCAAGCGGTTTTTATCGGCCTCGTAGCCATCGCGTTCCATGCTGCTCCATACCAAGAATTCTCCACAAGGGGAAAACAAGGGAGCCGTATCGTATCCCATCATGCCTTCGCTCAAGTTGACTTCTGCTCCTGTTTCCAAGTTTCTCAGATAAATATCTGTGTTGGTAGACACGGCGTATTCGGCTCCGGTTAATTTGCGACAGGAGTATGCAACGGCTGTTCCATCCGGACTCCAACTTAATTCTCCCATTCCTCCAAAAGGCAATGTAGGTAACTCATAAGGCAATCCTTCCAACAAGTCTTCTTCCCCGCTTATGGATGTGCCGTCAAAGGAAGCTACAAAGGTGTGTGGAATTTCTTCCACAAAGCAATCCCAGTGGCGGTACATCAGATCGTCAATGATGCGCCCCGTAGCTTGATTTAAAGAAGGATCCAAGTCTGTGGGACGTGTTCCTGTAGGTACATAAGATATGTACAGAATTTTGTCTTTGTTGGGGGACAGACTGAATCCGGCTATGCGACGCTCTGTTCCTTTCACTTGTTTTTTGCCCGTTCCATCTGTTCGCATGAGCCACAATTTTCCTTGACTCAAGAACAGGATGCGGTCGTTATCCAGCCAGCGGGCGTTGGATTCGTTTTCCGGAGTAAAGGTAATTTGGCGGTTGTTGCTGCCGTCTGTATCCATAACAAAGAGTTCTCGGTTGCTCTTGTTTTGTTCTACAGAAATGTAGCTTACACCATAGACTATTTGTTTTCCGTCCGGTGATACTTGCGGATCCGATACGCGTCCAAAACTGTTGAGGACCGATGCGCTCAACAGATCGTTTTCCGGAACAGCAGTGTTTTTTCCAATAAGAGGAGTTTGAGATGCGCTCCCGTTGCATGCATTCAACGCTAAGGAGCCTGCAATAATCATAAATAAAAAGATTTTTCTGTTCATAACATGGGCTTTTAGGTCTTCAAAATTAACGAATAGTTTGTAAGTTTGGGAAAACTTTAAAGAAATACATGATGAAACGTTTATTGAGCGGTTTATTTATTTGTGCGGCACTTACGCTGCAAGCCCAACATATAACATTGGTATTCAATCCTGCAGAAGGGGTTGAATATCCGGTATCTTTACAAATTAATCAAAAAACAACGTTGCGGGTTCCTATGATGGGAGATATGACTACAGAGACAGACCAAGTGTTTAAAGCAGTTCTTACGCTTGATAAAGAGACGGAGCAAGGATATTTGATGGATGTACGTTTGACACACGTTTTTTTACGCACAGCAGCGCAAGGTCAATCGCAAGAGTACAATTCTGAAGGAGAAGATGTGAAGAGCCAAGCCATTAAGTCTGTAATGGCACAACCGTTTGAAGTAGTGGTATCTTCTTTGGGAGAAGTGGTAGAGGTAATGCCTTTAAGCGAAGACTCTTTTCATGAAGCAGATAGCATTCTGGCAACGCAATACGCACGTAGAAAACGGAACGCAGCGTTGGATGAAATAAAAGCCCTTTTCAAAGAGCAGACTATTAAAAGCGTAGTTCAGGCGGGGCTCACCAAATTTCCTGACAGAGCATTGGCTGTGCCTTCTGTATGGACAGACGATGATAAAAATGAAGAGATGGGTGTTTTGGCTACTACGCAACAACGTCTTACGGCAATAGAAGGGAACAAAGCGTATTTGACTACTCAAGCAGTCGTTATGCCCGATCCAAACGCCAAAAAGTCCGATGCTCCGCAACGTATGGAAAACATTTCAGGCAGCGGACAGGCTACTGCAACAGTAAATACAGATAGCGGATGGGTGGTAGAGAGTGAAGGAACTCAGAGCTTGAAGGGAGATTTGGTAATAGAGCAGGGCGGGATGGTTCAAACCGTAGATCTGTCTATGGAGATAAAGACTACAGTGAGTGCGGTGCAGTAATAGACTTATTGGAGTATAACGACTACTTTTAGGTCTGTGGTGTTGGAATAAACACCGTTGGGTTGATTGGCATTGATGTTTAATGTGCCACCCACAAAAAGAGTTGCCTTTCCCTGGTTATTCGTTTGACCGTAACCTATATGTTCCCCCAGGCCCGCTTGTCCGGATTGGGGGGTTCTGTAAACCGTCATGTCGCTAACAGTCATGGTGTTGCCCTGGGCGTTTCTGAGGACAACATTTGTTGGGAGTGTGTAAGCATAATCTTTTCTTCCTCTGGAACCATCTAAATCAAATGTAGCAATGCTGGTATTTCCGGATAGTATAAAATTGCCCGACAAGATGGTGACCGTTCCGTATTGTGGATTAATGGCAATGGCACCGCCCGATCCCGATATGGGTTTGATGTCGCCAAAATGAAGATCAGATGTTTTGGTAACAAGAAATCCATCTCCTATTCCAAGTATAATAGAAGCATGGCCTGTTTCTGTAACATTTTGTGCAACAGTTACATGAGAAAAACCCATTAGAAAGGCGATAGCAAAAAGTAATTTTAAAGTCTTCATTGTGAGCAATTTTTCCCAATTAATACAAAAGTAAATATTTTAAAACAAAAACCAAGCCGCTTTCAACAGACACCCTTTTTTGTTCAGCAGAAAGGGGGTTACCAGAACAGTCTTAGATGGTTATAGGTATTTAGGGGTGGTGTGGGCAAGCAGGTTATTTCGTAATATGGAATAATTTTTTTTACTTTGCTGTTTGCATAGTTTTATAAATTTTGCATTTAAAACTACATTTATTAACTAATCACTTAATTATGGCAGTTAACATTGAAGAAAAAGTGAAGCAAATTATTGTGGACAAATTGGGTGCAGACGAAAGTGAAGTAACCACCACAGCTAACTTTACAAACGATTTAGGTGCGGATTCTTTAGATACCGTAGAATTGATTATGGAATTTGAAGAAGCTTTCGGCATCAACATCCCGGACGAAGCCGCTGAGAAAATTTCTACAGTAGGCGACGCCATCAAGTACATTGAAGATAACGTTAAAGCCGAATAATTAACCAAAACCATTATGAAACTGAAACGGGTAGTCATTACCGGAATAGGTACCATAAACCCTTTGGGACATAACGTACCGGAGTATTTTGACAACCTGATAGCCGGTATGTCCGGTGCCGGTTGGATTACCCGTTTTGATTCTCAGAAATTTAAAACACGTTTTGCTTGCGAAATCAAGGATTACGATCCGGAGAAATTTGGAATAGATAAGAAAGTAGCTCGCAGGAACGACTTGTTTACTCAATATGCTTTCATAGCGGCAGACGAAGCCATTCGTGATAGCGGTTTGGATTTGGATGGTATTGATAAAGACAGAGTGGGGGTTATTGTAGGGTCGGGTATAGGCGGTATTGAAACTTTGCTGGAAGAGGTGAGGCAATTCTACGCCGGAGACATGGAGCCCAGATTCAGTCCCTTTTTAATACCTATGATGATTCCGGACATTGCGTCCGGTATGTTGTCTATGAAATACGGGTTTCAAGGACCCAATTACGCAACCGTATCTGCCTGTTCCACTTCCAACCACGCCATGAGCGATGCGTTTACGCTTATCCGGTTGGGAAAAGCAGAGGTTATACTTACGGGAGGATCGGAAGCTCCCATCAACGTAGCCAGTGTAGGCGGTTTTAATGCGGCCCGGGCCATCTCTACAAACAACCAGGAGTACATGACAGCATCGCGTCCGTTTGATAAGACAAGGGATGGTTTTGTCATGGGCGAGGGAGCCGGAGTTCTGGTATTTGAAGAGTATGAGCACGCCAAGCGCCGCGGCGCCAAAATATATGCCGAGGTAGGCGGCTGCGGCATGACAGCCGACGCCTATCACATTACGGCACCGCATCCCGATGGAAAGGGTGCACGTAGGGTTATGGAATTGGCCATAGAAGAAGCCGGCATGAAACCTACCGATGTAGATTACATCAATTTGCACGGCACTTCCACACCCCTGGGGGATATTGTGGAAGCGAAGGCCATCAATACTCTGTTTGGAGACCATGCTTACAAGATGAATTTGAGCTCTACAAAATCCATGGCAGGACATGCTCTGGGTGCTACGGGAGCTTTAGAAATCTTGGCTTGTATTTGCGCTATGGAGCGCGATATGGTGCCGCCAACCATCAACTTCAAGGAAGAAGATCCCGCTATTGATTACAAACTGAATTTCACGTTCAACGAAGCTCAGGAGAGAAAAGTACAAGTGGCTATTTCCAATACTTTTGGATTTGGGGGCCACAACGCCAGCTTGTTGATAAAAAAAGCGGAATAATGACGTCCTTCCGGCCTACGGATAAAGATTCCCAAGACCACATCTTAAGAAAAGCCATCCGCAAGTCCTTTCGTTTCAGACCAAGGAATTTGAGGTATTACAAAATTGCTTTAACCCATCGTTCCACCGTTTCAAACAACATGGAATCGAACGAACGGTTGGAGTTTTTGGGAGATGCCGTATTGGGAGTTGTAGTTGGAGAGGCTGTTTACAGAAGGTACCCTCATGCTGATGAAGGGTATTTGACTCGTATGCGCTCCAAATTGGTCAGTCGCGACTCTTTGAACAAAATTGCCGTTGGGGCAGGCATGCACCATTGGCTTTACGTAAAAGGAAAAGACGTGAACTCCAGAAATTTGGCCGGCAATATGTACGAGGCATTGGCGGGAGCCATTTTTCTAGATGTGGGATTTGAAAAATCCAAGAAAATCTTACTCAACCATTTGCTTTCTGCTGTAGACTGGCAAGAATTGGAATACACGGAAACAGATTTTAAGTCTCGTTTGGTAGAACGGTACCAGAAGAAAGGGAAGGCACTTACTTTTCGTGTGCGGATGCTTCCGCAGAAACCGGGAGAATGTGTGACATTTCAAGCCCAAGCTGTTACAGAAGGGAGTGTGTTGGGAACGGGTACGGGCTATTCAAAAAAAGACGCCGAACAGGAAGCATCCAAACAAGCTTGGATGAATGAATGCAACAGAGGGGTGGTGACCTCGGAGGGATTCGAACCCTCGACCCAATGATTAAGAGTCATTTGCTCTACCTGCTGAGCTACGAAGTCTTTTTTTTATAGTTGTAAGACGGCGTATGTGATTCGAACATACGGCGGTCTGTCTGAAAGATTTCCGTTAAAGAGTGTGTTGCGGTACGTAAAATTGTCTACTTCGTATACTTCTCCTTGGTTGGTGCTATAGGAGTATGTGGGAAGAATCCACAAGTTGTCCTTTTCTGCGAACTCTTGTTTCTTTAACAATTCTTGAATGTAAGAGGTAATCTCGTACGTATACTCCCAGTGGGTTCTGTTCATGGTACCGCCATGGTTTTCCTGATTCACTTCCCGCAGGGGTCTGTGGTATACAAGGGTGTCTTTATCTACCCACGTACAAGGAAACAGTTTTTCCGGAGCGTTGTCAACGGCCGTGTAATCTCCGTCTTGGGGAATGGGAACGGGCATGACAAGTTGCGCTCTGGACACCAGCAGTTGGCTGGTTTGTATAGGTGGAACTTGCTGGTCACCCCAGCTTTTTATTTGTTTTGCCAAAGCGGCAGCGTCCAGGCACGGCTTCACACCTGCCAATCCTTCGTAGTACAGGGCAGAGGCCGGCTCTTTTGTAGCCAGGTGGGATGATTCGTGTGATGATATATTATAATAGGTGTTGTAGATATTGAAGAAATAGGTAATCAAGCTGTCGCCACCTTCTGACTTGTAGTTGAGGTACAAGTTTGCCTCTTCCATATCCAAGTAGTTGATTCTGCCACCCGGTTCTGTGCCTTTATACGGTTCTGTTGTAAAGTAAAGGCCTTTAAACCGTTTTGCAAATTCGTCCGGGTTGACTCTTTCTGCAGAATCTGCTTGTAACAATTCGTAAGCAAAGGATTTTTTGAATTCCAAGTACAACGTGTCGCCACCCAGATAGATATAGCCCGGTTTGTTCACAGGGATGGGATCAATGAAGTCTTCCGAGAAGGAATTGTGGTATACGCTCAAATGGTCTAAATCCTTTATCAATTTATAGACGTAGACGTTTTGCGGAGTGTATCTGTCTTGTTCTTGGAAAATAGTACGACCGCTCAATGGAATGTGAACGAACATGTTTTCCACAACAGGATCTTTTCCGTATTCTGTCTGGTAAGCGTAGGGAGCTATTTGAATAACGGAACTGCTTGAGGTTTTTCCAAAAAGCGGAGTGTTCAGCGATCCAAATTCTATGTACGGAGGGGAAGACATATTCAGGCTGTCTGCTGTGGCCGTATACATGGGCGCTTCAAAGTCTGCTGTATAAATGTGGATGATTTGATTGGCGGGCACCAAGTCCGATCCCATACGGTTGTCTACCGTGATGCAGGAGCTGGTATGTACTAAGAAAAAAGCAGCCAAAAATAGGCTGCGGGGTCTTAACTTCATTTGATACCTGATATTTGGTCGTAAAAGTTATTGTAATCTGAAAGGTATGTGCTGTCCGGTACTTGCGGGTCCACATAGGGCAAGATTGGGACTTTCCTTTCTTTGACGTATGTTTCCAGTTTTGAATCTATTTGTGGTGCGGCCATGACGATTCCGTCTGCATATTGAACAGCCGTTTTGGCTAGGTGCAATGCCGTAGGATCTTCCAACCATTCCATATCTTTTGTTTTCAATCCCGGTGCCATGGCTTTGTCGCGCATAGATTTATTAAAAGTTTCCGTAGTAAGGTCGTTGTATAGCGACACCACTACTCGTGTTTTTGCAAAGAGTGGGTCGTCGCGGTATGCCTTTTTCAAATACATAGGAAGCAGGTGGCTGAGCCAGCCGTGGCAATGTACTATAGTAGGCATCCAACGCAGCTTCTTTACTGTCTCCAGTACACCACGAGCAAAAAATATGCCTCGTTCGTCGTTGTCTTCAAAAAATTGGTCGTCTTCGTTGCGGTAAAGCAATTTCCTTTGGAAGTAATCTTCGTTGTCAATAAAATAGACTTGCATACGGGCAGCCGTGATAGAGGCTACCTTAATAATTAAGGGACGGTCTATTTCGTTTATGATAAGATTCATTCCGGAAAGCCGGATGACTTCATGAAGCTGATTGCGACGTTCGTTGATGCAACCGTATTTGGGCATGAACAAACGTATTTCCCCACCCGCCTCTTGAATTGCCTGCGGCAGATGACGGCCAATGTGTGACATATCCGTCTGTGGCAGGAACGGGAAGATTTCTGAACTCACATAAAGGATTTTTTTTCTTTTGGCCATAATCTTTTTTCTCTTGTTTAATCATACAAAGATAACTAAAATCTTAGACTTTTCCTTATCTTTGAAATTCGCAACCATGATACAGCAAGATAAAAGCATTATAAATCAGCAGCTTGTACAGTCTTACCTGTCTTCTGTAATCAGTATAGCGCTGGTGTTGCTTCTGATAGGTATTACCGGGTTGTTGGCCATCAACGCACGCACGGTATCTGATTATTTTAAGGAACATTTGGGCGTTACCGTTATTTTGGATCAAGAAACGAAAGATACCGATTCTACGCTATTGGTCAAGCAATTGTTGGCGGCATCGTATGCCAAAGAAGCCGTACGCGATGCGCACTTTGTGTCTCGGGACAAAGGGGCGCTTGAAATGGAAGAGTTGTTGGGGCCGGATTTTTTAGACGTTTTTGAATACAATCCCTTACCGGCATCTGTAGAGTTGAAGCTGCGTGCCTCTTACGTTCACAACGACAGCATCATGAAGCTGGAGCAGAGTTTGGCGCGTTTGCCGTTTGTGGAAGAGGTGACGTATCAAGCTCCTTTGATATCTTTAATCAACAGGAATCTGCGGAATTTGGGCTGGATTTTGGGAGTCATAACGCTTGTCTTGCTTGTGATTTCTTTTGCTCTCATACACAACACCATCAGGTTGTCTGTTTACGCCAGGCGTTTTACCATTTATACCATGCGCCTGGTAGGAGCCACCAAGCGGTTTATACGACGACCGTTTATGGCACAGGCCGTCGTACAAGGGTTCTTGTCTGCTCTGTTGGCCATTTTGCTTCTTATGGGAGGGCTCTATTTGTTGCAACGTGAATTTCCAGGTATACTTATGTTTATATCGCGAGAGATGTTTCTTGTAGTGTTAGGAAGTATGGTGGCCATGGGAATTGTTTTGTGCCGGTTGTCCACATTTTTTGTAGTCAACAAGGTAGTAAAATTAGAAACCTCTGCATTTTATTATTAGCTATTATGAAGAAACAACAGATACATAAAAAAGAAAGAGAGAAATCGTTTGCTCTTCCAAGAAGGAACGCTTGGATGTTGGTAGGCACAATGGTTGTCATAGCGTTGGGATTTGTGTTGATGGCCGGGGGCGGATCTAAGGACCCCGATGTCTTTGCCGGAGAAACGCTCTTTAGTTTTAGAAGGATGGTGGTGGCTCCCATACTCGTATGCGGGGGTTTTGTCTATGGTGTGTATGCCATCATGCGCATAAGAAAAGAGAAAGACAATGAGCGCACTTGAAGCCTTTCTTTTAGGCCTTGTACAGGGATTGACGGAATTCCTTCCCGTGAGCAGCAGCGGCCACCTTGTGATTGGTAAGGCACTCTTTGGTATTGAGTTGGAGGATGCTTCTTTTGAGATTATTGTACACATTGCCACGGCCTTGAGCATTGTAGTTGTGTTTAGGCGGCAGATTTGGGAAATGATTGCAGATACAGTACGTTTTCGCAAGACAGAAGCTACTGCGCTTACATGGCGTGTGTTGTTTTCTGCTTTGCCGGTACTTGTGGTAGGGCTCTTTTTCAAGGATCGGATAGAGATCTTTTTTACAACCAAAGGAACGGCTGTGGTGGGGTGGATGTTGTTGTTGACTGCCGTTTTGTTGGGTTTGGCTCATTGGCTTTCCGTAAGAAGGCAGAAAACGGGCAAGACGCATCCCATTAGGTTTTTGGATGCGTTTGTTATAGGTGTGGCGCAGGCGTGTGCCGTCATGCCCGGACTTTCCAGGTCCGGTGCCACCATTGCTACCGGGTTGATGTTGGGCGTGGAGAAAGACAAAGTGGCGCCTTTTTCTTTTCTTATGGTTTTGATACCCATTTTGGGACAGGCGTTTTTAGGCATTGTGGGCGGAGAGTTTACGCCGGCTGCCACGGGCCTTTCCGTAACAGCTATGGGGATAGGTTTTGTTACGGCTTTTGCATCGGGGTGGTTGGCTTGTCGCTTTATGTTGGCATTGGTGCGTAATATGAAACTTACTTGGTTTGCCGGATATTGTTTGTTGGTAGGCTTGGCGTCTGTGTTGTTTCTGTAAATATGAGGAAAACGGGAGATTATTATTTTGTGTCCGATGTGCACCTTGGCTTGAAGGTGGGCGATTCTATAGCTAGGGAGCGGCATTTTATAGCGTTTTTGGAAGGACTGGAAGAAGGCACAAAAGGGCTGTTTCTGCTGGGAGACATCTTCGATTTTTGGTACGAATACAAACACGTGATTCCAAGAGGGTATACGCGTGTGCTGGGGGCTTTGGCCGGAGTGGTTGACAGGGGTGTTCCCGTTCATTTTTTTCCGGGAAACCATGATTTGTGGACATTTGGATATTTAGAGCACGAAGTGGGTATGCAAGTACACAGAGATCCCTTGCACATCTGTTTGGATGGAAAGAACTTTTTGCTGGGTCACGGCCACAGAATGGGCACGTATCCATCCAAAAGCAGGATGTTGCACAACATGTTTCACAGCCGTTTTTTGCAAAGGGCGTTCAGTATGCTGCACCCTCGTCTTGCCTTTGCTTTGGCGGAAAAATGGTCTTTGTGCAACAGGAAGAACGGGTTCGCATATGCCTTTAAAGGCGTGGAAGAACCCACGTATTTGTATGCGGCATCTTATGACAAGCCAATAGATTATTGTATTACCGGTCATTTGCACACGTCGGTTCGTCTGGCATTGCCCGGTGGCGGGGAGTGGATTGTTTTGGAAGATTGGATTTCAACGGGTAGCGGCCCGGGTGCCGTACGGGGAGATGTTGGGATCTTTGGGGGGACCGAACAAGGAAAAGTACAAGTAGTAAAAGCGGCCGTCGTGGTACATCAGAACTAATTCTTCCAACAACTTGTCTTCCCCGTATTTGTCGTAAGGTTTTTTCATATCGGCGCCAAAGATGCGCGCCACGCCTTGCCAGAACGAGGCCGTTATGCCGCCTCGGTAATTCTTTACCACAGCAAAGGAGGTCATACCCACTTCTCGGTCAATGAGACGCAGCAACATGCGTCCCTGAGAAAAGGTCAATTTACGCAGAGGCGCTTCAAACTCGGCAAACAATTCTCTTTCTGTTTTTTCCAGGAACTTCTCCTTTTCCCGTGCCGTAAACGGTCGGGAGGCCAGGATGCTGTCGGCTCTGTCCAAGCGCGCTCTGGATTGAAGGGCGTACGGGTAGGCTTTGGAGAAATTGTGGACCACCATATAAAATTCGCGCCATTCCCTGTCCTTTTTTCTTTTGTCTCTGGAGAAAACATGAAGCGGCGGGATGGAAGATACAAACAAGGTGTCTCCATCTTCTATGACATATCCCATAAGGTGTCCTTGCAACTCTTGAGCCGTAAGAGAAGGCGCAGAGAAAAAGAGCAGACAAAGTGCGATAAACAGCCAACGGGTTTTCATGGTATCTTTTAGCAAAAGTAACAAAATAGGTATTATTATGATATATTTACAAGATGAAACTAATATTCCTGATTGGCTTGCTGACGCAAGCTCTTTTTGCAGACTCTTTGGATAGAAGAGTAGAGCAATTGCACGATGTCATTATATCTATAGATACGCATAATGATTTTGCCATGAATTATGCTTTTCCCGGCATGGAAACGACTGTGGCCAAAGGGCAGGTTTCGTTTGAATTGATGAAAGAAGGGCGGTTGGACGGGGCTTTTTTCGCGGCGTACCAAGCCCAGGGACCTTGTACAGAAGAAGGGCACGTACAAGCTAAATTTCTAGCTGACAGCATGTTGTTGTCTTTGCATCGGTATGCGGCAGAACATGAGCATCTGGGGGCTGTGGCGTATTCGGTTGAGGATGTGATGGCTTTGAAAGCGCAAAGAAAAGCAGCCATGCTCCTGTCCATAGAAAATGCGTACTGTATGGGAGAAGATATTTCCTTGGTGGAACATTATTACAATTTGGGCGTACGTATGGTGGGTCTTACCCACAACGGCGACAACTGCATAGCAGACGCCGCCACGGATACTACTCGGACGCACGGAGGATTGTCGCCGTTTGGACGGCAAGTTATAGAAGAGATGAACCGTTTGGGTATGATCGTGGACGTGTCCCACGCTTCTCGTGAGGCCTGTTTGCAATCCGTGGAATGGAGTAAAACACCTATTATGGCCAGCCATTCCGGAGTATATGCTTTAAAACCCATTCCCAGGAATCTTACCGATAAAGAAATCATAGCCATAGCTGAAAAAGACGGCTTGATACAGATTTCGATTGGACGTTATTTCTTGTCCACGTTGCCAAGAGCAGAGGTAGGCATTCCCCATCTGATAGAGCACATCAATTATGTGGTTGACCTTGTAGGTATTGATCACGTGGGAATAGGGAGCGATTTTGACGGCGGAGGAGGTATAGTGGGAGTGGAAGATATGGGCAAGATGAAAGCCATCACTCGGGCCTTGCTGGAAGAGGGATATTCATCCCGGGAAATTGGCAAGTTATGGGGTGACAATGTTTTGCGCTTGCTGGAAGCGGCTCGTAAATACGCTGAAAGTTTCTAACAATTTTTGTAAATCAGAAATTAAGTTCTATCTTTGCAACCCGCAATTTTAGGGGAAGTGTGCCTTAATAATTTGCGGGTCAGAGGGTTACGTTTGTAGTCTCTAACAGAAATGCACCGAAGCAACAATACATAATTTACGTTACGTTAAACGTTAAGGAAAAACAATGTTACAACCAAAAAAAACCAAATTCAGAAGGCAACAAAAAGGCCGCATGAAAGGTATGGCTCAAAGAGGCAACCAACTTGTCTTTGGGTCATTCGGAATCAAGGCTACGGAATCTTGCTGGCTGACCGGACGTCAGATAGAAGCTGCACGTCAGGCAGTAACCCGTTACATGAAACGTGAGGGGCAGCTGTGGATTCGTGTATTCCCGGATAAGCCTTTTACTAAAAAACCTGCTGAAGTTCGTATGGGTAAAGGGAAAGGTGCTCCGGAAGGATTTGTCTGCCCCGTGACACCCGGCAGACTTTTGCTGGAAGTAGAAGGTGTTCCCTACGAGGTGGCAAAAGAGGCCCTTAGACTGGGTGCCCAAAAGCTGCCTGTCGTTACCAAATTTGTGGTACGAAGAGATTATGTAGAATAAAGTTTAACAACAATGAAAGCACCTGAAATACGCGAGTTATCTGAAAAAGATTTAATAGATCGTATTGAGGCGGAAAAAGCCAACTTGCTTCGTCTTAAAATGAATCACGCCATCTCTCCTATAGATGACTTAACACAAATTAAGAAAGCACGCCGCACCATCGCACGGATGCTAACGATTTTAAGTACCGAAAAAAATGGAAAGAAATCTTAGAAAAGAAAGAATAGGACTGGTGGTCAGCAACAAAATGGACAAATCTATTGTAGTTGCTGTGAGAAGAAAAGTAAAACACCCCATGTACGGCAAATACGTAAACAAAACCACCAAGTTTGTTGCTCACGATGAGAACAACGATTGCAGTGAAGGGGATACAGTACGCATTATGGAAACACGGCCTTTGAGTAAAACCAAATGCTGGCGTTTAGTAGAAATTATTGAAAAAGTCAAATAGCCATGATACAGCAAGAATCACGTTTATTGGTGGCTGATAACAGCGGTGCAAAGGAAGTCCTTTGTATTCGTGTTTTAGGCGGCACAAGACGTCGCTATGCCCGAATTGGCGATACGATTGTGGTTAGTGTCAAGAGTGCGGTCCCCGGTGGCGGAGAAGCCAAAAAGGGAACCATCTCCAAAGCTGTGGTGGTAAGAACCAAGAAAGAAATCCGTCGTCCGGACGGATCGTATATACGCTTTGATGACAACGCTTGCGTTCTGTTGAGCGCCACCGGTGAATTGCGCGGTACGCGTATTTTTGGACCGGTAGCACGAGAGCTCAGGAGTCGTTATATGAAAATTGTATCACTTGCCCCCGAGGTATTATAAGAATAGGTAGTATGAGCACAAAATTGCACATTAAAAAAGGAGATACGGTATTCGTCAATACCGGGGAGGATAAAGGAAGAACCGGAAGGGTACTGGAAGTACGTCCGGCTGAGAAAAGGGCTATTGTGGAAGGTGTGAATTTGATTAAAAAACACACCAAACCTTCTGCAAGACATCCCCAAGGAGGCATTATAGAACAAGAAGCCCCTGTACATATTTCCAATTTGCAGGTAGTAGATCCTGTAAAAGGCGGTCCAACACGCATAGGACGTCGTTTGAACGACAAGGGCAAATTGGTACGTTACGCAAAAAAATCGGGAGAGGAGATTAAATAATGGCAAAAGCAGATAAAAAAGAAAAGGCAACCCCTGTAGTATCTACGGGTTATATGCCGTCCCTGCAAAAGAAATACAAAGAAGAGATTGTTCCCAAGTTGATGAAAGAATTTGGGTATACTTCTGTTATGCAAGCCCCCCGATTGGATAAAATTGTGTTGAATGAAGGTGTGGGAGCTGCCGTTGCAGACAAGAGATTGATTGAAACAGCGCAACAGGAACTGACTTTGATTGCCGGACAAAAAGCCGTACAAACGGTGTCCACCAAAGACGTTTCCAACTTTAAATTGCGTAAAGGTATGCCCATTGGCGTAAAAGTGACGTTGCGTGGTGCTAAGATGTATGAGTTTTTGGATCGTTTGATTGCTATAGCATTGCCCCGTATCAGGGACTTTAAAGGTATAGCGGAGAAATTTGACGGCCGTGGAAATTATACATTAGGTATTAAGGAGCAGATTATTTTCCCCGAGATTGACATAGATAAAATCTCTAAAATCATGGGTGTGGAAGTTACGTTTGTGACAAACACCAATGACGACAAACAAGCGTATGCTTTGTTAAGGGAATTTGGATTACCGTTTAGAAACATAAAAAAAGTACAATAGATGGCAAAGGAATCAATGAAAGCCCGCGAAGTGAAGCGTGCCCGTA
>Ga0265293_10001854_pt1 | contig 44600 bp, 37 predicted proteins | sample Munlanlewell138R_FD_192505 | JGI IMG/M metagenome (GOLD analysis project Ga0265293, IMG submission 192505) | Leachate microbial communities from a municipal landfill in Southern Ontario, Canada - Leachate well 138R | ecosystem: Engineered > Solid waste > Landfill > Unclassified | place: Canada... | reverse complement strand
GGCGTTTTCACCTTCAGTAGTTTCCTCAACTTGTTCTGTTGTATTTTCATCCTTTGCTTCATTGTCGTTTGCATAAATTAAAGATGAACTCACAAATGTTAGCATTCCAGCTAAAGTTAATAATGCAATTAGTTTTTTCATGACTATTTTTTCGTTTTAATTTAATTTACTTTATTTAATTTACTTATTATTTCAAATTTTTAATGGCGGAGAGAGTGGGATTCGAACCCACGAGACGGTTTCAAGCCGCCTACACACTTTCCAGGCGTGCGCCTTCGACCAGCTCGGCCACCTCTCCATTTTGACGTTTCAAAATGTGTCGCAAAATAATAAATTATTTTACGCTAAAAAAATTTTATTCAATTTATTTTTAAAAAATCTTGTTTTTTTTAAAAAAACTGTTGAAAAATCACAAAAGAACTCAATTTTATCAAAAATTAAAAAGCTTTATTGCATTATTTTTGGTAATATTAGCCACATCGTCATAATCAATTTTCTTCAGCGAAGATATTAATTTAACAATCTCAAACATATAAGAAGGTTCGTTACGCTTACCTCTATACGGTACAGGACTTAAATATGGTGAATCTGTTTCTGTTAATATAAATTCCAAATCTATATTTTCTACAACTTCAAGCATGTTATTTTTCTTATAACTTAAAATTCCACCTATTCCCAAATAAAATCCATAATTAATAATTTGTTTGGCTTCTTGTAAGTTTCCTGGAAAACAATGAAAAACTCCTTTAAGTCCTTTTGGTAAATAAAGCTTCACAATATCTAAAACTTCTTTTAATGAATTGCGACTATGAATAATTACAGGCAAATTGTTTTCACAAGCATAATTTAGTTGAAAATCAAAAACTACTTGTTGTTCTTTTAAGAAAGTTTTATCCCAATATAAATCAATCCCAATTTCGCCTATACCTATTATATTAATAGAATGCTTAAAAATTTTTGATAATTCTAGTTCATAATCTTCTTTAACAGAACGGGGATGCAAACCAATTGCAATACTAAATAAATTTGTATCTGAATAATAAAGATTAAACATTGAATCAATACTTTTAGAATCAATATTGGGTAAAATTATTTTTGAAATTCCTGAATTTTTTGCTCTAAGAATTGTATCATCAAGGTCTTGTTTAAATTCCGGCAAATATAAATGACAATGTGTATCAACTAACATATTTATTTTATTTTTAAAGAAAATATTTTTCCCGGCAAAGCCCTTACAAGATTTTTAAATTCTAATTCTAACAAACAAAGACTTAGGGAGTTATTATCCATTTCTGTTTGTCTTAGCAAATTATCTATATCAAGATATTCATGCTTTTTTAAGATATTTACGACTTTAATTTCGTTTTCGTTCAAATCCGAAATTAAGTCTAATTTTTTTTGCAAATCTGAAGGTTTACCATCAGACCAATTCATAATATATTCAATATCTTCTAATGATTCAATTAAATTTGCTCTATTAGTTTTAATCAGCCTATTGCAACCTTTACTATAAGATGAATTAATGCTTCCGGGCAAAGCAAAAACATCTCTATTATAATGATTAGCAAGATTTGCAGTTATCATAGAACCACCTTTTTCTCCCGACTCAACAACTACAAGTGCATCACACAAGCCTGCAACAATTCTGTTTCTTTTTGCAAAATGTGAAGGGTCTATTTTACTACCATGCGGATAATCACTTAAAACGCAACCTTCTTGTTCTAACATTTTTTTAACCGTTGCTTTATGAACAGCAGGATAAATAAACTCTAAGCTATGTCCTAAAACTGCCCATGTTTTTAAACCATAATTTAATGCAAACTTATGAGCTGCAATATCAATTCCGTAAGCTAAACCACTAACAATTACAGTTTCCGGATATTTTTCTGAAATAGAAGAAATTAATTTTTCTACGAACTCAATTCCATAATTACTTGCTTTTCGTGTGCCGACTACACTAATAATTTTTTGTGCATTAAAATCGTGTGAGCCTTTGTAATATAAAACCATTGGAGAATCGTCACATTCTTTTAGTCTATAAGGATAATTCTTATCTCCAAAACAAACAAAATCTAATTCATTGGAATATATATAAACCAACTCTTCCTGAGCTAATTGCAAGGCTTTTTCAAAACTCAAATATAAGGTTTTTGCTTTAACATTTCCTATACCTGAAATAGAATTCAAATCTTTTAGTTTTGCATGAAAAACTTCTTTAGCATTAGAAAAATAAGAAATTAATTTCTTAGCATTTATATCTCCAATACCGTCTAAAAAAGAAATGGCTAAATCGTATATACGTGTATCTATCAAACCTGGATTTATTTACTAAAACAATAAAGCTTACTCAATATTCAAATCTTTTCTTAATTTTATTATTTCCTCTTTTTTTAAAATAGAAATATTAATTTTTGGATATTTTGCGACTCCTTGAGGTGTTCTAATGTACAAAACTAAGTTTTTTCGAAAACCAAAAATAGAGTTTACAATTTCAGCTTTTACAAAATCTTTTTTAGGAATTTCAACAGAAAAATTACCAGAAGATAAAGGTAGTAAAGAAGTGTAACGTATAGTTAATTTGGGTCCATCACTATTATATAAAATATAATTGAAATTTTTTAATAAAATAAAGATAACCCACAAAACAAAAATTGCAGTCAAACACATCTCAAACAAATGAGTTTTTGACCATCTCATCACTAAACTAGCTACCAAAATTGCAGCATAAACTAAAAATGATAGCATTATAATAAATTTTAAGCTTGTAGAAATTTCTTTTTTATCTATTACCATAATGAAATTTATAAAATTTGCACAAAATTAAGGCATTTTTTAATTATTTTCTAATTTAGCTGTACTACTTTTTAACAATTTCTCATAAAATTTTCTCATAAATGCAAAAATTTTAAGCGAAATAAGGTGAATTTTGAATTAATTCACTGTTTTTTGAAGTTTTTTAAAGTTTTTTGTGTTTTTTTTGCAAAAAGATATGATTAATTAAAAAATATTTTATTTATTTGTAAATAAATTAAAAAGTATTACTTTTGTAAAATTGATAAAGTAAGCAAATATACATTATGAATACAAAAAAACATTTAAGTTTAGTGATATTAGGAATGATAATAATACTTCCACTATTCACTACCAGTTGCTTTAAGAAAGGCGAAGAAGACCCTTTCTTCTCTATTTATACTAGAAAAGCCAGAGTTACAGGCGTGTGGGCTTTAGACCAATACGAGTCTAGTATTAAAAGGACCTACCAAAACAAGCCGGATCAAACACTTACTGTTACCACTATTGATGGTGAAGACTGGAACCAGAACACCAAAATATTAGGCACAGACAGTGTTGTTGATATTAAAGGTAAAATAATAAGCGGACGCAATACCATTCATTATTATAATGATGGACGCTTCACGGAATTATTAGAATACGAATATCAAATCGAAGAGGTTGACGAAAACACTGAAAATGTAAATATTACAATTTACAAAGTTCAAGATGAGCTTAGCGGTACTTGGAATTTCTTAGGAAATATTGACGATTATAAAAATAAAGAAAGGCTGTCTTTGGTAATAGAGCAAAACAAATCTAAAACATTTGTATATTCATTGCTTATTACAGATGATGACGAAACTATTCCAATTCCATTATTAACAAATACAGTTAGCTCGTCTAGAAAATATGCAAATGGTGAAATGAGTACTATTTGGACTTTAAGAATGTTAAAAAATAAACAAATGATACAAGACCAAACAGTGGACAGATTTGTGGTAGAAACTATTAATGAAGTAGGTGATGTATATACTGAAGTTGGCTCAATTTCAAGAACGCTAATTCAACAGAAATAATAAAATAAATACAAAATATAGTAAAAAAGGTCAAATTTTTCATTTGACCTTTTTTTTTACTCATTGTTTTGGACTAATGCATAAAATTGGAATTTTAGATTTTCTAATCAACTTATCAGCCATACTACCTACAAAAAATTTTTGAATTTTTGTTTCTTGACGCGTCATTATAACTGTTAAATCTGCATTTATATCATCAGCATAGTCATTAATCGCATTAGCCATAATTTCAATATCGTTAGAGGTTTTTAGTAAACTTATTTTTGTATGTATATTTAATTTTTCAAAAACAGATTGCACATAAACTAATTGTTTTCTTAATTTTGATAGCTCTAACTCATCAGTAAAACTAGTTGCCGAAACAATATGAACTTCTGAATTGTATATTTTTGCTAATTTTATTGTGTGGTCAATTTTTTGTTTAGTTTCTTTGGTTAAATCCAAAGGTAAAACAATTTTTTCACAACCCTTTCTATTATAATTCTTGACAAAAATAACAATAGGGCAATTTACAGAATTTACCAAGTTTAAAGTTAATGATGAAATTTCTTTTCGAGAGACATCAGAACCCAAAAATATATAGGAAGGCTTAACTTCTTTTTCCAAAAGCAAAATTTGTTGCAAAACTTTACCTACTTCAATTCTTGTTTGAGCTTTTTTGCCGGTTTCTTTAAAGAATTTATCCGATAAAACAGATAACTTTTCTTGAATATTATCAATATTACTACTATTGTTATTTATCATCTTAAGACTTGGTATTACATGAAAAAGAACTATGTCAACACCGGTTTTTAAAGAAAACAAAACACTTTGCTCAAATGCAATTTCTGTTTCATTTGTAAAATTTGTTGGAACAAGAATGCGACTTTTATTCATATTGTTATAAAATTTTTGAAATATTAAAATATTTGCTTAATTTTACAAATATAAACTAATTTTTTAAAACTATGAAAGCAATAGCCGAATCTGAACTTATTATTAATAATGATGGTAGTATTTTTCATTTACACCTAAAACCCGAACAAATAGCAGACACTGTTTTTCTTGTTGGCGATCCAGCTAGAGTAACAACAATTTCAGATATGTTTGATACAATAGAGCATAAAGTACAAAACAGAGAATTTGTTACTCATACAGGAATATATAAAGGAAAAAGATTTAGTGCTTTAGCTACAGGAATAGGAACAGACAATATTGATATTGTTATAAACGAGCTTGATGCTCTAGTAAATGTTGATTTAAAAACTAGAAAATCAAAATCTGATCACAAATCGCTAAACCTTATCAGGCTAGGAACTTCAGGAGGTTTGCAAGAAGATTTAGATATAGATTCTTTTTTAATGACAGAAACATCAATTGGTTTTGACGGTTTGTTAAATTTTTACAAAAATCGCGATGCAGTGTGCAAACTTGATGTAGAAAAAGAATTCTTAAAACACATGAACTGGAATCCTAAACTTGCAAGTCCATATTTTATTGATGGCTCAAAAGAATTATTAGAAAAACTTGGGCAAGGAATTAGAAAAGGAATAACTATTTCTGCTCCAGGATTTTATGGACCGCAAGCAAGAGTTATAAGATTAGAAATTCAAGACCCAGAGATAAACGATAAAATCCGTTCTTTTAATTATGAAAATAAAAAAATTACAAACTACGAAATGGAAAGCTCTGCATTATTCGGTTTATCTGCCTTATTAGGACACAAAGCTGCTACAATTTGTGTTATTATTGCAAACCGTTATGCAGGAAAATATAGTAAAGATTATAAACCCGCAGTAAAAAAATTAATAGAAACTGTTTTAAATAGATTAGTTTAGATTTTTTCTAAAACTAAATTTAACGAATCCTGCCAATTTGGGATATTTATTTTATATGTTGAAATAATTTTTGTTTTATCCAAAACACTATAATTAGGTCGTTTAACCTTTGAAGGAAAATCTTGACTTTGCACAGGTTTTACAACAATGTCTATGTTTTTAATTTTAAAAATTTCTTTTGCAAACTCATACCAAGTGCATTTTCCAAGATTTGAATAATGATAAACACCGGATTTCCAATAATTACTTATAAAATATTGCTTTGAAATTTCTAAAATTGCTTTGGCTAAATCACCAGCATAAGTTGGACTGCCAATTTGATCGTTTACTACCGACAAGTCTGTTCTTTCTTTTGATAAACGCAACATAGTTTTTACAAAATTTACGCCATACTCACTATAAAGCCAAGCTGTTCTAAGTATAATTGCGTTTGCTAAATTTTCAAAAACCAAATTCTCTCCTTCAAGTTTTGTTTTTCCATAAACAGATTGAGGAAAAGTTTGGTCGCTTTCTAAATATGCATGTTCTCGTTTTTCGCCATCAAAAACATAATCTGTTGAAATATGAATAAATTTAGTTTTAAAAATACTGCAAACTTTTGCTAAGTTTTTTGGACCTAAAGAATTAATTTTATAAGCATTTTCATAATCATCTTCAGCTTTATCCACTGCCGTATATGCTGCACAATTAATTAATATTTTAGGTTTTTCTTTTTTAAAAAATTCAAAAAGCAAGTCAAAATTTGTAATATCTAAATCGTTTAAGTCTGTAAAAATAAATTTAAACTTCTGATAATCAGAACTAATATCTTTAATTTTTGAACCTAATTGTCCATTTGAACCTGTAATTAAAATTTTCATTTTTTAAAAATTATATTCAGCAGTTTTAAAGCAAGGAGCAACTATATCCTTTGCAGAAATAATCATTTTATCAAAAGGTATTTGCCAGTCAATATTCAGATTATGATCATTATAAGAAATTGCTCTTTCATACTCAGGATTATAATATTCATCACACATATAAGAAAAAACAGCAAACTCAGACAAAACCGAGAAACCATGAGCAAAACCTTTAGGGATAAAAAACTGCTTTTTATTTTCTTCTGATAAAATTATAGAATAATATTTTCCAAAACTTGGAGAATTTTTACGCAAATCTAACGCAATATCCAAAACTTTTCCTGCTATTACTCTTACTAATTTTGATTGTGCATAAGGATTTAGTTGATAATGCAAACCCCTAACAACTCCATACGAAGACCCAGATTCATTTTGCTGAACAGGAGTAAAATTCAAATTATTCTCTAATAAAACTTTATCATTCCAAGATTCTAAAAAATAACCTCTAGAATCTCCAAAAACTTTAGGTTCTAATATTAATAGGTCTTGAATATTTGTTGTAAGAATTTTCATAAAGGCATATCTTCATTTAAAACCCTGATTAAATATTGTCCGTATTGACTTTTAATAAGAGGTTCAATTAGTTTTTCTAACTGCATTTTATTTATAAACCCACGGCGATAAGCAATTTCTTCGATACATGAAGCTTTTAAACCTTGACGTGCTTCCAAGGTTTCCATAAAATTCGAGGCTTGTAATAAACTTTCAGGAGTACCTGTATCTAACCAAGCAAAACCACGTCCTAAAAGTTTTATTTGCAATCTGTTTTCAGAAAGAAAAATATTATTCAAATCCGTTATTTCATATTCTCCACGTTTAGAAGGTTTTAAGTTTTTAGCTTTCTGAACTACATCATTAGAATAAAAATATAAGCCTGTAACTGCATAATGTGATTTTGGTTTTTCTGGTTTTTCTTCTATAGAAATTACCTTTCCTTTTTTATCAAACTCTGCAACACCATAGCGTTGAGGATCATTTACATAATAACCAAAAATTAATGCTCCATCTTTTATTTTAGAAGATTCCAACAAAATACTTCCAAAACCTTGACCATAAAAAATATTATCGCCAAGCACTAAACAAACATTATCATCGCCAATAAACTCTTCACCAAGTACAAAAGCTTGAGCCAAACCATCAGGCGAGGGCTGAATTTTATAAAAAATTTTCATTCCTAAATTTGAACCATCCCCAAACAAGCGTTCATAAGTATTAATATCTGTAGGTGTAGAAATTATTAAAACTTCTTTAATTCCTGCAAGCATTAAAGTAGAAAGAGGATAATAAATCATTGGCTTGTCATACACCGGAATTATTTGTTTTGATATGCTTATTGTCATTGGATGCAAGCGTGTTCCGGCACCACCTGCTAAAATTATTCCTTTCATTATTAAATTGTGTTTTTAAAATATTCAATAGTTTTTAATAAACCTTGGTCTAAGTCAACTTTTGGTTCCCAATTGTTTAAATGTTTTTTTGCTAAACTAATGTTGGGTTTTCTTTGTGCAGGGTCATCTTCGGGCAAAGGATAAAACTCTAATTTACTTTTTGAACCCGTAAACTTCAAAATCTTTTCCGCTAGTTCTATCATTGTAAATTCTCCAGGGTTTCCTATATTAATAGGTCCTGTTATTTCATCGCTTGTATTCATCATTCTAATCATGGCATCGACTAAATCATCAACATACTGAAACGAGCGAGTTTGATTGCCATCTCCATAAATTGTAATTGGTTTATTTGTCAAAGCCTGAACTATAAAATTAGATACAACTCTGCCATCGTTTGGAAGCATTCTGGGACCGTAAGTATTAAAAATTCTAACTATTTTTATTTTTACATTATTTTGTTTATTATAATTTACAAACAAAGATTCAGCACAACGCTTTCCTTCATCATAACAAGAGCGGGAACCAATAGGATTAACATTTCCCCAATAAGATTCGGGCTGAGGGTGGATTTCGGGGTCTCCATAAACCTCGGATGTAGAAGCTTGCAAAATTTTTGCTTTTATCCGTTTTGCCAAACCCAACATATTTATTGAACCCATAACAGAGGTTTTTATAGTTTTTATTGGATTATATTGATAATGAATAGGCGAAGCAGGACAAGCTAAATTATAAATTTCATCAACTTCAATATAAAAGGGCATAGTAACATCATGCCTGATAAGTTCAAAATATGGATTATTTAATAAATGCAAGAGGTTTGCTTTAGAACCTGTAAAAAAATTATCCAAACAAACTACCTCATTTCCTGCTTCTAACAAAGTTTCGCACAAATGTGAACCAATAAAACCGGCACCTCCGGTTACAAGTATTTTCTTCATACCATATAGTATTGAATATTTCGATTGTAAAAATAGTTCTTATTTTACAATTTTAAAAATTACATTTATAAAATAATAAAAATTTTGTGTTTTATTAATATATTTTATATTTTAGAAAAATTTTAAATTCATAAACAAATATTTTTAAAACTATGAAAGATATTGACATTGCAAAAGCTACAAAACTACAGCCAATTGACGAAATTGCAGCTAAATTAGGAATTAATAAGGACGAAATTGAACATTATGGTAAATACAAGGCAAAACTACCTTTGTATTTAATTGATGAAAATAAAATTAAAAAATCAAAATTAGTCTTAGTAACAGCTATAACCCCAACTCCCGCAGGAGAGGGAAAAACCACTACTTCAATAGGTTTAGCCCAAGGTATGAACAAACTTGGATATAAAACAACAGTTGTTTTAAGAGAACCATCTTTAGGACCGGTTTTTGGTATAAAAGGTGGTGCCGCCGGAGGAGGATATGCACAAGTTGTGCCAATGGAAGACATAAATTTGCACTTTACAGGAGATATAGGAGCAGTTGAAAAAGCAAATAATCTACTTGCCGCATTAATTGATAATAATATTCAAAGTAAAACCCGAAACCTTGGTATAGATCCTAGAACTATTAAATGGAAACGTGTAATGGACATGAACGAAAGAGCCTTAAGAAAAATTGTTATAGGACTAGGCGGACAAACACAAGGCGTACCAAGAGAAGCAGGATTTGACATTACAGCAGCCTCAGAAATTATGGCTATACTTTGTTTGTCAAAAGATTTAGAAGACTTAAAAATAAAAATAGGAAATATCTTTGTTGGATATACTTACGATAAAAAACCTATTTATGCAAGAGATTTAAACGCACAAGGAGCTTTAGCCACATTATTAAAAGACGCAATTAAACCAAACTTAGTTCAAACTTTAGAAAATACTCCGGCAATAATTCATGGAGGACCATTTGCTAATATTGCTCAAGGCACAAACTCTTTAATTGCTACAAAAATGGGACTTTCATTAAGCGATTACGTAATTACAGAAGCAGGATTCGCTTCTGAACTTGGAGCTGAAAAATTCTTAGATATTAAATCTAGATACGGAGGTTTAAAACCTAATGCCGTTGTTATTGTTGCAACAATAAGAGCGCTTAAATATCATGGTGGACTAAGCTTAAAAGAATTAGAAACAGCTAATCCTGAAGCAGTTAGAATAGGTTTAGAAAATCTTGATAAGCATATAGAAAATGTTCAATATTTTAAAATCAAACCTATAGTGGCTTTAAATCAATTTGTTACAGACACAAAAGAAGAAATTGAAATTGTTGAAAAACATTTAAAAAATCAAAATGTAAAGTTTGCCTTAAATTCTTCGTGGGCAGATGGTGGAAATGGAGCTTTAGATTTTGCTAAAGTTGTTGCAGAAACAGTTAACGAAGGGGAAAGTAGTTTTGAGCCACTTTATGAGTTAGACTGGAGTATGGAAAAAAAGATTGAAACTATAGCCACTAAACTTTATGGAGCAGATGGAGTTGAGTTTACAGCAAAAGCAAAAAAAGACCTTAAAACTATTGAAGAATTAGGATTAAGTAAATTGCCTGTATGTATTGCAAAAACACAAAACTCTCTTTCAGACGATAAAAATTTAAGAAATAGACCAAGAAATTATGTTGTTAATATCAGAGAAGTAGAAATTGCCGCAGGAGCTGGTTTTGTTGTCCCAATTTCAGGAGAAATTATGAGAATGCCCGGCCTTCCAGAAACACCGGCAGCAGAAGCTATTGATATTGATATAGATGGTAATATAGTAGGACTATTTTAGAAATATTAAGTAAAATTTAAAAAGCTGTCTTTAAAGGGCGGCTTTTTTTTTGGCTTTTTTAAATTTTTTATTCAACCAATGTGGAGCTAAAATTGCACCTATTATTAAATACGGATAATAAGTAAATAAACGCCAAACCAAAGCCATAACAATTGCAAATCCTGATATTCCCACAAAATCAACCATCAGACTTGAAAACACAGCTTCAACAAAACCACTTCCACCAGGACTGGGCATTATTAACATAATTATCCACATTACTAACTGCCTTGCAAAAATTAAGAAATGATCGAAAATCCCTAATTTAAAATTACCAACAGCCAAAGCTATAAATAAAGCGTTTAAAACTAAATAACGAGATGTCCAAGAAATAAAACTAGCAAAAAATGATTTTAGCCAAAAACCAATACTTTTATTTTTAAACTCTTTATTAGCCAAAACATAGTCCTCAGCAACTTTTTCGGCAGAATTTTTCCATTTTCTTAATAATCTGAAACTAAATAGTTTTTTTAAAAGATTTGAAATTATTTTGGGATTTATAAATAATGAATATCCAATTATTATTGTCCAAGCAAGTTTTAAGCAATAGCCAACAATAGCAAACCAAAATAATTTTTCTAAAAATAAGTTTTGTCCACTTATAAAAATTCCACTTTTACCAATAATCAAAATAATTAAAGGAAACATTAGGCTAAAATATAATTCATCAAGAAAAGAGGTAGCTAAAACAATTGCTGAACTTTTTCCAACACTCATTCCTTCTTTCCATAAAAAAACTGTAGCCATGGCTGTGCCACCAACAGCTGAAGGAGTTATTGCTGAGCCAAATTCCCATAATAAAATAATTTTAATACATTGTTTCCAGGATAATTCAGCAGAAGATAAAATTCTAATTCTTAATACATATCCAATATCTCGAAAAATCAGCATTACAAAAGCTAAAAGGACAAAATACAAACTATATTTTGTAAATTTGAATAAAGAAAAATCGATTTGATTAAAATCTTTTAAAATAAAATACATAACAACACCTAAACCTAAAATTATAGGAATAAAGACTTTCCACCATTTAAAAGTTTGATAAGTATTGGAGTTCTGATTTTTCACGATTGCAATTTATAATTATTCTAAGAATATTTTACAAATTAAGTTAAAAAATTATTACTTTTATGCCAAATTTTATTTTATGGAATTTATTGCAATTATTCCTGCAAGATATGGGTCAACAAGATTTCCTGGAAAACCATTAGTGCTAATTAATAACAAAACAATGGTTCATAACGTTTATATGCAAGTAGCCAAGGTTTTTGACGAAGTTTGGGTTGCAACAGATGATATTAGAATAGTTAATGAAGTTGAGTCTTTTCTGGGAAATGTTGTACTTACAAAAAAGAAACATAAAAGCGGAACAGACAGATGTGCCGAGGCAATAGAAAAAATTCAAACCTTAAAAAATAAAACATGGGAGGTTGTTATAAATATCCAAGGCGATGAACCATTTATAAAAACAGAACAATTAAAAGAAATAAAAAAATGTTTTAAAAGCAAAAGAACTCAAATTGCAACTTTAATAAAACCTATAAACAATAAAGACGATATTTTTAACACAAACAAACCAAAAGTTGTAATAAATAAAAATAACGAAGCTATATATTTTAGTAGATCACCAATACCATTTTTAAGAGGGGTAAACCAAACAAAATGGGTTACTAAACATTCTTTTTTTAAACATATTGGACTATACGGATATAGAACAGAAGTATTGCAAGAAATTACAAAACTTAGTGTCTCTAAGTTAGAACAAGCAGAATCACTTGAACAACTTAGGTGGATAGAAAATGGTTATAAAATAAAAACTGCATTTACCGAACACGAAAGTATTTCTATAGATACACCCAAAGATTTAGAAAAAATTAAACAACTTGGACTTTTATAATGAATATTGCTGTAAATACAAGGCTATTATTAAAAAACAAACTCGAAGGAATTGGCTGGTTTTCATACGAAACTTTAAGGTATATTGTCAATTCTCATCCTGAACATAATTTTTATTTTATTTTTGACAGAAAATACGATCCATCTTTTATTTTTGCTGATAATGTAAAACCCATTGTGGCTGGTCCTGCAACACGCCACCCATTTTTGTGGTATTTTTGGCTGAAATTTGTAATTCCAAAAGTATTAAAAAAAATAAATGCCGATATTTTTCTTTCGACAGATGGCTTTGTTTCTTTAAACACAAAAGTTCCACAAGTAGTTGTTATTCACGACATTAACTTTTACCATAATCCTGAACAACTTCCTTTTTGGGTAAGAAAATTTTATAATAAATATTTTCCAAAATTTGCCAATAAAGCTAAACATATAGGTACAGTCTCGGAATATTCAAAAATGGATATGAGCAATGTTTTTAAAATTAATCCTGAGAAAATTTCTGTATGTTATAATGGTTCCAACAATATTTACAAGCCAATTTCTGAAACAGAAAAAGTTAAAGTAAGACAAAAATTTTCAAATGGCTATGAATATTTTCATTTTGTAGGTGCATTAAACCCACGCAAAAACATACCTGGACTATTAAAATCTTTTGATTTATTTAAAGAAAAAACAAAATTACCACATAAATTAATAATTGTTGGTTCGGCAATGCACTTAACTGGCGAAATTGATAAAGTGTATAAAGAAATGAAATATTTTAAAGATGTCATTTTTACCGGTCGCCTAAATATTGAAGATTTACATTTAATTTATGCTGCATCTACGGCTTTGGTTTATATTCCATTTTTTGAAGGTTTTGGAATTCCATTAGTTGAGGCAATGTATTCCGAAATTCCAATTATTTCAGGCAATACAACTTCATTACCCGAAGTAGTAGGAGAGGCAGCTTTAATTTGTGATCCAAATGATTATGAAGATGTAGCCAAACACATGGAAAGTTTAGCTTTAGATTTAAAACTAAGACAAAAATTAATAGAAAAAGGAAAAATTCAAAGGGAAAAATTTTCTTGGGAAAAATCTGGTCAAAAACTTTGGAAATGTGTAGAAAAAGCAATAGAAACGATAAATAATGCTTAAACAATTTTATAAAAAAGGACAAATTGAAGCTGGTTGCGATGAAGCTGGGCGAGGTTGTTTGGCAGGACCCGTATTTGCAGCAGCTGTAATTTTACCACAAAATTATAAAAATGATATTTTAAACGATTCAAAACAGTTAAATAGCAAAATTAGAAACAATTTAAGATTTGAAATTGAAAAAAATGCAATTGCTTGGGCAGTGGGCTTTTGTGATAATTATGAAATTGATAAAATAAATATTCTAAATGCTAGTTTTTTAGCTATGCACAGAGCTATTGAAAAACTAATAACAAAACCCGAATTTTTACTTATTGACGGAAATAGATTTAAAGATTTTCCGGAAATTAAACATAAATGTATTGTAAAAGGAGATGCAACTTATTTATCTATTGCTGCTGCTTCTATACTTGCAAAAACATATAGAGACGAGTTTATGATAAAAGCACATGAGGAATTTCCTAATTATGCTTGGAATAAAAATATGGGTTATCCAACAAAACAACATAAAAAAGCATTATTAGATTTCGGAATAACAAAATATCACAGAAAAACCTATAATTTAATAGACAAACAATTAAAACTTTTTTGAATTAAAATTATTTGATATTTTTTATGTAAAGTTTGCTTTACATTAAGAAAAATATTTATCTTTGTAAAAAAATAATATCTATGAAAAACAACAAATTTTTACTTCCTTATTATCTAAAATATGCCGGTTTTATAATTTTTGGCATAGGTTTTACTCTATTTGTATTAGAAATTATTGAAGGTACAAATATTAAAGACTTTATTCACCAAACAGCAAGTATAAATATTTATGCTATTTATGCAGTCTCTCTATTAGGATTAGTTTTAATATGTTTCTCTAAAGAAAGGGAAAGTGATGAATACATAGAACACATAAAGTTAAAATCTTTGCTTAGTTCTGTATTTGTACATAGCTTTTTCTTTTTCATTTTTTCTTTCACTAACCTTACTTTATCTTTTATAAATTTTCCTGCAATTTTACTAATGAACTCAATATTAGTATTTTACTTAATATTTTATTATATTTATAAAATAAAATCTTAGAAAAAATAAAATGATTAATAAAATAAAAGAGGAAAGAAAAAGACTTAACTTAACTCAGGATGAATTAGCTAAGAAAGTTGGTGTATCCCGACAAAGTATAAATGCCATAGAAACAGGAAAATATAATCCATCTGTAATTCTTGCACTTAAACTATCAGAAATGTTTGATAAATCTGTAAACGAGCTTTTTGAATTAAGTAAAGAAGATAGAAGTAAATAAAATAATTTTTTGTAAAAAAAAAGAGGCGAAAGCCTCTCTTAATTTTTTTCTTAGATTTTAATACCCACTTTCTTTAGATAATTTGTCCATTTCTTCATTAAAGATTTGTTCAAATTTCATTTTGTCATAATCAACTTGAAGTTTTTGATCTTTAGAAAGACCTTTTTCAATTCCATTAATCATGGCATCTTTGCTAACCTCAACGGCAATATAAGTTGTGTACTTGCCATTTGCTTCTTGAAAATTTTTCTCACAAGTAATAGCAATATCAACTAATGTTTGATTTACTACTTCGCGGGTTAAGTTTTCAAATTTTGCTTCAAAGTTAGAATTTTGCCCAACTTCAGTTTCGTTAACATAACGGTCTGTTACTGACTTAATTTGAGAATTAATCAAGCTTGACACTCTTTGCTTTGCAGCTAAAAGAGCTTTTTCGCGAGATAAACTCATGTCTTGTGAACTAGCATTTGCATCAGCTCTGAAAAACTTCTTATCAGAACGACCTTCGTCTTTACATGGAATGATTATTTCCGTTGCTTTTTTTCCTCCAACCTCTTTTTTGCGTTTGCAAGAAGAAAAAATCATAGCTGTACTAATTAAAGCGATTACTAAAATGCTTTTTGTTAATGTAATTGTTCTCATGGTAATAAATTTTAATTTTTACTAATTTTAAATTTTCGCTAAAGATAAATAATTTTTTTTAAATAAAACAAATTAAATATAAATTTCTATTATTTTTGCAAAAACAATGCCAAAAATGAATAAATTACCAAAAAAAAGTTCTAAACAACAAAATTCTAATTCTTTTAATAAAAAAAGTTTAATTTCGGAAATCTTAAGTATTTTCACTAAATCTCCTCAAAAAGAACTAAATCACAAGCAAGTTTCTTCTATTTTATCAATAAAAGAATCGCATAATAGAGAGCTTGTTGTTAAAGCACTCAACGAGTTAGTTAAAATTGGAAATTTAAAAGAAAGCTCTAAGGGAAAATATAAACTAAAATCAAAAAGCAGTCATATCATCGGGCATATAGATATGTCAAAAACCGGAAAAGCTTTTTTAATTAGTGAAGAAATGTCAGAAGATATTTTTATTCCTTTTACTAATTTACACTCTGCTCTTAATGGTGATAAAGTTAAAGTTTGCTTATATGCTCTTAGAAAAGGTGGAAAAATGGAAGGCGAAGTAATAGAGATTATCGAAAGAGCAAGCCTGAAATTTGTTGGAATAATTGAAAAAACTAATTCTTATGCTTTTTTAATTCCCGACAGTCAAAAAATGCCTTATGATATTTTTATTCCAGGCGATAATTTAAATAATGCGAAAGAAGGCGATAAAGTTATTGTTGAAATTGTGGAATGGCACAAAAAAAATAAAAATCCAACAGGAAAAGTTATAGAAATTCTTGGTCGCCCCGGCGAAAATGATGTAGAGATGCACGCAATACTTGCAGAATTTGGTTTGCCATATAAATTTCCTGAGGAAATAAATAAAGCGGCAAAAAAAATATCAGATAAAATTACTCAATACGATTTTGAAACACGTGAAGATTTTCGCGATAAAACAACATTTACCATAGACCCTGAAGATGCAAAAGATTTTGATGATGCACTTTCAATTGAATTTTTAGAAGATAATACATATATAATAGGTATCCACATTGCGGATGTTACAAACTATATTAAAGAAAATTCAGAATTAGACCAAGAAGCTTTTAATAGAGCTTGTTCTGTTTATTTGGTTGATAGAGTTGTTCCTATGTTGCCAGAAAGAATCTCAAATTATTTATGTTCTTTGCGTCCTAACGAAGACAAACTTTGTTTTTCTGTAATTTTTAAGATGAACGACAAAGCTCAGATTTTAGATTTTAGAATTGTAAAAACTATAATTAATTCCGACAGAAGATTTACATACGAAGAGGCACAAGAAATTATAGATAGTGGTGAGGGAGAATTTGTAAAAGAAATTCAGACTTTTAATAATTTAGCCAAAATATTGCGAAAAGAAAGATTTAAAAAAGGAGCCTTTAATTTTGAGCATTCCGAAGTTAAATTTATTTTGGGAGAAAATGCAGTGCCAACAGGTGTTTATTTTAAAGAAATGACTGATTCTAATCATTTAATTGAAGAGTTTATGCTTCTTGCTAATAAAAAAGCTGCAGAAATTTATGGAAAAATTAAAGCTCCAAAGCCAATGATTTATAGAGTTCATGCAGAACCAAATATGGAAAAGCTTATAAATTTTTCAAATTTTATTTCTCGTTTTGGCTATACCGTTAATTATAATAACAAAGTTTCTTTATCAAAATCTATGAATAATATTGTTAAAGAAGTTAATGGAAAATCTGAACAAAATATTATTGAGAACTTAGCAATTCGTGCTATGGCAAAAGCAGTTTACACCAGCAAAAACATTGGACATTATGGATTAGCTTTTGATTATTACACACATTTCACTTCTCCAATAAGGCGTTATCCTGATATATTAGCACATCGTTTGCTATTTGATTATTTACGCAATAAAAAACCAGATACAGAAGACTTAGAACAAAAAGCAAAGCATTGTTCCCACCAAGAACAACAAGCTAATTTTGCCGAAAGAGCTTCAATAAAATATAAACAAGTTGAGTTTATGCAGAGCAAAATCGGAGAAGTTTTCCATGGAGTTATCTCAGGAGTAACAGAATGGGGAATTTTTGTGGAGCTTAATGAAAATGCTTGTGAAGGTTTGGTTCATATACGTACATTAACAGACGATTTTTATGAATTTAATGCAGAAGAATACAGTTTAATTGGAAATTACAACAGAAAAGTTTACCAACTAGGCGATGAGATTAAGGTTAAACTTGTAAATGTTAACTTACAAAAGAAACAAATAGATTTTGAATTAGATTATTCAGAAATTGTAAATTAAACTTGATTTTAATCGAAAAATTCATTATTTTTATAAAAAATATAAACTATGAAAGAAAAGCAAAAATCCGATATTTTTATTCACGGTTCTATGTATTTGCCACAAGAAGAAATGTTAGAATTAGTTCAGGATAAAAAAAAGTTTAGAATTGGAATGCCGGCAGATATTACAGGCAATGAGCATAGAGTCCCTTTGGCTCCATTAGCGGTAGAAGTACTTGTAAACGAAGGTTTCGAGATTATTATTCAAGACGGAGCCGGGAAAGGATCACATTTTTCCAATTTAGAATATTCAAAATATGGAGCAAAAATTTCAAATAGTTTAACAGATATTTTAAGCTGTGATATTATAGTAAAAATTTCGGCTTTAACAATAGAAGAGATTGACTTATTACGTGGAAATCAGATTGTTATAAGCTCTTTGTATTCTAATTGTCAGACAAAAGAATATTTTCAAAAATTAATGAGGAAAAAAATTACTGCCTTAGCCTTTGACACTATGCGCGACAGTAAAGGCTCTAACCCGATTGTAAGGTCAATGAGCGAAATTGCCGGTCGTTCGGCTGTACTAATTGCTTCGGAATACTTAAATAATATACACAAAGGAAAAGGAGAAATGCTTGGTGGAATTACCGGAGTTTCTCCAAGCGAAGTAATAATTATTGGAGCAGGAATAGCAGGTACTTTTGCCACACAAACTGCCATTGCCTTAGGAGCTCATGTAAAAGTGTTTGATAATTCTATTGCAAAGCTTGATAAATTGCAAAGTTTAGTTGGAACAAAAGTTTTTACTAGCACAATTTATTCAAAAGTATTATTAGCAGCAATTAAAACAGCCGATGTTGTGATTGGAGCAGTAAGAATTAGTAATAAAAGACCAAATATTATTATTTCTGAAGATATGGTAATGCAAATGAAAAAACAATCAATAATTGTTGATATAAGTATTGACCAAGGTGGAATTTTTGAAACTAGCAAAGCTACCACACATAAATCTCCGGTTTATAGTAAACATGGCGTAATTCATTATTGTGTTCCAAATATTGCTTCGCGAGTAGCACGAACTGCCTCTTATGCAATTAGCAATATTTTGTCATTTGAATTACTAAAAATACAAATGTCGGGGAATATAAATTCTTATTTAAAGTTAAATTCAGGTGTAAGAGCCGGGGTATATATTTATAACGGAATATTAACTGACGAAAATGTAGGAATGATTCATGGCATTATGTCCAAAGATATAAATTTGCTTTTAGCGGCAATGTAAAAAAAAAGCTCCAGATTTTGGAGCTTTTAATTTTTTAATTACGCTGGATGAATTGCCTCTACGGGGCAAACATCAGCACATGCACCACAATCAGTACAAAGATCTGGATCAATAACATAGATATCACCTTCAGAGATTGCCTCAACAGGGCATTCGTCTATACAAGTACCACAAGCAGTACAATCGTCACTAATTTTATAAGCCATTTTCTTATTCTTTAAAAAAATTAATAATTCATAATTTAATCTCACAAAATTATATTCTTTTTAGTTATATAAAAATGATTTATAACTTTTTTGTACTTTTTAACAAGATTTATATACAGTCTAAATAAGCAAAAAATATAAGCCTCATTATTTTAAATATACCCTATTTGCAAAAATTTAATTTATATTTGCAATTTTAAAAATAGTTTTAATGAAAAAGAAGTCAATAATTGCTATATCAATAATTTTAGGGATTTTAATTTTAGACCAGATATTAAAAATTTGGATAAAAACTCATTTTACTTTAGGTCAAGAATTGCAGATTTTTGGAGACAAGGCAAAATTACATTTTATTGAAAATGAAGGGATGGCTTATGGGATGAAGTTTGGTGGTAACTGGGGAAAGTTAGCTTTAAGTTTATTTAGAGTTCTTGCCATTTCATTTCTTGGTTATTATTTATTTAAAATTATTAAAGCCGGCGAAAATATTTTTTATATAATTTGTATTTCATTAGTTATTGCCGGAGCAACAGGAAATTTAATTGATTCAGCATTTTACGGATTAATTTTCAGTGAAAGTTCTTATTATCAAGTTGCAACACTTTTTCCGCCCGATGGAGGTTATGCTCCTTTTCTTCATGGCAAGGTTGTAGATATGTTATATTGTCCAATAATTGAAACTAATTATCCAAGCTGGTTTCCTTTTGTTGGAGGTCAAGAATTTTTGTTTTTTAGACCGGTTTTTAATGTGGCAGATTCGGCAATAACAATTTCTGTATTTTTATTATTAATTTTTTACAAGAAAATTTTTGGGAAAAGTATGTTTTCAAAAACAAAAAAGAATGTTCAAAAAACAGAGACACAAAATTAACGAAACATGCTGTTAAATATCAGTTTTAAAATGTTAATATTTTGTTGTTATTCTATAAACAATCAAAAATTATACTTAGATTTGCCATTATTTTAAAATTATTAAATTATGATTTTATTAACTAGCTTAGTAACAAACGTTAATATGCCTCTTTGGGCTATTATACCTTTTGTAATAATGTTGTTGTGCATTGCTTTAGGACCTTTGTTTTTTGAACATTGGTGGGAACAAAATAAAAATAAATTACTTGTGTCTTTAATGCTAGGTATTCCTGTGATGGGTTACTTAATAGCAATGAAATTACCCCACTTAATAGCACATCAAATGTTGTTTGATTATGTTCCTTTTATTATTTTACTAGGAGCTTTATTTGTAATAACAGGCGGGATACATTTAAAAGGCGATATAGAAGCAAAACCTTGGATAAACACTACCTTTATGGGAATTGGTGCAATTTTAGCCTCTTTTATGGGAACTACAGGAGCCGCTATGTTGCTAATTCGTCCAGTAATAAAAACTAATAGACAAAGAAAGTTTAAAGTTCATACAATTTTATTTTTTATTGCAATAGTTGCAAATGCTGGCGGACTTTTAACTCCACTTGGCGACCCTCCATTATTTCTATTATATTTAAGAGGTGCTGAATTTTCATGGTTTTTCCACATGATACCTGAATGGGCTTTTGTAAATGCAATGTTATTATTAATTTTCTTTATTGTGGATGAATATTATTATAATAAAGAACCTGCAGAAAATACTCATTTTGATAAAACCAATATTGAACCTTTAGGATTAAAGGGAAATATTAACTTTATTTTCCTAGCAGGAGTTGTTGCCTCTGTTGCTTTTTTAAACGAACATTATTTACCAATAGTTAAAGAAAATGCATATGCAGGATTTATTAGAGAAGGAGCAATTCTTTCAATGGCTGTTTTATCATTATTATTTACTAAAAAAACATTACGCGAAGCAAACAAATTTTCTTGGGGTCCAATTTTAGAAGTTGCCTTTTTATTTTTAGGTATATTTATTACAATGATTCCAGCTTTAGAGTATTTAAAAGCAAATGCTCATAGTTTAGGAATAAACACTACTGGTCAATATTATTATGCAACCGGAGTTTTAAGTGCTTTCTTAGACAATGCCCCAACAGCTGTTTCCTTTCATAATTTAGCAATTGGAATGAATGAGGGTGGTCAAGCTCTTTCAGGTGTTGGTTATGTAGCAGGAGTTCAAGAAATGATTTTAACTGCAATTTGTATGGGTGCAGTATTTTTTGGTGCAATGACTTATATTGGAAATGGACCAAACTTTATGGTTAAAGCTATTGCAGAAGAAAATAAAATTAATATGCCAAGTTTCTTTGGATATATGATTAAATTCTCTTTAATAGTTTTATTACCAATTTATATTTTAGTTCAACTTATTTTCTTGTAAAAAAAGAATTTTAAATAATAAAAAAGGCTGTCGATTGACAGCCTTTTTTTATAATAAACAATAAACATTAAAACTTATATTCGTTTTCTTCAATTAAAAATTCAGCAATTCTGCGCCTTGCATCCTTTGTATTTACACCTTGCACACAAGTTAAGTTTTTAAGAGCTTTATAAATTTTTTCGCTTTCTTCACCCTCTGTCATTGAGTAAACTGCGTCAATTGCATTTTTAGAAACAATTGCAGCCGCTTCGTAAACATAAACATCCAACATATCTTTATACAAATCAATATTTGTTTTTGCATTTGTATCTGCAATTTTCTTAACTCTAAGTGCCAAAGATTCTGCTGTATAAATTTGAATCATCATATCGCTGATATTATTGATAACTTCTTGTTCTTTAAGCATATCTTTTCCATATTTATCAGTAACTTTATGGATAAGAATTAAAGCTGCTCTTTTGAAATTTTCAATATATCTTAATTTTTGTTCAAAGAAATTTTCTCCTTCTTTTTTATCAATTCTGCAAGATTCCATATTATTATAAAATTCTTGAGCAATACCAGCCATATCGAAATCGCCTTTCATTCCACGTTTAATTGCTGTTTCTACTAATAACAAGCGGTTAATTTCGTTTGTACCTTCAAAAATTCTATTAATTCTTGAATCACGATATCCTCTATCGGCGTTCATTTCAGCCGAATATCCCATTCCACCATGAATTTGCACAGTTTCATCAACAACAAAATCCAAAACTTCAGAGCCATAAACTTTTAACAAAGCAGCTTCAACTGCATAATGAGCGATAGCCTCAATAGCAGCTAATCCTTTATCCATTCCACCTGCTTTTAATTCTTTCATCAATACGTCAATATCGTTACTTGCACGATAAATTGAAGATTCTAAAGCAAAAGTTTTGATTGCTTGTTCGGCAATTTTATGCTTAATAGTAGCAAAACTTGAAATTAAAACATTAAATTGTTTACGCTCGTTTGCATATTTTATTGCATCGCTTGTAGATTTTTTTGCAGCTCCAATAACGTTAGCACCAAGTTTAATACGTCCCATATGCAAAATATTCAGAGCAATTCTAAAGCCCATTCCACCACGGCCAATTAAATTTTCTGCAGGAACTTTTACATCATTATAATAAATTTGGCAAGTTGAAGATCCTTTAATTCCCATTTTATGTTCATCTGGACCAATAACAACTCCTGGCATATTTTTTTCCACAATAAATGCAGACAAAACTCTATCGTTAGCTATTTTTGCGAAAACCACATGAGTATCAGCAAATCCTGCATTAGTAATCCACATTTTTTGTCCATTTAGAATATAATGAGTTTCGTCTTCGGATAAAATAGCTTGAGCTTTTCCTGAATTTGCATCAGAACCGGCATTAGGCTCTGTTAAACAATAAGCACCTATAAATTCTCCACTTGCCAATTTTGTTACATATTTTTGACGTTGCTCTTCATTTCCATAATACATAATTGGTAAAGTACCTATACCTGTAGAAGCCATAAAGGCAACAGAAAAAGAATAACCTGCACCAATGTTTTCGGCTGCAAGCATTTGAGTAACAAAATCTTGTTCAAACCCGCCGTACTCTTCTGGAATAGCAATACCCATCAAACCTAACTCACCTGCTTTTCTAACGGTTTCAGCCATTAGTTCGCGGTCGCCTTGGTCCAATTTTTCAACTATAGGATTAACTTCAGTTTCAATAAAGTCTTTAATTGTTTGAGCTATCATTAATTGCTCCTCATTATATTCTTCGGGTATAAAAACTTTTGAAGAATCGGTTGATCTTACTAAAAACTCACCGCTTTTTAGATTTTTCATATTATATATTTTAGTTTTTTAAAATTTAATTGCAAAAATAACTAATATTTTCATACTCCAAACTTTAATAAACTGGTTTTAATTTTAAAAAGGAGAAATTGCCTGATTTTCAGCTCTTTAAATATCTACATTCCACCATTCGTCTTTTTCAATTATGCAAGGTGAATTAAAAATTGTAAGACCTAGATCTTTATCGGTTTTAATGCTAAAAGAGTTGGGAGTAAACACAAACTTATAATTAGAATTTCTAAACATAAAGTTTAGTTTTGCCCTATGCCAAGATTTTGGAATTTCAGGCGACATACTTAAAACTCTATCTCTAAAATCAAAACCAAAATAAATATTGTATAAAAGTAATAAAATCAAGGCCTTATCAGAAATATAAGTAAAATTTTGTTTTTCTTCAAAATTAAATAATTCTGAATCCCCGCAAATAAAAGCCTCATTTATGAAGTTTTCACACAAATCTTTCAAACCCAAACTATTAGCAACAAAAGTACTTATAATTCTACTTTTAAGGCTTGTATTAATCGTTCTTGATGAATAATAATAAAAATTTTTAGTTTTGTAATCTTCTGTTAAGTCATAACCCAATCCTGCAAAGGTTTCAGCAATTTCTTTATCACTTAAATTATAAAAAATTAAAAGAAAATCAATATTATTAGAAGCCTTATAATCTTGAATATCTAAGCCTTGGTTTTTAAAAATCTTGTCCAAATCGTTTAAATCCGAAAACTGAGATTTATACTTTACCCAATCCACTTCTTTTAGTTTAAAATAACCATTAAACTGTTCAATAATACCATCATTATTAATATTTACAGCTAAATTCTGGCTAATTTCTCTCCATTTATATAAGTCTTTTTCAGTTGGCAAATTATCCACATTTTCGAATAAATAATTTTGCTTATGCCAAATATTTAAACTTCTTCTCAAAACCCAAGACAGCATAATATTTATATAAGCATTATCGTGAATTTTATGAGTATGAAAAGTATCTCTATTATTCATATTTTCGGTATGATACTTAAAATCTCTTGCGGAATATTTACAAGCTGAAACATAAAATTTACAAATTTCGAAAAGCATTTCTGCTCCATAATTTATCATAAAATCCTTGTCGTTTGTTGCCTGAAAATAACGAATCACACTCATAGCAAGTTCAATTGACACATGGTTTTGATTAAAAATTTTATTTTCTATCAATTTTTTTTCTTGCTCGTCAAAGCAAAATTTTTGACTAAGTTCTTCACCTTTTGAGTTAGTAATATTTGGGAATAAAGCTCCTTCAAAACCTTTTTCTTGAGCATATTTTTTCGCATTTTCGAGACCATAATAGCTATTAAGCAACAAAGATTTTGAGATTTCCGGCATATTTATATTAAAAAAAGGCATTATAAATACTTGATCTCCATATATTAGACCATTTTTAGCTTCGTTTTGCAATCCACCTGCACCTATTCCTGAAAAATTTGTTTGATCTTTTAAAAAATAAGTAGAAATTAAAACTTGGTAAATATTTAATCTGATTGCTTTTTGTATTTTTCTATTTCCAACTATCTGAATATCAAACTTTTTCCAAATTTCTTCCCAAACTTTAATAGATTGGTTTGCCATAATACTAAAATGGGAATTTTCTTTTAAAATTTTATTATGGTCTAAGTTTGTATCTTGGGTAGAATTAGAATAAACAATATTTTTATAAACAACAAATTCTTGATTTTCTGCTAATTGACTAGAATAAACGGCAGAAATTTCCCAGTCATCTATTAAAACTTCAAAACTTGCATTTTCGAGATTTGAATTTACCACAGCCGACACAGATATTTCAATATTTGATTCTGAAGTTTTTGTTTTAAGATTTAAAATATTTCCATCTGAGCTTAATGTTGGTTTTAAAAGATGAGTTCTTGTTTTTTGAACACAATCAGTATTTATAAAATTTGTAATATTTGCATCTAAACTAGTTTTAATAGAAATTTTTCCCGAATAATTTAAAGGTGTGATACTAAATTCTTGTCCTGCAAGATTTTTATTGTCCATGCTAACACAACGTATCACTTCAAGCATGGATTTTCTTTGTTTATGGTCTTCAATCAAAAACCAAGCAGATAAAATTCCTTTTTTAAGGTCAAGTCTTCTTTCAAAATCAATTAATTTAACGTCTTTAAAATTAAACCATTCTTCTTCTTCTATTTTAAAGCTTGCAAACACCCAATTTGGGCAATTAACAATTTCGTGCCATGAAATTTTTTCGGCATTAATTTCTGAAATTAATTTATTATAAACCCCACTCATATAAGTTGCAGGAAAATGAATATCAGAAGCTTTTTCAAAACAGAAATTAGATCTTGTTGCGAAATATCCGTTGCCTAAAGCCATGAAATTTTCCCTGTAATATTGGCGTTCACTATCAAAATCATTAAATTTAATTATCCAAGAATCCTCTTCCAAGCCGTTCTCAAACCAAGTGGCGAGCGAATTTATATCAATGTCGGCAAAACTTTTAATTGTTAAATCAGCAACATTATTTTTCAGCAAATTAGAATCTTCGTGAGAAGATATGCCCACAATCAAACCTACATTACTCTTTACTGCATCAAGGATTCCTTTATCTAATGCGTCAATCACAACAGATTTAAAACTTTCTATTTTAGTAGTTTTAAAAAATTTAGTATAAAACTCTCCTCCCTTTAAATCATTTTCTGATAATTTGCTTTCAGGGATAAATAAGTTAAATAATTGCCGTAATTTTTCGTTATTTTTAATATCCGGATATAGTTTATCATCATAAATTATAATTCTTTCTATATCGTTCTCGATAAGTTGGTTTAAGAATTTTAAGAATTTTTTGTCTATTTTATAATTATCATCAAAAAGTTCATCCTCATGTTTTTTTGAATTTATCGAATTTGCAGGAATAATAAAATTAAAGATTTCTCTTCTAAAGTTAAAAATAACTGTTTGAAAATCACACAACATTGTTTTCGGTTTAAGAATTTTTGTAAAAATATAAAATATCTTTAAGATTAGATTATTAATTTTAATAAAAACTTAATTTATCAACTAAAAAGCAAACCAAACTTAAATATTTACGTTATAAATATATTACGAACAATTAAAATAGTGGAATTAATTTGTAAAAGCTTAATTTTCACTGTAATTTAGCGCTTTAAAAACTTAGATAAAATTCTAATGAAAAAACTTATAATTATATTTAGCTTAATTATTTTAGGTCTGTCAAAACTTTTTGGTCAAAGTACTACTGGCACAGATTTTTGGTTGTCCTATATGCAAAATTTTGATGATCCTGCAAGTACGCAATTATATATTACTTCAGATCTTGGAGCTACAGGAACAGTTAGTATTCCTGGAACAGGTTGGACTCAAAATTTTAATATTGGTGTAAATGGGTCTCAATATATTGAAATTCCCGGAGCACAAAATGTTTGCATAAGTCAAACTAACACGATTATAAACAAAGCCGTTAGAGTACAGTCTAACACTCCTGTAGCAGTTTACGCAGCAAATCAAAGATCTGCTTCTTCAGATGCTACTATTATATTTCCTACTATTGCCTTAGGGGATTCTTATTTTGTAACTGCTTATTCACCTTTTAGTTCAGAGCCTTCTCAATTTATTGTGGTTGGAATAGAAGATGGGACAGCAATAGAAATTACTCCTAAGGCAAATTTAAGTGGCGGTGGTGGAAACGCAAATATTCCATTTACCATTACTTTAAATGCAGGTGAAGTTTATTTAGTTCAAAGTATGGGCGACCTCACAGGTTCAAGTATTAAATCTACTGACCCCGGCAACTGTCATAACTTTGCGGTATTTGCTGGTAATACTTGTGCAAATGTTCCTTTAAGTTGTACTTATTGCGACCATTTATACGAACAAATGATTCCTATAAGAGCATGGGGGAACAATTATGTAACAGTTCCTTTATTAACTAGAGCTAGTGATACTTATAGAGTTTTAGCCTCCGAAGATGCTACTGTTGTAAATATAAATAACGGTGCAAATATAAACTTAAACGCTGGTCAGTTTCACGAAATGAATTTATCTTCAGCCTCTTTCATTACTGGTGATAAACCAATATCTGTTGCTCAATACAGTCAAGGAACAAGTTGTGACGGAGTTACGTCTGATCCATTTATGATAATGCTTTCTCCTGTAGAACAAGCCATAGATTATATTGTTTTTCAAGCATTTAATACACCTGCAATAAATCAATTTTACACAAATATTGTTGCAAAAACATCAACTACTTCTGAAGTACTTTTAGATGGAGCTCCTTTAACAGGTTGGGCAAGTGTTCCGGCAAACAACACTTATTCTTTTGTTAGAAAAAACCTAGCTCAAGGTACTCATTATATTACATCTCCTGAAGGAGTTTTAGCATCGGTTTATGGATTTGGAAATGTTGAATCTTATGGTTATTTGGCAGGAGCTAATATTGTGCCTTTAAATGTAAGTTTTGATATAATTGTTGGTGGGAATGCTACTGCTTTTGATGTTTTTCAAGATACTTTAATGTGTAACCAAACAACTGTTAGCTTTGAAGCCACAAGTCCGGATATTACAAATATAGAATGGGATTTTGGAGATGGCTCGCCTATTTATGTTGGAAACCCGGCTCTAAACCACGAATATCCGGCAGTTACAGATGATTATACTGTAACAATGTATTTTTTACGTGAAGGTGGCTGTGTACAAGAACATATTTCAATGGAAGTTCATGTAAATTCCAATCTCCCGCCAATAACAGATTTAAACGACACAATAGTATGTAACGGAGACCCTTTTACGCTTAGTCTAGATGTCCCCGGAGTTACATATCAATGGCAAGATAATTCAACAAGCAATTCATATACTTTTTCAAATACCGGGACTTATTCTGTTACAGTTACAGATGATATAGGATGTTCGGCAAGTTCTAGTTGTTTTGTGGAATTTATTGACTTATCTGTAAGTGTTTTGACACAAAGTGTTAATTGTAGCGGTACAGATGATGGTGAAATTATAGCAAACGTAATTGGTGGACATCAACCTTATCAATATGTTTGGGATACAGACCCTCAACAGACAACTCAAAGCTTAACAAATTTAGAAGCAGGAGATTATTCAGTTACAGTAACAGAAGATAAAGGCTGTACTGCCACAGCAACAGGGACAGTATCAAACCCACCTGACTTAATTATAAATATTACTAATCTTCAAGATATTTTATGCTATGGCGACAGTAACGGAACTGCAAGGGTGAATGTAATTGGTGGAACAGAACCATATACAATTGAATGGAATCCTGATAACATAACAGGATTTGAACAAACTACGCTTGTTGCCGGAGATTACCAATTTACTGTAACTGATGCTAATGGGTGTACTGGCGAGGCAGAATTTACTATAAATGATGTTTTACCATTAACTTATATTTCAAGTACAGAAAACGTAGATTGTTATGGAAATCATACAGGAAGAATTGATTTTGAAGCTTCGGGAGGTACAACACCTTTAATTTACAATTGGTCAAACGGACAAATGGTTTCTTCTTTAAGTAACCTTATTGCAGGAGAATATATTGTTACCATTACAGATTATAATAATTGTACTTTATCGGCAGAATTTGAAATTACCCAACCCGAAGAGTTAGAATTACATATTTACTCAAACGACATTGATTGTTATGGTAACAATAATGGGTCTATTCTTTTAAATATTACCGGTGGAGTTAGCCCTTATTCTTTTGAATGGAGTAATGGACAATATAGTCAAAATTTAGAAAATTTAATACATGGTACTTATATAGTTACTGTAGGAGATGCTAATGGCTGTTCTAATTTTGGATATTCTATTATAGAGCAACCTCAACTTCCTTTACACGGAACTATTACACCAACTCATGTGAGATGTTTTGGCGAAGGAAATGGTATTGCCGATTTGAATGTTGTTGGCGGAACTCCACCATATTTGTATGAATGGAATACAGGTGAAATTAGTGAAGATATTGATAATTTAATTCCTGGAATTTATATGGTTACTATTACTGACAGCCATGAGTGCACACATGCAGATACTGTCCAAATAGTACAGCCAAGTGCTCCTTTATCAGGCACAATAACAGGAACTCATGTAGGTTGCCACGGGACTACTGACGGCGGAAATATTTATGTAAGTGCTTTTGGTGGTCGTCCTCCATATCATTTTGAATGGAGTAATGGCTCATGGCAACAAGATTTAGTTGGAATAGCAGCAGGAAATTATAGTGTAACTATTTCTGACCAAAGTGGTTGCCATTATGAAATGGAATACGAAATAACAGAACCTGACCCATTTTATATACAAATAATGGACGACCAAACAATATGTTATGGTATGACTACTGAAATAGGTATAGGAATAATAACCGGCGGTGTAGAACCATACACAATAGTTTGGGATAATCAAGACCAAGGTATGAGTACAATGGTAAGTCCAAGCGAAACAACAACTTATACAGCTCATATTGTAGATGCCGGTTTTTGTGTTAGTGAAGACGTAGAAGTTACTGTTTATGTGCACAAACCTCTTGAATTAGATATTGAAGTTTCTGATTACATAGTTTGCCCTGGTACACAAATTACCTGTATTGCAAATGTTAGTGGTGGTGGGCTACATAGCAATGATGTTTGGGTAAACGATTCATTAATGTCTAATCCAATTCGTCTAACAATTTTCAATGATACTGTTTTTAAATTTAGGGTAAAAGATGTTTGCGATTTTGCTGAAATAACAAAAAATATAAATATTTCTACTTACCCACTTCCACCGATAAATGTAAAAGCTGATAGATATAATGGTTGTTCTCCTTTAGAAGTTAATTTTACAGAAACTAGCCCTGATCAAGGCCAAAGATATATTTGGAATTTTGATGACGGTGATTTTGAAAACTTGTCTTTTGCAAAAAATCCTAATCATATTTTCCATAATTCAAGAACTTATAATGTTAATTTAACAGTAATTTCAGCTAATGATTGCATTAGAGATACAACAATTGGGATATTAGCATTTCCAACACCAACAGCCGAATTTAGAGCTGATAGAGAAGTCATTAGCACAAGTTTTCCTTTGGTAAATTTTACTAACTATTCCGAAGGTGGATTTTGGTATAATTGGGATTTTGGAGATGGAAACAAAAGTGGTGATAAACATCCTAGTTATTCTTATTCTGCTCCTGGAACTTACACTGTTACACTTGAAGTAGAATCTTTATATTATTGCTCTGACACTGCCAAAAAGACAATCATTGTAAATCACGAACTTACTATTTATGCCCCAACGGCTTTTACACCAAATTATGACGGAATAAATGATGAATTTAATATTTTTGTTGCAAATGCTGATACAAAAGAATGGAATTTATTAATCTATAATAGGTGGGGGGAAGTTGTTTTTAATACCGAAGACTACGGAACCGGCTGGGACGGAAGACTGAATGACAAAGAATGTCCAGAAGGCATATATACTTGGTATTTATTTTATAAAGATTTATATGGCAACCTTTTTAAAGAAGCCGGTCATTTTACTTTAATAAGATAAAAATTATAGTTTTTGTAAAAATATAAATAATAAACTAAGTAATCATTTCTAAATATGAGTGAAGAGACTAGAGTTTGTGTTGCGTGTAAATAAGTTAGCGTTCATGCTAAGATAAATATCGCTGTTGAATTGGGAATTAAAAAATTGATTAAATTTGTAGTATGAAAAATATTATTGAAGACCCTATTGAAACATATAACCAAATTGGGCTTGGGATTGGCAATTACCTTGAAACGAGAAAATTATACCCGATTTTAAAATGGGCTGGTGGTAAAGAACAAGAATTAAAATACATTATTCCTAATCTGCCTGAAAAGTTTAAAAATTATTATGAGCCATTTGTTGGTGGTGGAGCAGTTTATACAGCATTACAAGCTGACAAATATTTTATTAATGACAAATCTGAAGAACTTATTTCTTTATATCGTAGCATAACAAATGATGATAGAACTTTATTTTTTAAAGCATTAGATGAAATAATACATAATTGGGATTTATTGACTTTAGTCGCAAAGAAAAATGATGTTTTTTTTGTAGAAACATATAAAAAATATTCAAATGATAGAATTGAAGAAACGAAACTTAAGGATATTTTATTTGAGTTTATTTTAAAACATGCAGACCAATTTAATGGAATGTTTTCATCAATATTCAATTTTAATATTGAAAATTTCATTAAAGAAATAAAAATCAATCTTATCCGGAAAATTAAACGAATGAAGCAATTAGAAAAAGAAAAATATCTTTTGCCGGATAATGATATTTTAGACAATATAGAAACAGCTCTTAAAAGCGCATTTTATATGCACTTTCGTCATATTTACAACAATACAGGAAAATACAAAATTAATAGTGCTTTTAAATCTGCAATTTTTTTATTTATAAGAAATTTTGCATACAGTGGGATGTTTCGGTATAATTCAAAAGGTGATTTTAATGTTCCTTATGGTGGCATTGCATATAACAACAAAAACTTTTCTAAAAAAGTAGCATATTTAAAAACTAAAGAACTCAAATCATTGCTTGATAATACTGTTATAGAAAATTTAGATTTTGAAGATTTTTTTGACCAACATATCCCTGAAAACAATGACTTTATTTTTTTAGACCCTCCCTATGATAGTGAATTTAGCACCTACGCCAAAAATGATTTCACAAAAAAAGACCAAGTAAGACTCGCAAATTATTTGATAAGAAAATGTAAAGCTAAATGGATGATGATAATAAAAAACACTAATTTCATTTTTGAACTATATAAAAACAAAGGATTAAACATTCAATCTTTTGATAAAAAATATCTTGTTAGTTTTATGAATAGAAACGACAAGGACGTAGTGCATTTATTAATTACTAATTATTAAAATATGGCAAATAGAATTGCAGAAACCGAATTGCTTCTTCCTTCTTTATATTTGATGAGTTTAAATAATGGGGTAATTTCAACAAGTGAATTAATTCAAAAACTTAGAGTTATAATGAAGCCAATTGGTGAAGATTTAAAAATTTTGGCAGGAAGGAATGATGATAAATTTTCTCAAAAAGTTAGGAACTTAATTGCACATAGGACTTTTGAACGATTTGGTTATGCTGAATATGATGCTGGACAAGTTGGAATTACAAATGAAGGTAAAGCACATCTCAAAAACAATCAAGATATTTTGAAATATTTATTAATCAATGATTTTACTTATACTGACTTAACAGAAAATCTTAGAAAAGTTGAAAAAAATCAAAACAAAAAAAAGATAGAAACATTTGATGAAAATATAATTATACAAGAAGGTACAAAAAAAATAACAGAAGTTGCTGTTTATGAGCGTTCAAGTACTTTGAGAAATTATGCAATAACATATTATACAAAAAGTGAGAGGATTTACTGTAATTGTTGTAATTTTAACTTTCATGATTTTTATGGAGAGCAGATTGGGAAAGGGTTTATTGAAATACATCACACCAAACCCATTTTTAAATACGAAGATGAAGACCTTGAGAATACGTTAAAAATTGCATTGCAAAATCTGATACCAGTTTGTTCAAATTGTCATAGAATGATACATAGAAATTGGAGTAAACCATTAGAAATACAGGTTCTTGTTGACAGTATTAAAGCAAATGGAACTTTCAACAGACTGAATTAAAAAAACACGAAACACTAACAAAGGTTAAAATCAAGTTTGTAAATTTTAAAATTAAATTGTTGTGTATCTAACAATGCAAAACTCTCCACTTTTAATGGATATTAGCTTAGGAAATTATTAAGGATAGTATTTTTAAATTTAATAAAAAACCAAGCCCTTATATATTTAACTATAGTTTGGGCTTGGTGTATAAAAGTATAATATTAAAAAAAAATTATTTTAGAATAATTAGGTTTTGATTTTTTGCGACTATATCCCCTGATTTAACCAAAACTTCGTCAACAATTCCGTCTTTAAAAAAATTGATTTTATTATTCATTTTCATAGCTTCAATAATAAGCATGGCATCGCCTTCTTTAACTTTATCGCCTTTTTTTACAAAAACTTCTATAATAGTTCCAGGAATTATGGAGTTTATGATTTTATCGTTTGGCTTAGTCCATTTTTGTTTTTTATCAAAAGCAGGAGTAGAAAAGCTTTCGTATTCTACATCATCCACTATTATTTTTAATTTTCTATTTTCGCTCATAATATTATTTTTAAAATGGTGGAATTCCATGTTTTTTATCAGTTTTTACTATAGTTTTATTTTCGCATAAACTAAGAGCATGTATTAGTTTTTCACGAGTTTCGTCAGGCACAATAACTTCGTCCACATAACCTTTAGATGCTGCCACATAAGGATTAGCAAATCTTTCTTTATATTCTTCAACTTTTTGTTTTCTCATTTCGTCAGGCTTGCTTGCTTCTGCTATTTCTTTTCTAAAAATAATATTAGCAGCACCTTGAGGTCCCATAACTGCAATTTCGGCAGTTGGCCAAGCATAAACAAAATCAGCGTTCAAATGTCTTGAGCTCATTGCAATATATCCGCCACCGTATGCTTTACGCAAAATAACTGTTAATTTAGGTACGTTAGCTTCTGAATAAGCATATAAAACTTTTGCACCATGTCTAATTACTCCTGCATGTTCTTGATCTACTCCGGGCAAATAACCAGGTAAGTCAACTAAGGTAACAACAGGAATGTCAAAAGCATTACAATATCTAATAAATCTAGCTGCTTTATCCGATGAGTCAACATCAAGAACACCAGCTAAATATAAAGCTTGATTAGCAACGAATCCAACAGATTTTCCACCAATTCTTCCAAAGCCAATTACAATATTTTGAGCAAATTTTTCCATTACCTCTATAAAATCTGAGTTGTCGGATATTGCTTTAATAACATTTCTAACATCATATGGTTTTGTTGGATCTAGTGGCACTATAGAATTTATATCGATATTATCTAAAGGTTTTTCTAATTCTCTAGTTGTTTTTTTGTCTTTATTATTATGAGGAATAAAAGACAATAATTTACGTATTTGCAAAAAACATTCTTCTTCGCTATGAGCAAAAAAGTGAGCATTTCCTGTTATTTCGCTATGCACTCTTGCTCCGCCTAGATTTTCTTGTGAAATTTCTTCTCCAAGAACTGTTTTTATTACTTCTGGACCTGTAATAAACATTTTTGACACATTATCCACAACAAAAACATAATCCGTTAATGCGGGTGAATAAACAGCACCACCGGCACAAGGTCCAAGTATTACAGAAATTTGTGGTATTATTCCGCTAGCTTGTGTATTGCGATAAAAAATTTCGCCATAACCGGCTAGAGAGTCTACACCTTCTTGAATTCTAGCCCCGCCGGAATCATTAATTCCAATACAAGGCACACGCATTTTTATCGCTAAATCTTGTATTTTCACAATTTTCATAGCGTGCATATAGCCCAAAGAACCACCAACCACGGTAAAGTCTTGTGCAAACACACAAATTGGTCTATTGTCAATTCTAGCAGTTCCAATAATAACTCCATCGCCATTTAATACTTTATCAGCCATGCCAAAATCTTTAGCATTATGCTGAACAAACAAATCATATTCATTAAAAGAACCTTTATCAACTAACAAATCTATTCTTTCTCTAGCTGTCAGTTTACCTGAATCTTTTTGTTTTTGAATTGCTTTTTCTCCACCGCCAAGCATAACTTCTTTGCGTTTTTGGTTCAAAGCATTGATTTTTTCATTTGTACTCATATTATTAAATTAAAATTATTTTATTTAAGTGTTTTTATATAAATTCCTATAGCTATAAAAAAATACAGGATATTAGGTATCCATGCCGATAAAGCAGCGGAAAAATATCCACTTATTGCAAAAACAGATGCAAACCTCATAAAAAGTATGTATGAAAAGCTTAAAAGTAAGCCTAATCCAATATTAAAACCTAATCCACCTCTACTTTTTTTAATTGATAAACCAAAGCCAATAAGAGTTAAAATAAATGATGAAAAAGGTGATGCTATTCTATTATGTTTTTCTATTTCGCTTAAAACTACAGCAGAAGTTCCTGAGAGTTTTTGCTCAGAAATATATTCATTAAGCTCTTTTACCGACATTTCTTCCACAATATTATTTCTCATAATAAAATCATCAGGTTTAATTCTAAAAGCTGTATCAATTCTATTACCTATTATTAGTTCTTCTCTTCCGTCAATAAAATTCCGCATAACATAATTTTGCACAATCCACGAATCGCTAATAGAATCCCAAATCATTGTTTGTGCATTTAGTTTTGATTTTAAAACTACGCCGTCAAATTTTTCTAAAGACATATTAATTCCCATATTAGTATTTCTATTAAAATTCTCAACATAGAAATAAACTCCGGGATATATTTGCCTATGCGACATTCCGGAAGTAATGGAGTTCATAGATCTTTTAAAATATTTATTTTGGAATTCAAACCTTTGCTTATTTGCATCCGGGATAACATAATTGCCTAAAGCAAAAGAAAATGATGTTATTAAAAAAGCTACTAAAAAATAAGGCAATAATAATCGTCTAACACTTATTCCACTTGCAAACATTGCAATAAACTCTGTTTTTGCAGCCATTCTGGAAGTAAAAAATATTACAGAGATAAAAACAAACAAGGCGCTAAATAAATTAGCAAAATATGGGATAAAATTAAAGTAATAATCAAAAACTATAGCTTTTAGAGGAGCTTCTTTGTCTATAAAGTCGTCCATTTTTTCGGAGATGTCAAAAATAATTGCAATAAGAATTATTAGCGTTAATGCCAGAAAAAAAGTTCCTATAAATTTTTTAATAATATATAAATCTAGCTTTTTCAAATTCTTACAATCTATTATTTAATCTTTCAATCATTTCGTTTTTCCAAGTAGCAAAATTTCCTTCAATTATTTTTTCTCTAGCTAATTTCATCAATTCCACATAAAATCCCAGATTATGTACACTTGCAATTTGAGCCCCCAAGATTTCGCCTGAGACTATTAAATGTCTTAAATAGGCTTTTGAATATATTTTATCAACGAAAGTTGTACCATTTTCATCCAAAATCGAGAAATCGTTTTTCCATTTTTCATTTTTCATATTCATTGTTCCATTCAAAGTAAAGAGCATTCCGTTTCTTGCATTTCTTGTTGGCATCACACAATCAAACATATCTATTCCTCTTTCAATTCCTTCTAATAAATTTTGTGGAGTTCCAACTCCCATCAAATATCTAGGTTTATCTAAAGGTAAAATTTCATTAACAAGTTCAATCATATCATACATTTTTTGTGTAGGCTCGCCAACTGACAACCCACCAATTGCGTTTCCGTAGGCACCTATATCGGCAATAAATTTAGCAGAATCTTTACGTAAATCTTCATAAGTGGAGCCTTGAACTATTGGAAAAAATGTTTGATTATAATCGTAAATAGCTTGAGTATTATTAAAATGTTTCCAGCCTCTATTTAGCCATCTGTGAGTTAAATCCATGGATTTTTTTGCATAAGAATAATCACAAGGGTAGGGGGCACATTCGTCGAAAGCCATAATAATATCTGCTCCTATTTTTCTTTGAATTTCAACTACATTTTCAGGAGTAAAAATATGCTTAGAGCCGTCTATATGACTTCTAAACACCGCACCTTCTTCTGTAAGTTTGCGATTTTTGGATAGAGAAAAAACTTGAAAGCCACCCGAGTCGGTTAAAATAGGTTTATCCCAAGAATTAAATTTATGCAAACCTCCGGCTTGGTGAATTATATCAATTCCAGGGCGTAAATATAAATGATAAGTATTTCCTAGAATAATTTGAGCTTTAATTTCATTTTTAAGTTCAGGAATATGCACTGCTTTAACAGTTCCTAGCGTACCTACAGGCATAAATATTGGAGTTTCTATATCTCCATGTGCAGTACTAATCAAGCCTTTACGGGCATTAGAGTTTTTGTCTTTATGACTTATTTCAAATTTCATAAATCGCTACAAAGATATAGAATTTTTATGAATGACATTTATTTAAATTAATCTTAGGGAATTACCTTAAAAATCAGAAGACATAAAGGAGTGAGTGATTTTAATAAAATTTTAAAATTTTGATTTACAACAAGTTTTTTAAATTATTTTTTTTAGTTAGAATTAAATAAGAAAATTTTGGATTATTTTCTGTGTTTTCTGCTTCTAGTTCAACATCCCATTCTCGATAATTTAATTCAGGGAAAAATGTGTCTGCTTCAAATTCTGTATGAATTTTTGTAAGATAAATTTTGTCAACAAAAGGCAAAAATTGTTTATAAATTTCGCCACCACCTATTATAAAATTTTCTTTATTTTTATCGCAAATGTTAATAGCTTCTTGAGTAGAATTAACAATTTCAATATTTTTAAAGTTTAAGTTTTTTGAACGCGTTATTACAATATTTCTACGATTTGGCAGGGCTCCATTAGGTAAAGACAAAAATGTTTTGCGTCCCATAATTACAGTATTTCCACTTGTAATTTTCTTAAATCTTTTTAAATCGCCAGGTAAATGACATAATAAATCATTTCCTTTACCAATAGCATAATTTTCGGCGAAAGCCACAATAATTGAAAAACTCATAAAAAAATATTTAAACTGAAACTTGTCCTTTTATGTGAGGGTGAGGATTATAGTTTATTAATTCAAAATCTTGGAATTTAAAATCAAATATATTTTTAACTTTTAGATTTATTTTCATTTGTGGTAATTCTTTTGGTTCTCTACTTAGCTGTAAATCAACTTGTTCGAAATGATTTAGATAAATATGTGCATCTCCAAAAGTATGTATAAATTCGCTGGCTTGATATCCGCAAACCTGAGCTATCATTAAAGTTAATAAAGCATAAGAAGCAATATTAAAAGGCACACCCAAAAATAAGTCGGCGCTACGTTGATATAGTTGGCAAGATAGTTTATTGTCGGCAACATAAAACTGAAAAAAAGTATGGCATGGAGGTAAAGCCATATTATCAACATCTGCTACATTCCAAGCACTAACAATATGTCGGCGTGAATCAGGATTATTTTTTAAATCATTAATTAGTTTTGTAATTTGGTCAATACTTTCTCCATTAGCTGTTGGCCATGACCTCCATTGATAACCATAAATATGGCCTAAATCTCCATTTTCATCAGCCCATTCATTCCAAATTTTAACCCCATTATCATTTAAGTATTTTATATTTGTATCACCACTTAAAAACCATAATAATTCATGAATAATTGATTTTAAGTGTAGTTTTTTTGTTGTAATACAAGGGAAGCCTTGTGATAAATCGAAACGCATCTGATAGCCAAAAACACTTTTTGTTCCTGTACCTGTACGGTCAGTTTTTACAATTCCGTTTTCTTTTACATGTTTTAATAATTGAAGATATTGTTTCATAAATTATTTTTTTAAAAATCTACATTTCTTTTTTTAAGTACATCTCTAATTAGAGATGCTTTTTCATAATCTTCATTAGCTATTGCCTTGTTCATTAGAGTTTTTAACTTAGCTGTGGTCATAGATTCATATTCACTTGGTTTTTCAATTAATGTTTCTTCTTCAAATTTTGAAATCTCTTCTTTTTCCTCAGAAAAATTTAAAGTAATACCTGTTTTTTGAACAATATCTATAGTTGTGTAAATAGGGCTTTTAAATCTAAGGGCAATTGCTACTGCGTCAGAAGTTCTAGAGTCTATTTCTTTAATATTTCCATCTTTTTCAAAATAAATTTTCGAATAAAATATTCCTTCTTCAAATTTATAAATCAGAACTTCTTTTAAATTTATATCAAAATTTTTGGCAAAATCAACAAATAAATCATGAGTTAGTGGTCTTGGTGGATTTAATTTTTCTAATTCTATAGCAATACTTTGTGCTTCAAAACCTCCAATAATAATTGGGATTCTATCTTGGCTTCCTTCTACAGCTAAAATTAGTGCATATGCACCTGCTTGGGTTTGACTGTATGATAATCCTAAAACTTCTAACTTGATTTTTTCCATTTTCACATTTTTTCCCTACAAATATAATCAATACTCCTTAATAAATAAATATTTATCGAATATGTTCACAATTATTTTAAGAAATATTATTTTTTTCAAATTCTTGAAGTTGATTTTCTGCTTCTTCCCAAGTTTTCATTTGCTTTTCTAATTGGGAATTTAATTTTTCAAACATATTAAAAGCAGTATTTAGTTTTTCTGTATGCATTTCTTCGGGATTTGATAAAATTTTGTTTAATGTTTCAATTTCTTTTTCTAGTTTTTCAATTTCTTTTTCTGCTTTTTGTATTTTATTTTGTATGCTTCTGCGTTGTTTTTCAAGTTCTTTTCTTTCTAAATATAAAGTTTTATTATCAGAGGCTTTTTCTTTTGTTTTACTTATTTGTGTGTTTTGTTTTTGTTCTAGTTCTTTTAAATTTTCTAATTTCTTTTTTCTTAAAAAGTCATAAATTCCTCCAATATGCTGATTAATTTTATTGTTTTTAAATTCATAAACCTTATCTACCAAGCCGTCTAGGAAATATCTATCGTGAGAAACTATTATTAGGCTGGCATCAAATTTAAGCAGTGCTTGTTTTAAAATATCTTTAGACCTCATATCCAAGTGGTTTGTAGGTTCGTCAAGAACAAGTAGGTTATAAGGTTCTAAAAGTAATTTTGCCAAAGATAAACGCGAATGTTCACCACCAGAGAGCACTTTTACTTTTTTATCAATATCTTCGCCTGAAAATAAAAATGAACCTAAAATATCTCTTAATTTTGTTCTGACATCACCTATAGCTATTTTATCAAGTGTTTCAAAAACAGTAAGTTCAGGGTCTAAAAGTTCGTCTTGGTTTTGTGCAAAATATCCAATTTTCACATTATGTCCAATCTTCAACAGACCAGAATGTTCTAGTTCGCCAATTATCACTTTTGCCAAAGTTGTTTTACCCTCTCCATTTCTACCTACGAAAGCAATTTTTTCGCCTCTTTCTACTATTAAATTTATGTTTTCAAGAATATTTTTTTTTCCATCATAAGTTTGGTAAAGCTCATCTGCTTTTACAACAATATCCCCGGTTCGTGGAGCAGGTGGAAATTTAATATTCATAGCCGCATTATCAAGCTCGTCAACTTCCAATCTATCTAATTTTTCTAATTGTTTAATTCTTGACTGCACTTGGTTTGCCTTAGTGGCTTTATATCTAAATCTTTCTATAAATCTTTCTGTATCGTTAATTAGTTTTTGTTGATTTTCGTAGGCTGCAATTTGTTGTTCTATTCTTTCTTGTTGCAGAATTTTAAACTGAGAATACGAAACTTTATAATCATAAATTTTTCCAAGATTAATTTCAATAGTTCTATTTGTAATATTATCTAAAAAAGCTCTATCGTGGGAAATTGTTAGCACAGCTCCTCTATATGTTTCCAAAAAAGTTTCTAACCATTGAATAGCTTCTATATCTAAATGATTTGTAGGCTCGTCTAATAAAATAATGTCGGGATTTTGTAAAAGAATTTTTGCAAGCTCTACTCTCATTCTCCAGCCACCACTAAATTCTGTAATTTTTCTTTGTAAATCTGTTTGTAAAAAGCCTAAACCTTTAAGAACTTTTTCAATATTTTGATCAATATTATCCACTCCTATAATATTAAGATGCTCTGAAAAATGAGCTAGTTTTTCTATAAGTTTTAAATATTCGTCATCGTTATAGTTGTGATAATCAGCAATTTGTGTATTTATTTTATCTATTTCTTTTTGTAGATTTAAGACTTCTTTAAAGGCATTTTTAGTTTCATTAAAAACAGAGACATTTGCATTTTTCAGAATCATTTGTTGAGGCAAATATCCAATTTTTATATCAGTAGGAATAGAAACTAAACCTTGGCTTGGTGAAATATCCCCATTAATTACTTTTAAAAGAGTAGTTTTTCCTGCACCATTTTTTCCAACCAAACCAATTCTATCCTTTTTATTAATCATAAATCCTATATCGGAAAATAGTTCAAAATTTCCGAAACGGACAGATAAATTATTTATAGAAATCATTTTTTCCTAAGACTCCATTTTTTTGCTTATTGCGTTATCATATTTTTCTTTTTCGTCTGTAACAAATCCAAATGAAGAATCATCTATTCTAAGTTCGCCTTTAGTTACGTGTCCTAAGCTATTAAACGGAAATTTCTTTTCGAGTAAGAAATCGACAAAGTCAGTTTCTTTTTCTGAAGGAACAGAAACCACCACTCTTCCTTGTGCTTCACCAAATAAGAAAGCATCTATTCTATATTCAGCTGGACTAGTGATATCAAATCCAAGATTATTAGGCATAGCAGATTCTAGCAGAGCTATATACAAGCCGCCATCAGAGACATCGTGCATAGAATTCACTAAATTTTTCTCAGCTAATTCTTGTAAAACTTTAACTAGCTCTACTTCAAAATTCAGATTAAATTCTGGAGCCGGTGAGTTTTTTACTTTATGATAAGAATACAAATATTCAGAAGAAGCTATATCATTACTAGCTTTTCCAAGCATATAAATCATATCACCTTTATTTTGAAAAGCCAAAGAAGTTTGATAAGCTTTATCTTTTAACAATCCTAACATTCCTATAGTTGGAGTTGGGTTTATTGGTTCAGCTTTACCGTCAATAATAGTTTGATTATAAAAAGAAACATTTCCTCCCGTAACAGGTGTGTCAAAACTTCTACAAGCTTCACCCATTCCGTTTATTGCATTTACAAACTCCCAATACGCCTCAGGATTCATAGGTGAGCCAAAATTCAGACAATTAGTAATTGCAAGGGGTTTAGCTCCTGTACAAGCAACATTACGAGCAGCTTCTGCAACTGCAATCATAGTTCCAATTTTTGGGTCAGCTTTTACATAACGACTATTACAATCAGTTGTCATTGCAATTGCAGAATTAGTTCCTTTTATATTAAAAACTCCAGCATCAGCTGGTCTATTAGTTGTTAGGTTTCCTGTTCTAATCATTGTATCATATTGCTCATAAATCCATTTTTTAGAAGCAATATTAGAGTGTTTTGTTAAAAAATCTGCTACTTCGCGTAAATCTACATTTTGTGGAATATTGTTAGGATCAAATTTTTTATTTTCTGCATAATAAGCCGGTTCTTTATATTCTCTGTCATAAACAGGAGCTCCACCACCTAACACAAGGCTGTCTGCAGGCACTTCTGCAACTAATTTTCCTTGATAATAGAAATAAAGTTTATCTTCCTTAATAACTTCACCAATTTTTGCACAATGCAGGTCCCATTTATCGAAAATTTGTTCAACAATATGTTCTTTTCCTTTTTTAATAACAACTAGCATACGTTCTTGTGATTCGCTCAGTAGTATTTCCCAAGCTTCCATATTTTTTTGACGAAGAGGAACAAGGCTTAGGTCTATTTTCATTCCGCTTTTTCCTTTTGCCGACATTTCGCTTGTTGAACAAATAATTCCTGCTGCACCCATATCTTGCATACCAATAATTGCGTCAGCTTTGGCAAGTTCTAAGCTAGCTTCTAGCAAAAGTTTTTCTTGAAATGGGTCTCCTACTTGAATTGCAGGAATATCGTCAGCCGAATCTTCGGTAAGCTCGGTTGATGCAAAAGTAGTTCCGTGTATTCCGTCTTTTCCTGTTGCAGAGCCTACAATATACACAGGATTACCTTCTCCGTAAGCAATAGCAGAAATCATTTTACCTTTTTCCATAATTCCCACCGACATTGCATTTACGAGTGGATTTGTATTATAACATTCGTCAAAATACACTTCACCGCCTAATACTGGCACACCGAAAGCATTTCCATAATCAGCAATTCCTTTTACAACACCACGTAATAGCCATTTGGTTCTATCATTATCAATATTTCCAAATCTTAAAGAATTTAATTGAGCAACCGGACGCGCTCCCATAGTAAAAATATCACGATTGATACCACCAACTCCAGTTGCAGCGCCTTGGTATGGCTCCACAGCTGAGGGATGATTATGAGATTCTATTTTAAAAGCACAAGCTAAATTGTTACCAATATCAACGAGACCGGCATTTTCTTCTCCTGCCTCTGTTAATAAGCAAGCACCTTCGCGAGGTAAAGTTTTTAACCATTTGATAGAATTTTTATAAGAGGCATGTTCACTCCACATAACAGAATAAATACTTAGTTCTGTAAAGTTAGGAGTACGTCCCAAATAATTTTCAATCATTTTAAATTCTTCTTCGGTAACACCAAGTGTTTTAGCGAGTTCTGGGTTAACAATAATTTCTGCCATAGCTTTTAATTTTTCAAAAAACAAAACTAATATAATTTTTATGAAATTTCAATTTTATGAAACTTAAGTTTTGAAAAGATATTAGCAATAAAAAAAGAGAGCAAAAATTTGCCCTCTTTTTTTAATTATTCTTAATTTCTAATAATATTTTTTAGCTTCTTCCATACTTATTCTTTCGTTATTGTAGAATGGTACAGGAAAAGATTTTTGAAACCCTTTTGCTTGTAACTCTAATTTTAAAGTTTCGGTTTCTGCTAAGGTTTTTACTTCACCATAAGTATATTTGTAAAGACCATTATCATAATAAATATTTACGTTTTCTAAACCTTTAAATTGTGGGTCTGCAGTTTCTAATTTATTTGCTGAAGTTAAAAATTGCAATCTAAAAATTAATTCTGTTGATTCGGACGAAAAAGTGTTATAAGAAGTTTTATTTGGTCCTGAAGTTTGTTGTCCTGTAGATTTTGCACCTCTGCTTTTAGGTTCGTCCTCTTCTCCTGGTTTTTTATCTACTTTTATATTATCTCCTTCTAAGCTTTCTAGGTTTACATCGCCCATGCCTTCAATAAATCCTGTTACTTTAAATTCTGTTCTACGATTAAGTTGGTGTTCTTCTTCTGAACATCTTACTCCGTTTGAAC